>OMBL01000145.1_pt1 | contig 39535 bp, 38 predicted proteins | sample 1644871 | NCBI WGS metagenome assembly OMBL01 (sample SAMEA103958115, study PRJEB25191) | human gut metagenome | biome: human-associated habitat [ENVO:00009003]; feature: intestine environment [ENVO:2100002]; material: feces | place: Germany | collected 2013/2015
TTATAATAAATTTTAAAACTCAACTCTTTTGGCCGGATTCCCCATATAAAGGTAACCATCTTTTGTCTTTCTAAGCACATAGCTGCCAGCTCCGAATCGGCAGTTATTGCCAATTTTCAGGCACTGGGAAACAAACACCCTTGCACCGAAGAAATTACTGCTTCCGACTACTGTCTGTCCACTTATTCGAGTCTCAGGAAACAGAACATTGAAACTGCCCAGCGAGGAATCGTGTCCCATTGAGATATTTCCGTTCAAAATATTGAAGTCACCCAAGCTGGTATTACAGCTAAAGCGACATCCAAAGGTTATGATATTCCCCTTCCCCATTCTTACACTTTCCTTGTCAAAGAAAAAGACATTTGGAGCAATGATATTTGGAAAATCAACGTTCTTGTTCGAGATCTTTTGAGACAAAGATTCAACAACACGACAATTTCCAATCGCAATGACGACAGAAACGGGTTTATCCCAGGAATTAACAGTATCAATATTTCCCAAAACCTTCCCGTACCGACATTCCGTCCCTACAGCTACTCCATCATCAATATACCCCAACAGATTCCACCTTGGTTCTTCAGCATTAATATGATTTATCAAACACGCGACTTCATGGCCAAACCCACCAAAGCCATAAATCAACAAATCCCTTCTATTTTCCATATACATATCTCAAAAATTCTTTTTTTCTGCCTATACGATCAGCATATTGGTTAATAAACTGTCCCCAATTACACTCAATCACAACCCATCCCCTCCGTCAATGCCATATCCCAACCTATATAAGGATGGTTGGTCCTCTGAGGAATATTTATCTATAGCCATATTCTGACTTCTTCTGTAAGATGGGAATTGCAAGAGCACCGGTAATGCATCAAGTCCAAAGGCATAGTAAAGGCGAGAGAAAAAACGGCTCTGCCTCAATTGTTTTCGTAAAGAACAAATATTCATAGCAAATAAACTCATTAATTATGTCCGTTAAACGGTTCAGTAACAACAAAGCCGTCCTTATTGATGTCGGCACGCTTCAAGACTTTCATCACTGTCATAAAGAGAATCTTGATGTCCAACAACAATGAACAATGCTCAACATACCAAACATCCAGTTCAAACTTCTTTGTCCAAGAGATGTTATTACGGCCATTGACTTGAGCCCAGCCGCTCATCCCGGGTGTCACATCATGGCGATGCCTTTGGGTTTCATTATACAAAGGCAGATACTTTGGCAGAAGCGGGCGAGGTCCTATGAAGGCCATATCACCTTTCAGGATATTGATAAGCTGTGGGAGCTCATCGATGGAAGTGGAACGGATAATCTTTCCGACTTTTGTCAAACGGTCAGCATCCGGCAATAAGTTGCCTTCTGCATCACGCTCATCCGTCATTGTCTTGAATTTAAGTGCTTTAAATATTTTTTCGTTCTTTCCCGGTCTGTCTTGCGTGAAGAAGATGCCTTTGAAACCATTCTTATTGGCGAAGAAAAGAAGAATGATAGTCGCAATAAATAGTGGCGACAATAGAGTCAATGCAACTAATGCGCCCAAAAAACCTATCGGTCTTTTAACAAAGTTTATGTACAGTTTCTGTTTAGTTGTCAGCATATTATTTCAAATGTTTCATTATAGCATCATAAGAATTCTCCACCAAGTAGTTCCGCTTCAAGAACTCATAAGCTTTTCCGCCCATTTCATTCATATCGCTATTTAGCATACGATTCACAGTATCGGTAAAGGCTTGCACATCATTGCTTGGCGAATAGAAACCAAAACCATTCTCTTCCGCTATTGTGCCCGTATCGCAATTTGGATCCGTACAGGCAATAACGGGCATTTTACATTCCAAGTATGATAACAAACGACTAGGGAAATTCGGAATGGTAAATCGGTAATCAAGAAATATCAACCCCACATCACATACTTGAACCAACTGATCATAATCAGCCTTAGGTAGCCCAGACATTAGCGTAATGGACTTTGGTTCGTATTTATTGTACCAATTCTCAAGCTCTTGATAGGAAGTTCCGGTGCCAACCACAACAAAATGGCAGTCACATCGATTGGCATTAGCTTCCAAACAATCAATCAGAAAAGGAATGCCTTGCGGAACACCCAGATTTCCACCATAAATGAATATTGGTTTATCTAAAGGAAGATTATACTTACTTCTTATTTCATTGCGTCGAAGAGGAGTCTCACTATCCTCTTTAATCAATTCAACTGAATTCGGGCATATTTCGACCTTATCCGGATTCACCTGAGGATTATGCTCGATAAGAAAACGGACGTTTGCAGGACTCATACAGCCAATAACATCAGAAAGGGCATACAATTCTTCTTCCTTTCTTCTAAACATTCTGTATAATAGGCCCTTAATCCCTGTTTTTCTAAGCATTCCCATATCCAAGGCATTTTGTGGGAAAATATCTTTTAACATAAGATAGTTCAAGGCCTTATTCTCTGAAGAAGACTTTGCATATCGAATAACATTATTAAAGGTAATAGGAGGCGTACTGTAAAGTATCAAATCGAAACGCACTTCTCCAAAGTACCTTTTCAATGCAATCTTGAAAGTTGGTTCAAGCAATAGTTGTCCTATTCCCTTCTCTATTACATTGGTCTTTTTTAAATTAAGAGAACGAACATGAAGAGTAAACACATTGTCTTCTTTAGTCAAATATGTTTTCTTTCCAATCCTGCGCTCAACAGGGCACACAATATAGACCTGATGCCCCTCATTTTTAAATTTCCGCATCAAGTCGTTATAAATGCCTCTTTTGTTCACATCTATACTAACCATTGTTAAGAATAGTACATTCATATCATATAGATTTTATTAATTGAACTCGTTTCCATCCCCAATGCCACACTATCCATACAGGAGCCCAGAGGACATCAGTTGGGTAGTGAGAGAGGAGATGAAGGTTATGTTTAACAATTCTGTAGACTGAGCCGATTTTTCCGGAAGGTGCTCCGGAGAGCCTTTTGTCATGATGCCCAAAGTTGCCGCCGCACATTACCTGCTCAAGGATGTATCTTCCTTCTTTTTCATCGGAGTCGCATAGGAGATACTCCGGTTCAAGAAGAAATATGGTTTTCATTATCCACATTACGCCTCTTGCAAAGCGTAACATTCCGAATTCCTTAAGGGTTGAGATGGTTTCTTCGAAATATCTTCCCTGCGCGGCCTTTAGGACAAAGTAGTAGTCCAAGAGTTGCCGCAGGCCGACCCCTTCATAGAGGAAATGCCGGTAGATGTGCAGGAGAATGTAGAAAAGGTTGAATCGAATGGTTGGTGTTACAAGGCCATTGCTTTCGGCAAACATTTCCTCCTTGTGGGCTTCAAACCATTTTTGCAGGCGTTTGTTCTTGCGCAGATTCATCAGGATTTCCGGGATATAGTGCATTTCCACTTCAATCCCTTTGAACCGTTTGAGGTGCAGGTGTTTGTAGTCCCATTGCGGATTCGCATCTCCCAAGGAGTGCGCGTATTCAATGGTTCTTTCTCTTCCGCAGTCGACCAATATGTCTATGTCTCCAGGTTGGCGCAGGGATGAAAGTGCATCTCCGTAGAGTTGTGCCATTGCCTGTCCTTTGAGAATGGATGAGCGTATGCCTGACTGCGATAGTTCTATCTGTAGTTGCCGGCAATGCTCGTCCAGTGACTCGTTGCGTTTTTGAATCTGAATGACTTGGGAGAGCCATTGGAGTTTGAGATTATCCGGAATTGCGCATTCTGGATGCAATTTTCTCAGTTGCTGAACACCATAGAAGGTTATGCCTACCAAAGCCTGTCTTTTTGCTTCTTCGTATATCGCATACCAATCCTGTTCCGAAGGCGACAGAGGGACTGTCGTATCCGGGTGAAGGGTGTATTGAATTAAGGGGATAATACTTATGACCATTTTGATTCAGTACGTGAGAATTTTGTTGTACTTCTCATCCAACAATGAGAACCTGAAACTATTTGGATAACGCATTAAACAGCACACTTGCAAACTCTTGGTTGCATAGTTCGAGGTATCGAACCATATCGATTACTCGACCACCTGTGCAGGCAGGAATCCATTATTACTTATACAGTCTTTCCTTTATACATCTCCTCGTAATACTTCTCGTACTCGCCTGATGTAATGCTATCCATCCATGCTTCGTTCTCCAAGTACCAAAGTACTGTTTTCTCGATGCCTTCTTCGAATTGGAGAGATGGCTCCCAGCCGAGTTCTGCCTGAAGCTTGCGAGAGTCGATTGCGTAACGGGCATCATGGCCAAGACGATCAGTCACATAAGTAATCAAATCAAGGTCTGCACCTTCAGGACGGCCAAGCAGTCGGTCAACGGTATTGATAACAACCTTGATAATGTCGATGTTCTTCCACTCGTTAAAACCACCGATGTTGTATGTTTCAGCAACTTTGCCCTCATGGAAGATAAGGTCGATGGCACGGGCATGGTCTTCTACAAAGAGCCAGTCGCGAACGTTCTCACCCTTACCATAGACTGGCAGTGGCTTGCGGTGGCGGATGTTGTTGATGAAGAGTGGTATCAGCTTCTCGGGGAACTGATACGGACCATAGTTGTTGGAGCAGTTGGTCACGATGGTAGGCATGCCGTATGTATCGTGGAACGCACGAACGAAATGGTCGGAACTTGCCTTGCTTGCTGAATATGGAGAGTGAGGATTGTACTTTGTAGTTTCAACAAAGAAATCCTCTCCGTATGCCTCATGCTGAGACTCAGATGATGCTTTGGTAGAGAATGGTGCAGGAATACCTTCTGGATGGGTCATTTCGAGTGCACCATATACCTCATCGGTAGAGATGTGGTAGAAACGCTTGCCCTCGTACTTCTCAGGAAGGGATTCCCAATAGAGCTTAGCTGCCTGTAGGAGAGACAGAGTGCCCATTACATTGGTGCGTGCAAAGGTAAAAGGATCTTTGATAGAGCGATCGACATGTGATTCAGCTGCCAGGTGGATGATGCCATCGATATGCTCATCATGCATCAGCTTGTAGAACGCATCGAAGTCGCAAATATCCATCTTCACGAACTTGTAGTTGGGCTTATCCTCGATGTCCTTAAGATTAGCCAAGTTGCCAGCATAGGTCAGCTTGTCGAGGTTGATGATGTTGTATTCTGGGTATTTATTGACGAACAATCTAACAACGTGACTTCCGATGAAGCCAGCACCTCCAGTTATTACTATATTTCTTTTCATTTTGTCTGTTGCTTTAAATTATTGATACATTGTTTGAGCGAGTCTGTCCAATATGGCACTTTAATTCCAAAGGTCTCCTTAATCTTTGTCTTGTCGAGAACGGAATAACTCGGGCGAGTGACAGGTGAAGGGAACTCATTGGAGTGACATGGCTGCACATCGCAAAGTCCCTCTAAATCTCCCTTATTAGGGAGACTTTCATAATAGCCGACTTCAAGCGCAATCTGCTGAATCATCTTGGTGAAATCGAACCAGCTGCAAACTCCCTCATTCGAATAATGATAAACACCCTCTACAGGATTCTTGAGTGCTGCAATGATTGCAGTTGCCAAATCCCAAGCATAGGTGGGTGTGCCACACTGGTCGAAGACTACATTCAGTTGTGGTTTAGTGGCTGTTAGATTGAGCATTGTCTTGCAGAAGTTCTTACCGAACTCTGAGTAGAGCCATGCAGTGCGGATGATGATGTACTTACAGCCTGTGGCAATAATCTTCTGTTCGCCTAAAAGTTTTGTTGCACCATATACGCCAGTGGGAGTTCCTGTTTGGTCTTCCTTACATGGGGTGTTGTATGGTTCTTTGCCGAAGACATAATCTGTGGAGATTTGGATGAGCCAGCCATCTACCTCCTTTATTGCCTTGGCAAGATTCTCTGGGGCGCTAGCGTTGAGCTTCTCTACAAGCGTGTATTTCTCAGGATCTTCTGCTCCATCCACATTCGTCCAAGCGGCACAATTGACGATAGCCTGCACATTGTTTTCCTTGACCATTGTGCGAATAGCATCAAGATCTGTAATATCAAGATAGGTGGTCTCAAGACCCTCTATCTGATTCACGTCTGTGAAGATGTACTTATCAGTACTCTCCTTGCTAATGATGCGCATCTCGTTGCCTAGCTGACCATTAGCGCCTGTTACTAATATTGTCATATTATTCAAACTCCGGATAAAGGTTCATATCAATTGAGAATGGAGAATTGAAGTCTTTGAGGAGGGCGTGCTTCGTGTCCTTCTCTGAGAGCAATGCTTTTTCGGTTGGAACTTGCCAATCAATACCGAGAGATGCATCAAGGATGCTGATGCCTCCATCAGCTTGAGGTGCATAGAAATTGTCGCACTTATATTGGAAGACTGCGCTTTCGGAAAGTACAGCAAAACCGTGAGCGAAGCCACGAGGAACGAAGAACTGCCGATGGTTGTCTTCGGTCAGTTCTACTGATACATGCTGACCGTATGTAGGACTGCCTTTTCGGATGTCGACGGCTACATCCAGAACTGCACCTTTTACACAACGAACAAGCTTACTCTGGGTGAAGGGAGGAGCTTGAAAGTGAAGTCCTCTCATCACTCCATAAGAGGACATAGATTCGTTGTCCTGCACAAAGTTAATCTTACGAACCTTCTCATCAAATTCTCGTTGGCTGAACGATTCGAAGAAATAGCCTCGGGCATCTTTGAATACCTTTGGTTCGATGATTACAACGCCCTCAATGGCGGTCTTTATAATGTTCATATTAATAATCGAGATTAGGGTTTCCTGTTTCTTTCAGTTCGTCAATCACTTTCAGCAAGTACTGACCGTATTGATTCTTGAGCATTGGTTGGGCAAGTTCGCGCATGCGTTCCTCAGTAATCCATCCTTGACGATAGGCGATTCCCTCAAGACATGCAACCTTGAGACCTTGACGTTTCTCCAGCACCTCAATATATGTGGATGCTTCTGAGAGTGAGTCATGGGTACCTGTGTCGAGCCATGCGAAACCTCTGCCGAGAGTTTGCACTTTGAGTTCGCCATCACGGAGGAACCACTGATTGACAGTAGTAATCTCATATTCTCCACGGGCAGAAGGTTGGATATTGGCTGCCACATCCACTACCTTGTTGGGATAGAAATAGAGACCTACAACGGCATAATTGCTCTTTGGCTTTGCAGGTTTTTCTTCGATAGAGAGGCAGTTACCTTCTTTATCGAATTCAGCCACTCCATAGCGTTCTGGATCGTTGACCCAATAACCGAAAACGGTGGCTTTCTTCTCTTCTTCAGCCGTACGAACAGCCTCCTTGAGCATCTTGGTGAAACCCGAACCATGGAAGATATTATCGCCAAGAACGAGACATGCGGAATCATCACCGATAAAATCCTTGCCGATGGTGAAGGCCTGAGCGAGTCCATCGGGAGAAGGCTGTTCGGCATACTCAAAGTGTACGCCATAGTCCGAACCGTCTCCAAGCAGTCGCTTGAAGCCTGGGAGGTCGTAAGGTGTGGAGATGATGAGAATCTCACGAATACCCGCGAGCATCAGCACGCTGATAGGGTAATACACCATGGGTTTGTCATAAATCGGCATAAGTTGCTTGCTGATGCCCTTTGTGATAGGGTAGAGGCGTGTTCCTGAACCGCCTGCTAATACAATTCCTTTCATGATAACATTTATGTTTAATTTTAGATCTGCCTGATGGTATCGCACCATAATGATTGATCATTCACTTGGGCAGGCAGAATAGTCTATATAGTTACATCTCAACTATCACCTCTCTGATTGCGTCTAAATATCCGTGGCCAAATTTCAAATCAGGTTCAACATACATACCTTCACCCCACTCATTCCAGGCATTGATAATGATGAATCTATTTTCTGCTGGTTTGTGTTTTACTATCTCTAAAGTGTCATTTAAATACTTCTTAAACAACTCAGGTGTAGCACCAGTAAGAATAACAGCATCTCTTCCTGCTCTTGGAGAACGGTCAAGCTGGGGATATACTACAGGATAGATATCTTCACGCGATTCATACTCATTATGTACACTCTTAATGAAACTCTTGTATTTATAACGTTCTGGTCCCATTTTCAAGATTCGGGTCTTGAACTTCTGCCAATAGGTCCCCAATTTACCAATGCTATGAATTTCCCCATAAAATAAATTGCTCAATACAGTTGCCTGTACACCTGAAGTTATTATCTTGTCTTTATCAAGTTCTGCTTGGTGCCCCATAACATTGCCAACGAAATGAATACCTTTCAAACCATTTTTGATGGCAAGTTCATCCCAGCAATCCATAAATGCTTTTGGGTCAGGCATCATTGTTATATTATATATCAAGAAGAAGGGCTTGCCATCTACTTTGATATAGCGAGGATCCTTAAAAGCAGGAAGTACATCATAGAAATGGTCAACAAACTCCTCTGGAACATAGGTCTGCTCCAAAAGTCTTGTCTTTTTATCTCCTCCATTTTTTGCTGTCCATGTCTTCTTACTCCATGAATGATTTGCCCACCCTAAAGCAAATGGAAAGTCTGGTTTTCCTGACTCAAGAACCTCATTGAAAGGTCTTTCAAGTATTTGTCTACCTTTGGCAAACCAATAATGCCAATAGATAAAACCTTCGATTCCAGCTTGTTTTGCAAGTTCTGCTTGTGCTTCACGTACTTCCGTCATACGAAGGTCATAGAAACCCAAGTCTGCAGGTATTCGAGGTTGATAGTGTCCAAGGAATAATGGTTTTGCAGAAGCTACATTTGTCCACTCAGTAAAACCTTTTCCCCACCACTCGTCATTCAGAGGAATTGGATGATATTGAGGCAAGTAGAATGCCAATACTCTTGCTTTTGTTTTCATATCGTATTTTTTATATTCTTGATTTAATAAAAGATAGAATCTTATCTGCTCTTGCGGAAAGCGTCAATCCAGCTGCCGTTTTTATGGCACCAAGTCGTAAGGATTCTCTTAGCTGTTTGTCGGAATACATTTTATTGATGGATTCCGCAATTGCATCAATGTTATAAGGATCACACATAATTGAATTACTTTCGTTCAGAACATCCCAGTTAAACTCCATGTCTGAAGAAAGAATAGGGAGACCACAAGCCATTGCTTCAATCACTGCATTGCTACAACCTTCATTATTAGTCGGAAGTGCAAACACATCTGCACAACATAGATATTCAGGGAGAATATCATGATTGACAGTACCTTGAAATAAAATGTATTTATAAGTAGGTACTTCTGCACCTCTTCCAATAAAAATTGCTTTAATTTTTGGATTATTTAGTTTTGAAAGAGCATCTGAAAGTCTCTGAACGCCTTTTCTGCTATTCCATTGACCAACAAAGGCTACTATAAAGTCATCTTCATTGAAACCATGTTTCTTGCGCATTTCATTTTTGTCTCTGCAATAAAAAAGGTCGGGATTTATTGCATTGGGTATAACTGTGCACATATCTTCAGTTGCAAAACCTGCCCTAATGCTTTCGTTCTTGCTTTTTGATGCTACACAAATACAACCTCTTACACAATTGCGAACCTCAGCAATGGCTTCTTGAGTCATCTTTTTATGAGTATCAAGTTCTCCTTCTCCAGCAACAGCAAATAGTGGTATTTTTTTCTCAACAGCATAAGGCATCGCAGCGATTGCCTGAGCCCAAAAGTGTCCATATATAACATCTATTGGTTCTTTTATTTTTTTCAATGTGCGAAGTACCGCCTTATTAAAAGAGTTTCCAATATATTTGGTATATTTGTTACCAAATGAAATCCAAAAAGGCCTATAGAGAGTTATTGTTTTTCCTAAATCTGTTTTAATTATTGATTTTTTCTTAGAAATAGGAATTCCTCTAAAAAGACACTTTGTGAGCGATTGAGGGGCAATAATAGTTATTTTTTCGCCTTTGTTTGCAAACTGGCGACACAGTTGATCGACAAAAATAAAATCTATTGTTTTACTTGTCGGAAACGAGTGAGATATGACTACTGTATGCATAATTTATACTTTTTCACCATTAAGTTTTATCAGTTTGGCAGGAACGCCTGACACGAGAGCATTATCTGGTATATCCTTTATAACTACGCTATTTGGAGCAATTACTACATTATTACCGATTTTTATCTTTCCCAAAACTTTCGACCCTGGGCAGAACACTACATTGTTCCCACAAGTAACGCGATTTTCCTGGGAATCTTTGTTACCTAACAAAACTCCAAAATTAGCACTGCAATAATTACCTACCGAAATTGCATTGATAACTATTCCGGCTCCTACTCTAAAGTGTAACATAGCAAAACCATAGCCTACCATATTTGGCCCGATATATACATTATATTTAAATGATAGTCTCCTATGTTTGTAACGATAATATGCTTTTATTACCCCCCCCAGTAGGCCTTTCCTGCAATTTAGAGAATATTCATACTTCCTTAGGCACTTTAGATATTCGCATGCCATAACATTTTCATTTCCATATATTTTACGAATAAAATATTGCCATTTACTCATATTCGAGTCTGCCCTCAAATTACGCTTTCTGTCTTCTGCAATATAGAACTTCAAATCTTGTTTGGACTGTATCATAATTACTTATCTGAATATTAGCGTTTGTTATTTATTTCCTACTTCTTTTCCTTTGTCCAAAATATCTCCCAATTCTGCCTTCACCTCAGCATAGACCTCCAAATCCTTTACCTCATTGAGGATTGATTGAGCATAAGTCTGGTCACAACGCATAACAGAGAAATAGAATGACTTGTTTGCTATTAAGATTTTGGCACATTCTGCATCCTTGCAGATAGGCTTTATGAAATGTTGCATAAGACCACGTGCTGTATTCGAATCCATATTTGACCCAAGCAATGGAAGCAGATTTCCGAAATGTATGAACTTCTGTTTAGAGATATCTGCCTTGGTAAAGTGATCGTTCATCATCGTATGGAGATAACTAACGAGAGTTGGTTTATCCGCTTTCCTAAGAATTGCGTCAAGCAAGGTAGAATCCTTCATTTCGTCTGTCTCGTATAGCCAATTCAAAAGAGTGATTGCTTCTCCCGTTAGTTTTGTATCAGCCTCTGGCAGATATGGAGTACCAAGATAAGTTTCAACAAAATCCTTCCAATATGAGTCTATTTCAATAGTTTTCGTAACGCTATAAGACCTTTGCACCATTTGAATCTTCACTAAGAATCCATTTTCTTGCAACTCAAGAGCACTTACGCCCAATTCTATTATACTGTTTGTAAATCTTCCTGGATTTTCAAGATATGCTTCAAACAACGATTGATGCACGTAAGACTTCACATTCGCAATATACTGATTTTCTTTAGTCTTTTCACCCCAATCAGTTTTTTGCCATTGATTGAAATGCGCAAGCATAACATTAATATCAACACCTAAAGTGTCGTGAAGATTCTTAATTTGATTAGCAACATATTTTAGTTGTAACAGACCGCCCTCATGCTGTTCTATGCAATAGACATTAAGTTTGCGGTATGCGCTTCCTTCTTTTCCTGTATGTTTCAATAATTCGGTATAATCTATATACCTTTCCATACATTCACATACCCTTTTTATCATTTCGTCGTTTATCGAATCGACATCTTCACCATCAGCTAAAAGCATTGCAACAATATCTTCCATGCCTTTTGGCTGCTCTTCCGACCAATTGGGTTTGGAAGCATTCATGAAAGATGAAACTTTATCTTTTTTAAATCTCACTTCCAAGATGCCTTCTCTTTCATCCATCACGCGATGAACGTATGCAGCCACGTTTATGGCATTTTCTATACTATCGGTTTCAATAGCTTCGGATAGTTCATTTTTCAAAGAGTCAAAACTGTATGTTTCGTCATCCTTGATAATATCAATAATGTCTGTAACCCGATTGCTACCTTTGACTGCCTCATCCAATAAAAACGTATTCAATGCATCATTGTCAACTCTTAGCTTATAATGTCTGTAATGATTGCCTGCTGCAGATACATACTGAACAAACTGCTCAGGAGCGCACTCGATTGTTTGATACCAATTAGGTTCCTCTGCAATATTTGCTTCATTCAGTGCCATTTGCATTTTGTTCATTACATTGAAATAATCAGCGCCATTGCTGATAGTTATCTTCTGCATGGCTGCTATGTAGCTTTTAGCCAATTGTTTCTTTCTTACATCAGTAGCATGAGCGATAAGTATAGACAACGTGTCGTCATACGTTTGTTTTTCATAGTTGCATTTGGCTTTAAAGTTAGCCAGATAATCCCATTTCGCCTGAATGCGTCCCTTGTCATGATTAGACAATTCTACACCATCAAACGAAGCCATACTCAGTATAGCATTGTCAATAAAAGCTAAATCAATATCCGCAATTACAGACTCCAGCACAGAGATGAAATTTGAATTATTGGCTAATTCTGAAATACCGAGGCCTTCTCCTGTCTTTCTCTTCAATTCATTGCGCAAAGGGGTTTCACCTGCCAAATTCTCATCTTCAAGTCCATATGCATATTGGCACATCTCAATACGGACTTTTTCCTGATTTGGATAGAAAGGTTCTACTTCTTTGAAAAGTTCTTCGCTTAATAGTTGCTCGTCCAGTCTTTTGTCTGAATAGAAGATGAAGTCTTTCTTAAGAATGTATAAAGCCATATTTTGCAGACGATATTTGTCTGCATTCCATCTGAGCCGCATTGCCACGAGTTCGTTGACAAAACGAATTACAGTGCGAGGATTGGGATACTTCTGCAGGTGCATAAACACTTGGCAGATATGTTCTTTGTCATGAATATTCGGGCCAAAAGCTTTATCAAAATAGGTGGAAAACAACTTCCGATAGTCCGTGATTACAGGTTGGGGTACATGGAATGTAATAGGGAATGTCTTGCTAATAAACTGTTTAACGCGCTCAACATCCCCTTTATTTGCTTTCTCGGCTTCGTTACCATATATAGCCTGACAGAGATGCTTATAATCGAAAGGTATTGCTGCCCAGATATTCTCAAACTCTCCACCTGCAAAGAATGTATATATAGATGACCACAACTGCATCACCTTCTCGCTTGGAAGACGATCCATATTGTCAAACACTATGATAAGTTTCCTATATCGGTTTTTGCTCTGGCCAAGATATTGAGAAACGGCATGCATCCAATTCTTGAATTCAGATACAGATGGCTCTTCGCTGCTTGTATATTCCTCATCAATCGTATCACTGTTCGTATGGTCAATCATTCGGAATATATTTTCAAAACTTCGGTCCTTAAACCAATATCCTATTCCAACAAACAATGCAGCTCCAATTGGTATGATGTCAATCCACCATAAGCATTTAAAGTCATCAAAGTTTGAAATGAGTTGATCAGCCACCAATGAACATACAGCAAACAAAGACACAATAAGAATACCCCAATATGCGGCAGCAGTAAGACGTGGAGTTGACTTTCGAATAGTCGTTGTTTTATTTGACAACAACATCGACAACTGATCTTTCCAAGCCGCCTCATGTTCCTTACCATTGCGCATTTGTATTTTCACCACACCTTGGAGTACCTTATTATTAATTAGATTGATAGCTAATGTTTCCAAGATAGACCTGCGTTGCAAGTCTTCCTGATGTCCCCAAGCATCGTATATGAACGTGAAGTACCCCTCTTTGGAGAGTTCACGTTCTATCATGTTCACAACATTGGATTTGCCAGAGCCCCAACTACCTTCAATACCAAGGATTCTGGGCATAAATGTCTTTTCCTGGGTATTGGAAGTTGCGTTAGCAACAGCCCCCTCGTCTTGCAACCTGATATAATCACATACGCTATGGGCCAGTTTTTCCTGAGAATGCCCCTCAAAGCAGTCTTCTCCAACTGGTATGTCCGGAATAAAACGAGGATATTTTGTTGTGTTTTTGTTCATAAGTTGAATATAATTGTGTTAATTTATTTAACACTCAAGGTAATCACCTATCTTCATATCCGCTTCTTCGGTAGTCCATTTGCCTAATCCACTGGCGGGATAGAAGGTCAGTTCGCCGAAGAAGATTTTGCCATTGACGTTATAAAAATCCACACGGAGGAAAGGTTCGTTCGCTGATAGTTTTTCAGCCAAGGAAATCATTTCTTTGAGATTATTCGGAAATTCAATAGGATAGTTTGGGTCAGGTTCGAGTCCTTGTTCCCCAAACTCAAGCAGCTCACCTTCAGGAGAGTAATAGTTGGCATGATGCTCAACAAATCTGCCGAAGTCAACTTTGAAGAACCTGACCTTGCCATTGAAGCAGAAGAACTTGCAATCTTTCAGCTCGTCATATTCTGTTTTCAGTTCTGTTATTACTCCATTGATAATTAGATATCCCCCGTAGCGTTTGGAAGAGTCAGCAAATCGCCTAATTTCCCATCATACTCTTTTGGATTGAAGGGAATATATCCAGAGCCAGTGTATAAGGTAAGCTCTCCAAAATAGATGTGCTTGTCAATGTTATACAAATCTACTCTTACATGAGGTATTCCTGCTGATAATTTCCTTGCAATAGCGAGCATTTCTTCAAGATTCTCTGGTTTCTTAGGAATTTTATTCAGAGGATGATAATCATCCCTGCCAAAGTCTGTAAGTGTCCAATCTGTATTAAGGAATGCCAGACTATGAGAGGGGCTATCAGAAACATAAAGGAACTTCGGTTCGCCATTGAAGCAAAAGAACTTGAAGTCAAGCAGATCTTTGGGAGCAGGAGACTTTTCCGGAGCCATGAACTTCTCAGCTATTATTCGTTTAGGGACATTCTTGTATGGCCATTCACGTAAACCGGAATATATGTCTGAAGTCATTGATTCCTTAAGTTTTGCAATAGCAGCAGTCTTATCAAATGTAGCTTTATCTTTGCAGATTACCACACCACCGCCACCACCTCCATGGGTTGTCTTAAGCACAAACTGATTAGGAAGTGAATCCCAATCGATATCTTCAGGTTTGTCCCAAACGCCAAGTGTAGGTATGATGTATTCTTCACCGATTATTTTAGCCACATACTCCTTTACCGCATATTTGTCAACCATCTTGGTATATTCAAGTTTGCGGTTATATAGTTTCAGCCATTGGAGCGTCTCAGTGAAGGTCTGAGGATTCTTCAGATCTAGCCGATGTCCCATCTTAAAACGATACAACAGTTTTAGATAAGTAGCATCAGGAAGCCAACGAAAGAAGTTGCTGATGATCGAGGCCATAAACTCACCTCTGTCAGATTTTAATTGCCTTATAGCTGTATTAATCTTACTCATATCATTCAATATTTGGATTTTTATAAGTTGCTAATGCATATCCGAGCACACTCGTACATACATACGTCATATCTCCGTATGACATTGAGAATATTGTCTTTGCGAAATAGATGATTCCAACCAAGGCGAGAATAGTTTTTGCTTCGATATTGGTTGACTGACGCCATGTGGAATAGAACTGTTTCCAATAAACGGCATATACTATGATGCCCAGAAGACCCTGGTTGACTGCTATCTCGAGCCAGTCGTTGTGTGCATAGTTGTAGTATATTTCCAACGTGCCGTTTGCTCCACGTCCGAACAAGTATTGGATAGCATCGGCTTTATCGGTAAAATATGTCCAGAAAAAAGAATATAGACTATCTCTTCCGCTGGAGTTTCCTTCTTTAGTAGCCTCCAAGCGTTGCAAGAAGTAATCGCTGCTTGTCATCATGTCTATTACGAAATAGACTCCGGCAACAGCCAAAACAGCAGTAAGAAGAATGACAATAAATCTTTGTTTGCCTCTTGCATTCTTGATAATCTGCCAAATGAGATAGAGAACCACCACACCACCAATCAATATTGCTCCTCGCTTCATTCCCATCAATATAAAGACCATACAAAAGGCAAGGCCGGCATATTGTAGCAAAGGTTTTCTACGATAAACCACCAATATAGGAATGAGTGACAAAAATAGATAACCAGCGTTATTTGTTATTTCTTCTCGCGAGGAGCCACTTTCCAATAATGCTGCCATTGACTGCTGCATGTAGATATAATAAGACAACACACAGGAGATGCAGAACACTACAGCCCACCATCGCAGCCTCTCTGCCGTTAGATAGCCTTTGAGACTGAAATAGTAAAAAGCATAGATGGGCAGGATGGACAGGTAGATGGACTTTATGTAGTTGTAGCTTGCCATGCTAAAACCGCTCATGCTGTAATAGACGGTGGAAGGGTTTGTCAGAATCAAGTAGAAGCCATAGATGGAAAACATCAGTACCAGAAGGTTCAATCCCTTGATATAAGGTGGATTATTCGGCATCTGCCATATCTTTATGGCACAATAAATTGACACCAATAGGTTTATGCCCAATAGTCCTGTAGAGATAGCTCCTCCTGTCGGGTATAATACTCCCTGTAGGTAATATAACACCCACACGATAATGAACCAATCACAACGGTTGAGTTTGGCCGGATTAAGTGAAATCATTGTTTATCAAAAAGTTGTTTTAATGCAAATACTTGCTTGTCGTGATGTGCCTCGCAATAAATATAGTTCAGCAGCATCAGGTATTTCTTACGAGATACAAGGGATGGAAGCAAGTGCATACGATAGAGTTTATTCAAGATGCGGTTTTCGTATGGCTGATGCAGTAGTAGCATTCCTGATGCTGTAGAACGATAGTATTCATCAACCTCTTTCTTAAGTTCCTTCTGATTTTGGATAATGCCATTCAGTTCCTCAATTCTATTATCGAATAAAGTGCGATCACTCAACAACTCGACAGAGGCAATATCGTTATACTGTATATATGGAATCATTTGATAAGTAATTGCCTTCTTATCAAATGAAAGCATTACCATATAGCCTTCATTCCAGATGCTATTTCTCATTTTTGATGCATCAAAACAGAAGTTTCCCAATCCATAGAAAATAGGCTTACCATTATAAACCTCATATCCGCTATAGCAATGCTGATGATGGTTTACCACTGCATCTGCACCTGCATCCACAAAGAATCGATATGTTTCTTGCATACGAGGAGAAGGCAGCTGGAAATGTTCATGACCTCCATGTACAATGACCAATACATAGTCTGCCTGCTTCTTTGCCTCTTGAATAGCATAGTATTGGCGGATAGGATTCAGTGGATTTGCACCGGCAGTTGTATCTGAAGCAATGGAGAACTCATGCTCACAACAATTGATGATGGCGAGTTTCTTTCCTTCCTTCTCAAGATACAGTATTTTCTCCGCCTCGCTCAAATTATCACCGACACCAACCACATCCAGGCCTTGACATTTACAACATTCAATTGACTTTCGAAGTCCTTCAGGTCCATAATCAAGAATATGATTATTTGCCATAGTCACGCCTGTAAAACCGGCATATCGGACAGCCTCTGCTGCTTCTGATGTGCACCTAAGATTTGGGCCGCATTTAGGTATAGGCTGATATCCTTCCTCTACAATTGGACTTTCAAAGTTCAAGAACGAGAAATCTGCAGACTTGATAACTTTACGAACATCCTCAGGAAACACCTCAGAGAATTTTCGTTCTTCTATCTGTTTGGCGAGTCTTGCTCTTGGAGCAAAATCGCCTGCGACTATGATTTTCATATTACTTTTTCAGAATTGATTTCAAATTAAGGCAAATGCTTCTCTCTTGAGGGAAGAGAAGAATTATTCCGATATATATTACTGAACAAACGATAACATAAAGCAATTGCATCGTGAGTGTTGTGGCAGGAGGGAATAACAGTATTACCAACATTGCTGCCGAAGCTATGACAGATGGCAGAATGTTAATAAACATCTTGTTAACATTCATCTTGACAACAATCCCCATAAGAACCAGCTGCACTACTACCAGTTCAAGTCTCACGAGAGAGCGTGCTACGCATAGAGAATCGAACCCTTTATTTGCGTAAATAAGAACAACAGGCCATAATACAATGATATGGAGCCATTGAGCAAGTACCGAAAGTTTAGGCTTCCCTATAGAGCGATAAACTTCGCTTGAATAATGGGCAAGAACTATGGTTATAGCACTTGTCAGTCCCCAGAGTCCGATGAAGTGGGATGCTTCCATCCACTGCTCGCCAAGAAGGATCTTTGTTATCAAGTCACTGAACAGGAATATTCCCATTCCAATCGGAATGACAAGGATGCCGACTAACTTCTGGAACCGGAAGAACATTTCATTGAATCCTACTCTATCATTCTGAAGTCTTGAAAGCGAAGAGAACAATACCGGGGTCGTAGCAGCTGTTATGATTGAGGTGATTTGTCCGACAGTATTCATTGAAGTTCGGTATAATCCCAGATAATGCTGATTCAGCATGGTACCTACAATGAAGATGTCAAAATATGAAGTCATCCAGATACTGACGGCTTCGAACATTGACCACATCGTAAAGGAAAACATCTCCTTGAAACGTGCAATACTGTAATATAAGTAAGGCTTCCATTTTGACTTTAATGTAAGAATTATGGCATTGCACGATTCCCTGGCAATCATTCCTATAATGAGTGCCCAATAACTCCGAGTAAGAAAGGCGAGGGGAATAGTAACAACCAGCGGAATCAAAATACCGACAATCCTTACCCAAAAGAGTGTCTTGAAATCAAGATCTCTCTTGAACAGTGCCATCTGTATGCTGGAAAAGGCAGCAAGAGGAATACAAATACAAGAAACAGCTATTACGATTCCATTACCATCACAACCGACCAATCGGGCTATGGGGTTTGCAAAGATGCATATTATTAACCAAAGAAGTAATGATAATGAAAGATTAGACCAGAACGCAACGGCAGTTGATTTGCTCCTATCATCCTCATCTTTGAACTCGTGTTGTATCAAATACTTTTGAAAACCGGCATCTGTAAATATCTCTGCAAAAGAAATTACCATCTGGGCCGTCACAAGGACGCCGAAGGCATCCGGCGTCAAAAGTCTCGCCAACACCATCGTGGTGATTGGCGACACCAGTTTTGCGGCAATCTCAGTGATTCCCGACCATTTGGTCGCGTTAAGTACTTTATTATTCAGGTTGTTATTTGACATAATCAAAGCAGTTGTCTACCCAGTTTAGTTGTTCGTATCAAAATTGTCAGTATTAGAGAAATAAACAATGTAACTATGAATGCTATCCAGGGATATAAATACGCACCTGTACATAAAGGCAGGATGGATTGATTAAGCAGTTTGAGAATGAACTGCTGGAATATATATACTCCAAAGCAGCAATTGCTCAATTTCATGACTCCACCCCACTTAGATGTATCAGAGTGCAGTACAATTAATCTCGAAAGAGACATTATCGATGCAATACCGAAAGAAGCACATAGTGCACGTGAAATAACAAGTACTATTATTCTAATACCCTTATTAATTACTTGACTACTAATTAGATACCCCCCCCCGATAACATTAAAGTTAGTATTCTCAACATTTAACTTAAGGATAAATGTAATGGCAAACAGGAGTAGAGATATCGGCAATACAATCTCGGACTTCAACCGAATTGTTACACTGTTCTTTTCTATATAGAATCCGGCATAAAAGAATAATAGATAATATAAAGCTGAATTCAATCTCAATGGTAGTGGTACTACTGAACCCAAAGTTGCCAAACACAATATAGGTAATACATATTTGAATTCAAGTCCAGTTAATTCAATGAGATATGTAAGAACAAAACACCAGAATAGCATTGGAAGGAACCACATGTGCCCAACGCCATTGAGTACATCGTAAGAAACTTTCAGTATTGAATCAGATGAAGAGCCCAAACAAATAATATACAGTATACTGAATACAATGGAAGGAACAATCAATCTCTTTAACTTACCCCATAAAATTTTTCTTGGAGTCAGAACAATATCTTTCCCTTTAGTACGAAGTTGAAAACCAAGAATAGACCCGCTGATAAAAACGAAAGTCTCCAATAATGCAGCATACGACAATTTGTCCATTATGTCATACGCCGGTATGAGTGGATAATTTGTTATCGGGGCCCAAGCGCCAGAGAAAATGGCGAATGCATGGTAAAATACGAGCATTACTATCAAAAAGATACGAACTGGGATAACCTCAAACAATACTGTTTTGTTCATACATAAATATTCGTTAAAATGATCCTATTACACTGCTTCCGCTTCTGTGTGAGTCCCTGTGGCCTGTCTTCGTTCTTGCCAGTCTCAGCCTGCATAGTGCCGTCAAGCATGAATTGAGTCTTCCCCTCGGTATAGCTCCGAAACATAACCCTGAAGCCGACTTAGTGATAAACAATATCAGTAATTCACATTCAACGACTGCCAAAGGCCGTTATGTATAATGATTTTGTCTCGTATGGAGAACTTTGAAACTCGGTTGCGGTACTTAAAGGTGACGCGGGTGGAGTTGTCTTCCCTGAAATAGTAAGTGTGACCAATGGCGCTGCAGTTGTACATCACATTCAGTATGTCCTCTAAGTTGGAAGCAAGGCTTGGATACCGTTTCTCTATAATCCCGAGGAGTTCATCATAAGTGAACTCTCTCTTGTGCAACGAACTCATTGCTCCAATGATAGTTTCTATATTTTCCGGACTAACATAGCCAGTCATCTCGTCTTGGATTTCGTGGAGGAAGTAATCGGCGGAGTATTTCTTGAATCCAGTCTCAATATCGACGGCACGGACTTTTGGAGCTACGCATTGTCCCTTGATGCAGTTCATCAGTTGGATGAAGTCCCGGGGAGTGTGTCTGGTCATATCCAAGAGAGCGTTGTATATGGATTTGCTTTTGAAGAACTTGGGGAAGAAAGTATCCACGACACTTTTCAGTTCGGGATAACGTAGCTTTCCCCGGAGGTCAATCATCTGGATCAGTCTGCTTTCGTTTGGTTTGTTTACACCTTCGTCGTACCAAGAGAAACTGAATGAGCAGTTCTGCATTATTTTATTTCGGTTTGGATCCGAAAGTTTTTCAAACATATCGGTGCGGCATAATACGAGAAACTTGACATGAATGTCATGATTTATGAACTTGGTGTTCATCTCTTTCGCGACATTGATAAGGCCGGCAATCGTGTAGAACTGGTTTCCGTTCGGAGCAAGAATATCATCCAGGTCGTCAATAACGATTATATGCCGCTTGCTCTCCTTATACGAGTAGATGAGATCCTCAACCATCTCAGTCATCTGGTTGAAATCGACTGTATTCTCGCTCTCGTTAGACTCATATTCCGTTGAAAGCACCTTCATTGATGCTTTGACCTTCTTCGATGTCGTCTTTGAAACCAGGTCTGAGATCTTGTTTATTGGTGCCAGGCCATTTTTGGATAAGATACCAAAAAGTTTATCTACTTCGTACTGCCTTGTACTTACAGCGTCTGGGTCCTTAATCAGATTGGAAAGTACTTTTACTGCAAGCAACCAGTTCCAAATCTGCTTTGTCCTCAATATCGGGTTCTCGTCAGAGCTGTTCAGCTTGGCAAAATTCCTGAATGGGAAGTCCTTGAGGCCTTGCTGATCGATTATGTAATTCTCCCCTGCCGACAAGCGCAGATGTTCAGACAAAGCTGACTTACCGGACCCTTTGTATCCAAGGAATAGAAAAATAGTGGAAAATAGAGCCTTGCTGACAACATCCTCTATGTCAACGTAGCCCTCAGTCATCAGGTTCGGACATTCCTGTCCTTCCGTTTGAGCGTCCGTATAACCGAACTGTATCTCCCGGAAATCATATTTTGTTCCACCGCTCATAGTATGTTGAAATGACTTGTTTGTAAAACGAGATATTTTAGATGCCTTTTGAGGTGCTCATTATCTTTTTAGGCCAAAACCAAGTACTCTCTTTGCTCTATCCCATCTTCCCACTGCACTACTTTCGCCGTATGGATGCAGAGGAGGATGTACAGGATTTCGGTCCCTTTGATCCGGGCCTTGCCACTTTTCATGTCGTAGTGCTCTTTCGTGGAAATCCAAACTTCTCTGCTATTGAATGGAGCGGAATAGCAAAATATAACACTTTTGGCAGGCAGTTTTCTAAATGACCTTTCAGGAGATAAAAGAGTTTTATAAATATCTATAATAATATTTGCGACTGTATTTGCTAGAGATGTCTTTGCTACTCATTAATGCTATTACCATTTTTGATTAGTGTGGAGCAATTGTGTTTTTACATTACTCAAGGCAAGACGTCAATTTAGGACAGATTCCGTATTGGCAACACCATAATACTATCAATATATCTATCTCTCCCTCCGCGGTAAAACCATTCTATTGCCTCTTGATTCATTTGTTCAGAATCAAAAGCAGCATTTAAACCTTGGGTTAACTCAATCCCTGCAACTTTAGCTGCACGAATAATTTGCTCAACCGAAGACTGTGGATAGTATATATCTCTAACCAGGTTTACAGTCTTTATACAAAAATGATTGTGCTTTTTAATTTCATCTACTACATTAGCTAACGAATCATCCACATAAAACTGCTTTCCCATCTGACAGAGAGTAAAGACAAGGCGATTAGCATCATTGTCATGTCGAAAAAAGGTTCTTTCAAGACTTTGAGTATCATTAAAATTCTCGTTCTCGCTCATTTTCTTAACAAATGCACACTGCTTTCCCGGACGGTTGAAATACTGCAGGCCAATAGGAGATATCATATCTTTCGAGAAAGACTTCACTTTTCCTTCATCGACGCCATATTTCAAGCGATATATCACTCCATATCGGTCATCAAGTTTTGCGTCTTCCTTGATTTCATATGGATAATACTTGCCATCGAAAAATTTTGCAGAAGCAAAGAACGCTGCCGACCAGATATTATTTGTTAAATCAAGATACTCTGTATTGATTCCGTAATGTTGCGCCAATCCGTCATACAAAATTGGTAATTTGATTATTCCGACTGAAGGAATACTAAGTGCTCCCTTCATCAAATCATTAATAACAGGATGAGTTTGCATAACCAGACGCATCTCTGAAATCTGAAATTTCGACAACAGTCTTTGTCTCTCTAGTTCTTCTCCTTTATACCTGTATAGTACGGGCAAACAAGAATCGAAATATTTCAATTGTCCTCGATAGTATGTGAAGGGTGTGCGACTCATAGGCATCATTACAGGTAGTTTGGATAAATCATCCTGCACCATAAAATAATGACCCACTTTGTCAAAATCATAAAGCATAGTATGAGGTCGATCGAGAGGATACTTGTATAATTGGTTTATTTCCTCTTCCTCTACTTCTTGTTTTATCACATCAAGCAATGAGGGATATAACGAAAGAGTAGCTTCTGTAGGTTTTTTCGAGTATTGTTTCCAATCAATCATAACATTAATTCAAATTCACGATACCAAGTTTCAAGTAAACCTTCAGCTGCTTTAGCTTGACCATTTTTCAAGAGATATAATGCACGAGCCACTTCCGTATGCTTGATAATATCGCTACATTTCTGCTCGTGCGCCAAATCAGAAGCTTCACGAAATTTCTCTAAAGCAAGTTCCGTATGATCCATCTTCCATAGTGTCGCACCAATGTAATATTTTGCAACTGCTACTAATTTGAAGTCCATTAAAGACTCCGCTAATGGAATAGCTAAATTCAATTCTTCCAGAGCCTCTTGGAAACGACTCAATCTCATCAAACCCTTTGCTTTCATCACATAGCCTTGGTAAAGCGCTATTGTATCATGATTCTCCTCAGCAATAATCAACCCTTCCTGAAATAAATTAACATATTCTTTCCAGTCATTTGCTCGTTTGGCCAATTCTGATTTTGCGTACAACGCATTAAGGTGAAAGTGATAATCATTCTGTTGCAACAGATAATCAACTATTTGGCTGATTTTGTCTTTATCATTAAGATCTATAAGATGAGGAACGACTATAGTATAGAGTTCTGCTTTAGCCTCCTTCTTTTCTTCTTCAATACCTTCAATCAGTTCCAGAAACTCATTGCATACCGCTTCCTTGCCGAACAAATCAACGGCCATAAGGCGAATTTGCAAATCAATAATTCTCTCACGAAGGGAGTTGTCGCGAATTTCTTGCCGCATTATCATTTCAACAATAAAGGCATTGTTTCAAGCAATGACTCAATAAATATTTAACAATTATATAATTTTCAACAATACTTCGTTAAAAGTCCCTAGATTATAGGATTAACATTAGATGCAAGCTCGACCACTCTCAAACCACCTTCAAATTATCTACCTCCTGCGCAAGAAGCAGTGGCAAAACTTCTAATCTCTACCCTCATCCTCCAAACGAGTGAGGGTTTATACTTTATACTCCTCCTTAATCGTACTCATGACGTGATCCATCTCAGGATAGACGTATGAGTCTGTAATACCAAAGCACGCCAATTCCTTTTTGAGTTTATCTTTGTACTTGCTTTCTATAACGATATTGATCGGATGTTCTGCAAGTGATGAACAACTATTCTTGTTTCCTCCAATACCATATAAGAAGAATGCGCCACTCTGTTGTCGTATTCTCGAATTGTCCAGTTTAGGCTTTACACAAAGCGTCTTGTTTAACTCAGTAGGATTAATAACAGGTTGGAAATGTGGTTTCTCGTAACGAATCTCATGCAAAAGTAGACAAGTATCATCCATGTCATTAAATTCCTCGATGCTCATATCTGTCTTTGGCATTTCAAAACTCTTCACTCTTGCCAGGTTAGAAATAACACTTACAGCATCACTATCATACGATTTAATGGTTTTATTATCTACCGTGAACACAAACACTACCGCATCCATTGCTGTCTTTTTTGTCTTCAAGACTTTATATTCTTTTTTCTCTACGGCAAAGTACAGAGCTATGAGCGCATTACTTGTCAAGTCCAGCAGTCTGGTTGGGATTCCATAGTGCTGAAGTTTAACCAAGTGCTGGAAGGTTGAATTAAGTCCTTGAAAATCGTCAGGACACCTTCTTGTTGCTTCCTTATACAATTCAAGTTCCTTTGCTGGGGTGGAGGGTTTGCGATAAAGCCCTGGCAGCAAAGAATATTCTATGTTCCCTTGTCCTCGGTAGTAATTCGTGAATCCAGATTTTGTACTTGCAACACGCATAACCACCTCTACATATTTTGCAAGACTGCTAATCTCCTCGGTTATCAAATAGAACTCGAAATCTTTCTTCTTACTATCGTATGTAACAAGGAATCCAAGAGCCCCTCGTGTAATTATTGAAGCACGCTCTGCATAATCATGCAAATTCTCATATTTTTTGCTATGTTTCTTCAAGTCGCCAGATGTGACTCCATTTGTCTTAATCTCGTAAAACTCACACACATCTCCTTTCTCGTCTAGAACAGCAATATCAAGAATGATATAAGCATTAGGATTAGACAGATCTAAATACGAAATCTTATAGTCTTCTTTGACTTGGCTTTTATCATAACCCTTATCACATAGGTATTGTATAACGTGCTTGCGAATCGACTTTTCGGTTGTCATATTATTATGCCTTCTTTGCTAGTTGCCGAAAGATAAGCCACCAATAAATTGCCGCCTTATTTACAGGCAGTTTTGAAGGTGAACATTTTAGGAGTAATTGTTTGTTATGTAAACTGTTAACCCGTAACTCGCGATTCTGTAGCGTGCGGAAGTATCGAACTTCAGCTTTCACTCACCTGTGCGCACGCTAACCATATAGTATCCGCGGAGTTAAAACTTCCTCCACACCATCTTATTCACAATCCCCACATAACTCTGGATAATCTTCACCACCTTCGTGCTGACATTCTCGTCAACATAATCCGGCACAGGAATACCGTGACTGCCATCCCTGCAGAGTTCCACCGCAGTGTCAACTGCCTGCAGCAAACTCTTGGTATCAATTCCCGCAATAATGAAATCAGCCTTATCAATAGCCTCCGGACGCTCAGTGCTGGTGCGGATGCAGACAGCAGGGAAAGGATGCCCTACAGAGGTAAAGAACGAAGACTCCTCCGGAAGGGTACCACTGTCGCTCACCACAGCAAAAGCATTCATCTGAAGGCAATTGTAATCGTGGAATCCAAGTGGCTCGTGCTGAATCACCCTAGGATCAAGCTGAAATCCCGAAGCGGCAAGACGGTTCCTTGACCTCGGATGACAACTGTAAAGAATTGGCATATCGTACTTCTCAGCCATAGCATTGATAGCATTGAAAAGACTCATAAAATTCTTCTCGGTATCGATATTCTCCTCACGATGTGCGCTGAGCAAAATGTATTTGCCCTTCTCCAAACCAAGTCTCTTGTGAACATCGCTGGCCTCGATCTCTGCAAGATTCTCATGCAGAACCTCAGCCATAGGAGAGCCCGTAACGTAGGTACGCTCCTTCGGCAATCCGCAGTCAGCAAGATAACGGCGTGCGTGCTCGCTGTAGGCCATATTCACGTCGGAAATGATATCCACAATCCTGCGGTTGGTCTCCTCCGGCAGGCATTCATCCTTGCAACGGTTACCGGCTTCCATATGGAAGATAGGGATATGCAGACGCTTGGCCCCAATCACGCTGAGGCAGCTGTTGGTATCACCCAGGACAAGAACTCCGTCAGGCTTGGTCTCTACCATCAGTTTGTAGCTCTCGGCAATGATATTGCCCATAGTTTCACCAAGGTCTGCACCCACTGCATTCATATACACCTCAGGGTCAGCCAGCTTAAGATCCTTGAAGAAGACACCGTTGAGGTTGTAATCGTAGTTCTGACCTGTGTGTGCGAGAATCACATCAAAATACTTGCGGCATTTGTTGATGACCGCTGCAAGACGGATGATTTCTGGACGGGTGCCGACAATAATAAGGAGTTTGAGTTTGCCGTTATTCTTAAATTGTGCCATTGTATTTCTATTTTACTGGGTCAAAGAAAGTATCCGGCCTTTCCGGATTGAAAACTTCGTTACAGTACATCACAGTCACGAGGTCTTCAGTTTCTGAGAGATTGATGATGTTGTGGGTATAGCCAGGGAGCATTATCACACTTTGAATCTTGTCACCGCTCACCTCGAATTCAATAACCTCGTCAGTGCCTTCCTTGCGCTGCTGTATCAGTCCGTGGCCTTTGACCACGATAAACTGCTCCCATTTGGTATGGTGCCAGTGCTGACCTTTAGTGATTCCAGGTTTGCTGATGTTGATGCTGACCTGACCGCAGTTAAGGGTGTGAACCAGCTCGGTGAAGGAACCTCTGTCGTCCACGTTCATCTTCAAATCGAAGATTGCACCTTCCTTAGGAAGATAACTCAGATAAGTGCTGTAAAGCCTCTTGGCAAAGCTGTCAGCGGGAATCTCAGGTATCATCAGTGTTTTAGGCATCTCCTTGAACTGATGGAGCAGATCAACGATTTCTCCGAGTGTTGCTTTGTGAGTAACAGGGCAGTAGCAGTACCTGCCTTCCGGGTTCGGAATCACCTCCAGACCCTCGAATTCACAGTGATGCTCTTCGCCTTTAAGTGCGCAAATCATCTCCTCTACAAGGTCGTCGATGTAAAGAACCTCCAGTTCGACACTCGGGTCATTGACGGTAATAGGAAGGTCATTGGCGATATTGTTGCAGAAGGTGGCGATTGCACTGTTGTAGTTCGGACGGCACCATTTGCCGTAGAGATTTGGGAAGCGGTAAACCAGGACCTTCACCCCATTCTCCGCTCCGTACTGAAGGAAGAGGTCTTCGCCAGCCTTTTTGCTTCGTCCGTACTCGCTGTTGCCGAAACGGCCTGTGAGAGAGGCTTGGGCACTGCTGGAGAGCATCACAGGGGCCTTGTTTCGGTATTTCTTAAGGGTGTCAAGAAGGGTGCTGGCAAAACCGAAGTTGCCCTTCATAAAGTCCTCCGGGTCCTTAGGACGGTTTACACCGGCGAGATTAAATACGAAGTCACATTTCTGACACCACTCGTTAAGTTCTTCCGGAGTAGAATCGATATCGTACTCGAAGACTTCGTCTATTACGAGGTCTCCATAGCATTTAGCCTTTCCCTCTTTTATGTTATTCAGTTGTGCACAAAGATTCTTTCCTACGAACCCTTTAGCACCGGTTACGAGTATCCTCATTACTTGACGAGATTTGAGATTCCGTTAAGTTCATTCTGAATATATTCAAGAGAGGCAATTTTAGCCTTAGTTTCCTCGAGGTTCAGACGATAGGTGTTGTCGGAGTTAAATTCGTCGATAGTTACGGCCTTCTTATTGCCTTCGGTAAAGAACTTATCGTAATTCAAAGTACGATTATCTGCCGGTACACGATAGAAGTTGCCCATATCTTCCGCTTTAGCACATTCCTCCTTAGTAAGAAGGGTTTCATACATCTTCTCTCCGTGACGAATACCGATTACCTTTATGTCTTCTTTCTTCCCACCGAATAGTTCACATACTGCCTCGGCCTGAGTACCTATCGTACAAGCAGGAGCCTTTTGAACGAGAATGTCTCCATTCTGGCCGTGTTCAAAGGCGAAGAGGACCAAATGTTGTTTGAAATCATAGAGCCTTCAGTTAGTGGTCAATTTTTGGACTATGCTCAAAGTCAGAGACATAGCGTCCGCTCGACCCGTCGCAAGGCCAATTTTTGTCCGTTTTTGGTATTTCTTGTTGATTATTTTTTCACTTTTTCTACGCTGGCGACAGCCTCAGGTGTCCAAGATGCTTCCTGCCGCCTGTCACCGCGTCCTCGAAGAAGTCTCCGAGGAAACGCCACACCGACACCCCCGCAAGCTTTACCGTGCTCACCACGCTCAAATAGACCGAGGCCGTCTCTGCGCCTTCGTCACTGCCGTAGTGCTGGATCACTTTACGCAATGCCGTGAACGGTCTCACCTGACGTTCCGCAAGGTTGTTGTCTATCGGCTATCGCCCGTCCCTGCGGTAAAGGAAAAGGCCGTCCTTGAAGTGGTCGAAGTAGCTCAGCGCCTGTTCCATTGGGCCTTCTTGAACTTCACGTGCGCGTGCGCCATGCAGATCAGGTGGTCGACTCCCAGCCTCCCGTCGAGGAAGTTGTACGCCGTGTAGCCGTCGGTCATTATAGCCCTCACCTCGGCCTCGCCCATGAAGTCCGTGAGGACCTTCCGGCCCCTCGACCCCTCATCGTGGAAGAAGATCACTATCCTCTCGGCCTTGTTCACAAGAACCCACATGTACTTCTTCATGTACTTGTTGAACCGCCTCACCTTGCACCACGTCTCGTCGCAGTTCACGATGCTGTCCTTCTCCAGAGCCTTGTTCTTCTCCCTGATGACGCGGTCCTTCCTTGTCAACTCTGTTTCCTGTTCGGCAATGATTCGGTCCTTCTCCTCCAGGGCGCGGGCCTTCGCGTCACGGTCCTCCTTCACATGCCTCAGCTCAAGGAACACGCTCTCCTTGTTCCGCGAGATGAACGCTATCAGGTGGTTCAGCTGTTCGTCCGTCATGTTGGCGCAATAGTCATAGACCTCCGGGGCGGTTTCCAGCATGCGCTCGAACTCCAGCAGCTCGTCCTGCGACAGAACCGCCAGCATCGTCAAACCGCGCGGCACCCACTCGCTCTGGTACTCCACATATAACCTCCACAAGTCTTCGCTGCTGTACATTGGTCTCGTTTTTCCGGCTAAGGTAAGGGGCTTTTCTCCGGGTCCAAAATTTGACCACTAACCATTAAGTTCCATTGCTATTGTGTTAATATATTTAAAGATCCATGTGGTCAAAATAGCCGCGTCTGCTATCAGTAATTTAGGCCGAAAGACCAAAGGGGCAGCGTGTTGCCGTGAGCGAATTCAATGTCATCCTTTACGATATAGGAATCCGGAAGGTCCTCAATCTGTCTTTTTCCTTTATTCCGGCCACCGATCTCAAATGTGCGGTCACCGATGACGAAATCAGACTGACGTGAGGAAACCACATCATTCTCCACACGCATCTGGTTGTAGAAAAAAGTTTCCCTCATGTTCCCTATGTCAGCTTTCCCTCCGGACAAGACTGTCATCAGACTTGGGTTGTCAATATAGACCTTCTCCACTTTGCCCAGTCCCCTCATGCCTCCCGTATCGTCCCTAAGTTGACCTATCAGCTGAGCCTTCTCCAGCAACGCGAGATAGTCTGAGACGCTGTTTCGGCTGACTCCGATTTCAGACGCGAGGCTATCCGCATTAGGTTTATACGGAGCAAGTGTCGAGATAACAGCCAGCATCTTTTTTAGTTTTTTTGCTGTCGGTGCCTTTAGTTCGGCATACTGTGCGATGTCTGATTCTATCGTTTTTGTTATGACATTCTGCATCCTCATCGGGAAATCTCCCTCCAATGCAAATGGATAGTAGCCCTCTGCAAGGTAACGTCTGAAAAGAGGGAGAGGATGAAGCACACCGTCAATACGTGACTTGCCCGCGAGTATCTCGTCAAGTGAATACTTAGATGCGTTTATGTTGTGAAACAGTTCCAGATACTCTCTGAAGGACAAACCATACAGCGTATAAGGTAGTACCCTTCGACTGAGATCAGCGACACCGTCCATGATGTCCAGTATGGAAGATCCTGAGAAAATCACCCTCATGTCAGGATGAGTGTCATATATCTGCTTGAGTTCGCGGGACCAGTCAGAATACTTGTGAACTTCGTCTATGACGAGCAAATGGCCAGCATCCTTCGAGAACTCATCCGCAACCTCGACGAGAGAGTGAGTGCTGAAATATGTATGGTCAGCGGATATGTATAGAAACTTGCAATCCGAAGCCTGTTCCTTAAGATATTGCAGGATCATCGTGGATTTGCCGACTCCTCTTGCCCCTGTGATCGCGATCATACGGGAAGTCCAGTTCACACGTTCATAAAGATACCTGTGAAAACTGCTGGTCGTAAGTTCCAGCTGCAAACGCATGTATTCGTATAACGCCTCGTCAACCATACTCAATTAATATTGTATATCTATGCAATACTATTGCAAAGATAGCAATTGCACTCAAAAAGTGCAATTTTTCCCTATATCATGCACCCATATTGTGCACAACATTTTGCATGAGTTTTATGACTTCCTCCAGACCATCCTGTTGACGATGCCGGTGTAGGACTGGATGATCTTGACTACCTTGGTGGAGACGTTCTCGTCGGTGTAGGTCGGGACAGGGAGGCCGAAGTCACCGGCGCGGTTCATCTCCACGGCGGTGTCCACGGCCTGCAGAAGGCTGCGCTCGTCAATGCCGGCGAGGATGAAGCAGGCCTTGTCAAGGGCCTCGGGACGCTCGGTAGAGGTTCGGATGCAGATGGCAGGAAACGGATGGCCTACGCTGGTGAAGAATGAACTTTCTTCCGGGAGTGTGCCGGAGTCGCTGACCACAGCGAAGGCGTTCATCTGGAGGCAGTTGTAGTCGTGGAATCCGAGCGGTTCGTGCTGGATGACACGCGGATCGAGCTTAAAGCCGCTCTGCTCCAGGCGTTTGCGAGACCTCGGGTGGCATGAATATAAAACCGGCATGTCATACTTGGCTGCCATCGCGTTTACCGCATTGAAGAGGCTCCGGAAGTTCTTTTCCGTGTCGATGTTCTCCTCGCGGTGGGCAGACAAAAGAATATACTTTCCCTCCTCCAACCCCAACTGCTTATGAATATCCGAGGCCTCGATCTCGGCGAGGTTCTGGTGCAGCACCTCGGCCATCGGCGACCCGGTCACGTAGGTCCGCTCCTTCGGCAGGCCGCACTCGGCGAGGTACCTTCTCGCGTGTTCTGAATATGCCAGATTGACATCCGAGATGATGTCAACTATGCGGCGGTTCGTCTCCTCCGGGAGGCACTCGTCCTTGCAGCGGTTGCCGGCCTCCATGTGGAAAATCGGAATGTGAAGACGTTTCGCGCCAATGACTGAGAGACAGCTGTTCGTGTCACCGAGAACCAGCACTGCGTCCGGCTTGGTCTGGGCAAAAAGCTTGTATGAACAGTTGATGATGTTGCCGCACGTCGCACCGAGGTCGTCACCGACTGCATCCATATAGACCTCAGGTTCAGCGAGTTTGAGGTCCCTGAAGAAGATGCCGTTCAGGTTGTAGTCATAGTTCTGGCCTGTATGTGCGAGAATGACATCGAAATACTGGCGGCATTTGGTGATGACCGCCGCCAGGCGGATAATCTCAGGGCGCGTACCTACTACTATACAGAGCTTGAGTTTGCCGTTCTCCTTCCAGTGAATATCAGAATAATCGAATTTAGGTGTCTTTTCCATTTCCTTATTTCTCCACTTTATCGAAATATGTGTCTGGTCTTTCAGGATTGAACACTTCGTTGCAATACATTACGGTCACGAGGTCTTCAGTCTGGGAGAGATTGATGATGTTGTGCGTGTAGCCAGGCAGCATGATGACGGATTGGATGCGGTCACCGCTGACTTCATATTCAATGACCTCGTCACTTCCCTCCTTGCGCATCTGGATCAGGCCGTGGCCGGAAACCACGATGAACTGCTCCCATTTAGAGTTGTGCCAATGCTGGCCTTTCGTGATGCCCGGCTTGGAAATGTTGATGCTTACCTGACCGCAATTCAGCGTGTGTACCAGTTCGGTAAACGACCCTCGCGGATCCACGTTCATCTTCAAATCGAAAATCGCCTTTTCTTTCGGCAGGTAGCTGAGGAAAGTGGACATCAGGCGATAACGCAGACCGTCTTGCGGCATTTCGAGAGCCGTCGAAGGTCCTTCCGCAGAATCCGGCACGGCACGCACTGCTCGTGCACATTCATATATGGTATCGACGATTTCTCCAAGCGTAGTCTTGTGAGTGACAGGACTATAGCAATAACGTCCTTCGGCGGACGGCAGTACGTCAAGTCCCTCGAATTCACAATGATGTTCCTGACCTTTGAGCGCGCAGATCATCTCCTCGACCAGATCGTCGATGTAGAGGATTTCCATCTGTACGCTTCTGTCATTGACCTGGATTGGGAGGTCATTGGCGATATTGTTGCAGAACGTGGCGATAGCCGAATTGTAGTTCGGACGGCACCATTTTCCGTAAAGGTTCGGGAAACGATAGACGAGAACTTTGGCACCGGTCTCCTTGCCGTATTCGAGGAAAAGGTCCTCGCCGGCTTTCTTGCTCCTGCCATATTCGCTATTTCCGAAACGTCCTGTCAATGAGGCTTGTTGTGAGCTTGAGAGCATCACAGGACAAGTGTTGTGGTGCTTTTTCAATGTATCGAGCAGCGTGGATGCGAAACCGAAATTGCCCTTCATGAACTCGTCATTGTCTTTAGGCCTGTTCACGCCCGCGAGGTTGAAGACGAAATCGCATTCGCCGCACCAGCTGTCCAGTTGCTCAGGAGTCGAGTCAATGTCGTATTCAAGTACTTCATCGACCTGGAGGTCTCCATAGCAGCGGGCCTTGCCTTCTTTTATGTTGTTCAGTTGGCAGCAAAGGTTCTTTCCCACGAATCCTTTGGCGCCGGTAACCAGAATCTTCATTATTTCGCGAGATTTTCAACTCCGTTCAATTCGTTCTGAATGTATTCCAGAGCACCTATTTTGGCGATTGTTTCTTCCAAGTTCAGACGGTAAGTGTTGTCAGAATTGAACTCATCTATGGTGGCACGTTTTACATCACCTTTGGTGAAGTACTGGTCGTAGTTCAGGTCGCGGTTGTCCGCCGGGACACGGTAGAAGTTGCCCATATCCTCTGCTTTGGCGCATTCTTCCTTGGTAAGGAGTGTCTCGTACATCTTCTCGCCGTGACGGATACCGATGACCTTGATGTCCTCTTTCCTGCCGCCGAAAAGGTCGCAGACAGCTTCTGCCTGTGTCTGGATGGTGCATGCCGGAGCTTTCTGAACGAGAATGTCGCCATTGTGGCCATGCTCGAATGCGAAAAGCACCAGGTCCACAGCCTCTTCGAGGGACATGATGAAACGTGTCATCTTAGGCTCCGTAAGAGTGATAGGGTTGCCGCTGCGGATCTGCTCGATCCATAGAGGGATCACGGAACCACGAGAACACATGACATTGCCGTAACGCGTGCAGCAGATCTTTGTGTTGTGCGAATTACGGCTCTTGGCGACAGCGATTTTCTCCTCTATGGCCTTGGTGATGCCCATAGCGTTGATCGGATAGGCCGCCTTGTCGGTAGAGAGACAGATGACTGCTCCGACATTGTTTTCGATAGCTGCCGTAAGAACATTGTCAGTGCCTATCACATTGGTCCTCACTGCTTCCATCGGGAAGAATTCGCAGCTAGGGACCTGCTTGAGGGCGGCTGCATGGAAGATGTAATCTGTGCCCGGCATGGCGGAGCGTACGCTTTCCAAACTTCTGACATCGCCGATGTAGAATTTTATCTTGTGTGCAACATCAGGGTATTTCGCCTGATACTCATGACGCATGTCGTCCTGTTTCTTCTCGTCGCGTGAGAAAATCCTGATCTCAGCAATGTCCGTTCTGAGGAAACGCTTCAGGACAGCATTCCCGAAGCTACCGGTTCCTCCGGTGATCATCAATGTCTTTCCTGCAAAAATGCTCATGATATGTTAAAATTATTAATTGTCGTCGTATGTTTTTTCAATCTAAGCGAATCCGCCACTATTCCAAGTTCTCCTTCAAAAATTCAACAAGTGGCTCAAGTTCAGGTCGCGAGAAATCCCAGTAATCAGGATTGTCAAATAACCATTGGCCGGAACCGAGCTTTTTTCTTGAGGCATTGTTCATCCTACCTTACCTCGATTTCCTGGTTCAACATATAATCGATACTCTCGGTGGTGTAGCAGTATGACTTCAATTCTGCATCGGCTGTACGCTGGAGTTTGAAGAATGTTACTTTGTCGCCTTCATCATGAAGAGCAGCATCACGCAATCCCTTAATTGAATCCAAATCATGGGACGTCGCAAATAACTGGACGTTATTCTTTTTGGACGCCAACAAAATTGTTTGCCATAGAGCTTTCATTACGGAATAGTGGAAGCCATTGCTGATTTCGTCTATCAAGACGATTCCGTCACGACATTCATAAATCGTCGTGAGGATAGAGAGAATCTTACGGGCACCGTCTCCCATTACATTGATAGGTATGCGCTTGTCCAGGCCGACATCGACGAGCACTTCATTCTGTGACAATACTATGTCTTTTATCATCGGCTCGATAATGCGTAATGCTTCGAGAATGAACTGTTCATCCTTGTTCTTTAGAATCTCTGTAAGACTTTCTATTGAAGTGTAAAAGTCATACTTTGGTGAAAGATATCGACAAGTTAGATTCTCTTTATAATCTGAATCATATTTGACGCTTTGCTCGTAATCGTTGTTTTCTACGCCTTTATGAGAAAGGGTGATGGACGATTCGACGGGATGCCCATTTATCTTGCATTTCAACACAAGACCATAACGGTTCTTGGTATCAGTTGAAGATATGTTATTCTCGTTTCCAAGCAAGTCTATACGGCTGGCAGCTGATTCGAACAGAGAAATCATAAGCTCCCGCACTTCGTCGTTTGATGCCTTGATCTTGATTGGCCGCGAAGTGTCAAGTGTATAGAAATCCAATGCCAGGTCTGACGGCTCGAATCGAAGGTAGTTCCTCAGCAGATTGATGTTGATCGGCAGTTTCGGATTCGACAAGCCTGATATCAGAAAGATGGCGTCAAGTAGTGAAGACTTGCCGCAATTGTTCTTTCCGAAGAATATATTAACTTCTTTCAGTCCGTCTATTTTCGCGTGACTTATGCCACGAAAGTGTTCAATTTCAATGCTTTTAAACATGTCTTATCCTCCTATATCCCTTGTGCTTCACCGCCAAAAATCCGTGTCAGTTCAGAAATATCCGTCTTGTACTGCTTGTCCAACAAAAAATCTATCAGGTTTGTATCAACATAGCACTCAGGCATTACGTTCAAGATTTTCAGCTTCATACATACATCTCGAAATTGAAGAACATATCTACACCATCCTTAATTCTTTATGACCAAGTGTCTCATATCTTTGGGCATTTTAATCAATTAATACTTCTGAACTACTCGTTACAATCCCCTGAACTTACTTACAAAAATAACAAAAAAAGTTCCAGCCCTACCATCTAGTAGTTCAGTCCGAAAGCCCAGAGAGGAATGACGTTGCCTTGGGCGAACTCGATGTCATCTTTCACATCATTCCTTACTCGCATCTGATTATAGAAGAACGTTGCCCGCAAATATAACGAATTTTCACTCATTGAGTGCGGATTCTGTAGTAAAAATGCACCGTTTGAGTGCACTATTCCAGACATAACCATTTCCATATAGGCATTACATTGATGTGATGCCCATTGATGTCGATAGTTTGCTCATTGTCTCTGGTGATGACTATTGCGGTAAAATCCGGATAAACGTTCAAGAACTTTTCCAGCGCACCTGTTTCTCGTCTATAGGTCGCATCGTCTCCCAAACTGTAAGATACTTGGATAGCCATTTTGGCAGACGGAATACAAAAATCTATCTCTACGTTTTTATTATAATAGTAAACCTGCGTTTCTTCGGGTGTGTTTCTGTATTTTCTGATCAATTTGCAAGCTACTATATTCTCCAACAGCTTCGTTTCTCCACTGAAAAGAAACAAGTTAAGCAATCCATTGTCCACAATGTATCTTTTCCGGATTGTGGACTGCTCCGATATGGATGAACTCATATTCGGGATAGAGAAAAACAGGTAGGACTCTTCCAAATACTCCAAATAATCTTTCAATATAGGCAGGCTTATGCTATCTCCGCTGGAATCAATAATATGTTTTAACCTGCTGAGGGATGACGGTTGCATCACACTGTCTGCCAATTTTCTTGTGAGAAGACGAAAAGCACGTGCATTGCGCACTTTATTCCGCTCCACTATATCGCCAAGCAGTATCTTCTGACATAATGAATTCAGATACTCCCTCTTATCTTCAAGATTGAAAGATTCTGCAAGGCCGCCATTAGTGAAATAATGATCGAAAGTATTTGATATCTGAGAGCAAGCACCTTGGTCATATATCCAATTTCTGTCCAATTCTATGCCTTTGTACTCTAGATACTCTCTAAAAGAAAATGGAAAAACTTCCTTTGGAATATATCTGCCACCAAGTGTAGTCGCTATTTCACTGCTGAGCATCTTGGCATTGCTGCCAGTAATCATAACTCTATACTTAGAATCTGCAAGTCTTCTTGCAAATTTTTCCCACCCGTAGACAACCTGTATTTCATCAAGGTATATCAGTGGCTTTTTTTCTGGATATAACTCGAAATAGGCATCCAATATTTCTCCCAAACTGTCTGAAGAAATATCTGACAACCTTTCATCCTCGAAATTTATGTAGAGTATGTTTTCTTGTGTCAGCCCTGGACTCTTCATCATATTCTGGGCATCCTGATACATCATAAAGGATTTTCCAGCACGCCTTAAACCGACAAGCACATAGTTTGCATGAGTATCAAACTGGATTTCCCTTCGAATAATAAAGAATTCCGGAATGGCCTTTTGCTTCTCTATTATTAGTTTTTTTATAATCTGTTTATCCATAAGAGCAAAGTTTACTTTGCAAATATAAGAAAAAACACTAAAGTATACTTAATGGTTTAAAATATCATTTCAAAGTCGTAATGTTTTTTAATACAATTCCAAATTGCTTATTGAAACAATATCCATGGCACACAGAGCCAAACTCACGCCTTGTGGTCAAGGACGGTGTACTTGGAGTGGTTGGAGATGTACTCGGGGACTAGGCGCTTCATGGAGGCTACGACGGCCATGTCGTCGTAGGTGTGGGACTGGGCGATCAGGGCGTCTATCTCGCGGCTCACATCGGACCAGTCATATTCACGGACACAGGCGATGCGGATCTTTTCGTGGAACGACGGCTTCGTCGCCTCCGACTCGCTCAGGACCTCCTCGTAGAGCTTCTCCCCGTCCCTCAGGCCGGTGTACTTGATCTCCACGCCCTTCGCCCCGCTCAGCTCGATCATGCGACGCGCCAGGTCGGCGATGCGCACCGGCTTGCCCATGTCGAAGACGAAGATCTCGCCGCCCTTGCCCATCGTTCCCGCTTCAAGCACCAGTTTGCATGCCTCTGGGATGAGCATGAAATAGCGGATGATGTCGGGATGCGTGACAGTCAGCGGACCGCCCTTGCGTATCAGTTTCTTGAAGATAGGAATCACCGAACCGTTGGAACCGAGCACGTTGCCGAAGCGTGTGGTCACAAACTGCGTCACTCCCTTCACCCTGCCGTCTACCTCCGCCTTGTTGAGGCTCTGCACATAGACCTCGCATATTCGTTTGCTGCATCCCATCACGTTCGTCGGGTTCACAGCCTTGTCGGTGGACACCATCACGAAGCGGCGAACGCCGTATTTGACCGAAAGGTCGGCCAGGATCTTCGTGCCGAGGACGTTGTTCTGGATGCTCTCGCAAGGGTTGTCCTCCATCATCGGAACGTGCTTGTACGCCGCGGCGTGGAAGACATATTCAGGAAGGAACGTTTTGAATATGTTCTCCATCCTGTCAGCCTTGGTGATCGACGTCACCACGGTGGCGCATGGCACAGACGGGAAGTCATGCGCCATCATCCGGCGGATGTCGTGCTGCGGAGTCTCCGCGGAGTCGATCAGCATCATCTTCGAAGGTGCGAACGACGCGACCTGGCGGACGATCTCGCTGCCGATGCTTCCGGCGGAACCGGTGATCAGGATGCGCTTCCCACGGAGGGATTCGGCCACGGATTCCAGATCGACACAGATCTCGTCACGAGGCAAAAGATCCTCGATGCTGACCTCCTTCAAGGTCAGCGCTCCCTTGATCGCATCATGCTCGGTGTCAACGACATTGTTGGCCGAGAATATTCTTGCGCCGCTTTGCAGGATGTAGTCCTGAAGAGCCGTGTCGTTGCGGAACCTGTCGTTCCTGCCCGGAGCGACCAGCACGGCGGCGATCCCCTTACGGCGGATCACATCCGGCAGACTGGCGTTAACCTCGTAGACCGGCTCGCCCATCAGGCGCGTGCCGTTGGCTACAAGCGCCGGATCGTGGGAGATGAAGCCTCGGAGACGGTAGTGCATCGGTTTCTCGCTGCGGATCGCCTTCGCGAGTCCGATGCCGCCGGCGCGGATGCCATAGATGAAGACATTCTTCGCAGCCTCCGTCCGGAAATAGGTGTCATAGACCCATTTGATAGAAACGCGAAGCAGCCACATCAAACCGGTCGCGATGGCTTCCGCAATCAGGATATGCCGCACCTGCACGTGGGCGAACACCCGAGACGGGCAGCTGTTCGTGAAGAAATGGACGGCTATCACCGCCAATGCGGAGCATCCCATCGCCTGCGCCACACGGATGAGGTCGTTGAACGATGAGTAGCGGATGATTTCCGAATATGTCCGGAAGATGGCAAAGAATATGAAGTGGACGCCGACGCACAGCAGCATCAGGTGGGTCAACGGCCAGAAGTTCAGCTGAAGGGCGGTGCCACGGTTGAAGCACCAGTAGACGAACACTCCGGACAAAAACAGAATGGCACTGTCCAGAAGCAGCACGCACCAGTACGGGAACGTGCGCTTCGAGAAGTACGAGTCAACTATCTTGCGGATCGACAGCATTATGGAAAATAATTTTGATTAACCTAAAATCCGCAACTATCATCCAATACACGATTAAGGGTAGATTTATGAGTCGT
>OMBL01000151.1_pt1 | contig 37654 bp, 56 predicted proteins | sample 1644871 | NCBI WGS metagenome assembly OMBL01 (sample SAMEA103958115, study PRJEB25191) | human gut metagenome | biome: human-associated habitat [ENVO:00009003]; feature: intestine environment [ENVO:2100002]; material: feces | place: Germany | collected 2013/2015
TTTTTCATACCCATTCAGCCGCCCCCGCCCGGCGAACAGGCGGGACCGCAAAGCGCGTGGAAGTCGCGATATAAACAGCGGGAACAGAAAGGAGAATCCACCATGATCACAGAGAGCGTCAGAACCATTCTGGGGGCAGACCTGGCGAACCAGGTCGAAGCGGCCCTGAAAGGCAAAGGCAAGGACGGAAAGGACGTGGACCTGGTCGTCGGAAACGACGGTTCCTTCGTCCCGGCCGAAAAGTTCAACGGCGCGAACAGCGGCAAGAACAGCGCGGAAAACGCCCTGAAAGCCGCCGCCGAAGCCTTGAAGGCGATCGGAGGGTCCGGCGATCCCGCGAAGATCGCGGACGACGTCAAGGCCGCCCAGGCCACGATTGACACCCTTCGGACCGACCACCAGAAGGAAATCGCCAGAATCCAGAAGAACACGGCCCTTCGTCTGGCCCTGTCCGACAAGGCCCACGATCCGGCCGACATCATTTCCCTTCTGGACCTGGACAAGATCGACGTCGACGACGCCGGCGGCCTGAAAACAGACTTGGAAGGTCTTCTGAAACCTTTGAAGGAATCGAAGCCGTATCTGTTCAAGACCCAGGAGCCGTCGAAGGACCCCAACATCAAGGGCGCGAAGCCCGCTGACCCTGGCGCACGTCAGGAGCCGGCCGCAAAGGTCGACGGTCCTGTCGTGATCTAACCCACCAACCCACCAACACACGAAAGGAATGATTTTATTATGGCAAGAACCAAAGCGATCAGCCTGATCCAGAACGGGGCGACGAAGGTCGAACTGGCCGAACTGTCCGGTCTGGTGATCCAGAACATTCAGAAGGACACCCTGGCGTCCGGCCTGAAATCCCAGTCCTACACCGGCAACCCCGCCAGCGGGTCCGTCGAGTATCGCCGCTTCAAGAACAGCGTGTCCCAGGACTACGGGACCGCCAGAGCCGCCGGCAAGGGAACCGCGCTGACCGTTCCCCCGACCACCGTGAACCTGAACACCCACAAGGAGATCGTGGAGGAAGCCGCGAAGTTCGACCTGGACACCTTCGGCGTCGGAAACATCATGGCCCGGCGCGCTGACAACCACGTCGACACCGTGGCGGCAGAGTTCGACACGGCCTTCTTCCAGGCGGCCTTCGACGAAGGGACCGCCTTCACCGCCCCCGCCAACGCAACCGATCCGGGGAAGATCGTCGAAGCGTTGATCCAGACCCTTGAAACCGTCAAGAACGACTTCGTCAGGGGCGTTCCCCGCAACATCATGCGCCTGGTCCTGTCCCCCGCCTTCTATGGCGATATGCGCGACTACCTGGACAAGACCGTCCACAATGCGAACGTGGACACCGCCGCCGAAGACTTCACCACCTTCCACGGCGTCCGCGTCTATTCCAGCGTCTTCCTTCCCGCGAACGCGAAGGCGGTCATTATGATCGAAGGCGCGATCGCACAGCCGGCGGTCATTTACCCCTACAAGGACCCGGAGAAGATCCCCCTGTCCAACGACTACGGCGTGTCCATGTTCTACGACTTCGGAACGAAGGTCCTGACCCCTGACCTGGTCTTCACCTATTCCGTCACCGAGTAAAGGAGGAACCGACATGAAGTTCAAGAATAAGCAGACCGGCGCGATCCTGGAACCGAAGAACGAAATGGTCCTGAATCAGCTTCGCAAGAGTGAGGACTACACCCCCTACGACGGCCAGGACGCCGCCCAGGACGGCCCGAAGCCCCTGTCGAAGATGAATAAGGGCGAACTTCTGGCGGCCGCCCAGGCGGCCGGAATCGACGTCCCTGACGGCGCCACGAAGGACGACATCATCGAACTGATCCAGGCGAACAGCGGCAACCAGTAAACCGGGGCCGCCGGAAAGGTGGTGGAAACGTGCTTGATCAGATTCTTTCTTCCCTGGACGGCCTGACTGACCTTGAACGCGCGGAAGTCCTTCGTGTCCTTATGTCGAAGGACGACCGTCTGGCGAAGGTCAAGGCCCTTCTGGGGATCACTGGGACAGACCAGGACGACCTGATCGCCTTCGTGATCGAAACGGTCGAAGCCCTGGTCCTGTCCTACATCAACCAGGACACGCTTCCGGCCCCGCTGGAAAAGCCCCTGATCGTCATGTGTGTCAGCTACTACAAGGCCGCCGGCCTGGGGACCACCCAGGCGGCCGCCGGTCCGGTCGCGTCTGTGAAGCGCGGGGACGTTCAGACGTCCTTCGCGAACGCTTCCGGCGCTTCCGGATCGGCGTCGACCTTTAACCTGGGCGCGGACGGAAGCGACTTCTTCGGCTGGCGGACCGTCCTGAACGAATACCGAAAATTAAGGTGGTGATCTATATGTTCGGAAACCCTGGCGCAGAGCGCGCCGCGATCGAACTGACCTACGAAGACACCGCCACGATCACCAGAACGACCCAACAGACGGGGGCGAACAAGATCACGAAGTCCGTCCCTGGCGTGATTTACAGTGAAATCATTTGCGCGCTGTCGTATTCAGGAAGTGACAAAAGCGAACAGACGAAGGCACAGAACGAAGTCGACTATGACGCCGTGATCTTCGCCGCGCCTGACCTTCTGGTCCTTCCTGGCGACAGTGTGAGCCTGAAACGGTTCGGACGCGACAACCCTTCCAGTCAGATTCTTCTGTCCTTCCAGGTCGTCGGCCGCCCTTCCCTGTATGCGACACACCAGGAAATCAAGGTGAAGGAAGGTGATCTGGCGTGACGTTGAATCTGTTTCTGGAAGCGGTCGCCGCGAAGCTGACCGGAATCTGGCCGGACCGGAAGGTCCATGTCGACGAAATCCCGAAGGATTCCGACGGCCAGTTCTTCGTCGGGATCATCGAATCGAACCAGGAAAAGCACCTGGACCGGCGCCGGAAACGGTCGATCCAGTTTGAAGTCCTGTACTTCCTTCGGTCGAAGGACACAATGGACTTCAACGCATGGGCCGAAGAAATGTACGACAATTTTGAAGAACTGACGGTCCAGGAAGCCCCCGGCAAGACAAGGACGATCCGTCTGACCGGGCAGAAGGCCAGGCCGGACGGGAACAGCCGCGTCTTCCAGTTCCTTTTCGACGCGGACTTCTTCTTCGTCCTGACGCCGCCGGAAATCCCGTTCATGGAAGACCTGGAACATACGGAGGTTACGAAGTAATGGCGAAAACGACCAAAAAGGCCGCCGGCACAGACCAGGCGCCGGCCCCGGCCTTCACAAAGGATCAACTGGTCAAAAGTAAAACCCTGGGCCTTCCCGTGGACGCCGTCATGGCCGTTCTGGAAGACGGGAAGACCTACACGAAGGATCAGGCCGTCGGCCTGGTCAACGATTTTCTGGAAAGGAAGGTGTGAGTTATGCCTATTGGTGGCGGAACTTTTACCGTTCAAAACAAGATTCTTCCCGGCGCATACATCAACTTTGTGAGCCTGGGAAGCGTCGTGAAAATGGGGACGCGCGGGATCGCGGCCCTTCCCCTGGAACTGAACTGGGGGCCTGAAAACAAGGTCTTTTCCATGTATGCGGAAGACTTCAACAAAACCGCCCTGAACGTGTTCGGCTACGACCCGACGGACCCCGCCGTCCTTCTGGTCCGTGAAGCCCTGAAACGCGCCAGGGCCGTTCTGATCTATCGTGTCAATTCCGGCGGCGACAAGGCCACGGCCACGATCGGCGGAATGACCGTCACGGCCGCCTGGGGCGGAACGCGCGGAAACGACGTCGCCGTCGCTGTCCTGGCGAACGCTGACGACGCGACGAAGGTCGACGTCGTGACCTACCTTGACGGAATGGTCGTGGACACCCAGACCGTCGTCAAGACCGAAGGATCGGCCGGCCTGAAAGCGAATGACTTCGTGACCTTCGGGTCCGCTTCCGCCCTGGAAGTGGCCGTCGCGACGAAGCTGACCGGCGGCACGAACGGGACCGTCAACGGCGGCGCCCACACGGCCGCCCTGAACGGCTTCGAGGTCGAAACCTTCAGCGTGATCGGCTATCCCGGAACCGACGCCACAATCAAGGCCCTGTATGCGGCCTTCGTGAAGCGCCTTCGCGACGATGAAGGGAAGAAGATCGTCGGCGTCCTGTACCAGTACGCCGGGGACAACATCGGCCTGATCAACGTCAAAAACGGCGTCGTCCTGTCCGACGGGACCACCGTGACCGGCGACAAGGCGGTCGCCTGGGTGGCTGGCGCTTCCGCTGGGGCGGAAATCAACGAAAGCCTGACGAACGACACCTATGACGACGCCGTGGACGTGGACATCAAATATACGAAGTCCCAGTTTGAAGCGGCGATTCAGGCCGGCGAGTTCGTTTTCTATGCGGACAACGGCGCGGCCCGTGTCCTGACCGACATCAACAGCCTGACCACCTTCGGGGGCGGCGTGACGGAAGACTGGACGTCGAACCGCGTGATCCGCGTCCTGGACGGCTGGGCGAACGACGTCGCCCGTATCTTCGGCGATTCCTACATCGGCCGCGTGACCAACAGCGACACCGGCCGCCAGCTTTTCAAGGCCGACCTTGTGTCCCTGGCCTTACAGTATCAGGGGATCGACGCGATCAGCGACTTCAAGTCCGAAGACATCACCATTCAGCAGGGCAACGGGAAACGCGACGTCGCCGTCGATTCCGCCCTGAAACCGAACGACAGTATGGAAAAACTGTATATGACTACTGTCGTCAACTAACGGAAGGAGTGAACCAGAATGAGAACCCTGAACGCGCCGGACACCATTTCCGGCAAGGAAGGCCGCGCCTATGCGAAGATCAACGGCAACAACGAAGACCTTTTCATGGCGAAGAACATCGAATCCACCGTTGAGAAGGCGAAGTCCGAAGTCAAGGCGATCGGGAAGCGCATGACCGGCCACAAGACCACCGGCGGCAACGGAACCGGGTCCATGACCCTTTACTACCTGACGCCCCTGTTCCGCGACATGATCAAACAGTGGAAGGAAACCGGCGTCGACGTCTACTTCGACATGGTCGTCGAGAACGACGACCCCGAATCTTCCGCCGGGAAACAGTCGGTCCTTCTGATCGGGTGTAACCTGGATTCCACGGTCCTGGCGAAGCTGGACGGCGACAGCGACGACCCCCTGGACGAAGACGTCGACTTCACCTTTGAGGACTTCGACATCTTGACCCCCTTCACCCAGTTCTAAACAGAAAGCGAGGAAACGAAAATGGGAAAACTGCAAGATTTTCTTATGGAACAGGACGTCGCGGCCCAGGCCCAGGTCGAAGTCACGATCGCGCCCTTTCCCTTCCCCTTCGTGGTGAAGTCTATCACCGAAGCGGAGAATAAGGCAATCCGGAAGACCTGTCAGAAGATCAGCTTCGACAAGAAGACCCGCCAGAAGCAGATCGAAACCGACACCGACCTTTACAACAGCCGCCTTGTGGCGGCCTGTTGCGTCGAACCCAACTTCAAGGACGCCGCCCTTCAAGAGAAATACAGCGTCCGTGGAGCCGAAGACCTGATCGACCGCCTTTTGAAGCCCGGCCAGTACACCGACCTTCTGATCGCGGTCCAGGAGATCAACGGCTTCGCTGACGACGTGAACGATTTGAGGGACGAAGCAAAAAACTAATCACGGGGGGCGGAAATGACGCGGACGCCGACGGCGAATCGGTCTACGCCCATTACGCCCTCCACCGGCTGAAAATCCTTCCGGGACAACTTCTGGCCCTTCCCAGACGGGAACGGGCCTTCATTTATGCTTCCATTGACCTTCAAATAGAGAAGGAGAAAAAGGAAGCGGCGAAGGCGAAACGGAAGGGCAAGAAAGGCAGGTGATAACGTGGCCGGAGTAAACACACAATTCACGATCCAGGACCGCATGACGTCCCGCCTGAACACCATGATCAACGCTTCGGAACGTCTGAACCGGTCCCTGGACGCCACGGACGCCCTGACCGAAACCGTCGATCCGGGGGCGCCCTTCGAGAGAAGCGCGGCCCCGATCGCGGCGGCCGGTCGCCAGGTCGACAACTTCAACGAACGCCAGGAACGCGCCGAACAGGGCGCGAACCGGGTGAAAAGTGTCTGGTCCAAAATGGGCGGCCTGATCCGATCCGCTATGGCGGCGTTCAGCGCGAAGAAGATCGTGGAACTGGCGGACAGCATGACCACCACCCGCGCCCGTCTTGACCTGATGAACGACGGCCTTCAAACGACGGCAGAACTTCAAGATATGATCATGGCGTCCGCGAACCGGTCGCGCGCTTCCTACCAGGCCACGGCCGACGCCGTTTCCAAAATGGGAATTATGGCGAAGGACGCCTTCAACAGCAACGAAGAACTGATCGCCTTTTCCGAACTGATCAACAAACAGTTCACGATCGCCGGCACGTCGGCCGCCGGAATCGACGCGGCCATGTTGCAACTTACACAGGCCATGTCGTCCGGCGTCCTTCGCGGCGAGGAATTGAACAGCGTCTTTGAACAGGCGCCGACCATTATCCAAACGATCGCCGACTATCTGGGGGTCCCTATCGGGAAAATCCGGGAAATGGCCGCCGAAGGCCAGATCACGTCGACGATCGTGAAAAATGCCATGTTGGCGTCGGCGGACGAAATCAACGCGAAGTTTGAACAAATGCCTATGACCTTTTCCCAGGTCTGGACGATCGCGAAGAATACGATCCTGGAAGCCTTCACCCCTGTCCTGACCATGATCGGCCAGGGCGCACAGTGGATTTACGACAACTGGTCCACGATCGCCCCAATCTTCTGGGGCTTGGCGGCCGCCGTCCTGGGCTATGCCCTGGCCCTGGGAATCCAGACGGCCGCGACATGGATCGCGACCGGCGCCGCCCAGGCGTTCTTCACGACGCTTCTGACGAACCCCCTGTTCTGGATCGCCCTGGCGATCGGCGTCGTCGTGGCCGCAATCTATAAGTGGGTCCAGTCCGTCGGCGGGATTAAAGTCGCCTGGCTGATTGCCTGTAACGCGATCCTGACGGCCTGGTCCTGGGTGAAAATCGGCTTTATGACCGGCGTTTACTGGGTGATGAACCTGTTCAACCGGTTACAACTGACCTTCGCCACGGTCAGCATGAATATTCAGAACTTCTGTGGCGACATGAAGGCCGGCGTCCTGATGATCCTTCAAAACATGGTCAACGGGGCAATCGACATTATAAACGGCTTTATCAACACCCTGAACAAAATCCCCGGCGTGAACATCGGTCTGATCGACCAGGTCACTTTCGGGACCACGGCACAGCTTGAAAATGAAGCCGCGAAACAGGCCAGAGCCGCCGACCTTGCGGCCTATCAGGATCAGATCAATCAGCAGATCGCAGACCGGGACGCGGCCCTGGATTCCATGAAGGCCCAGGCGCGCGCGGAAACGGCACAGCGGGAAGCGGAGATCGCCGCCGCAAAGGCCGAATCGGCCGCCGCCGGAAGCAAAAGCACCGAACCGGACTGGGCGGCCTACGCTACCGGAGCCGGCCCCGGCGACATTGGAAACGTGGACCATGTCGGTTCCGTCGGTTCCGTGGACGAAGACGTCAACATAGCCGAAGAAGACTTGAAGTTCCTTCGGGACGTCGCCGAAATGCGCTATGTCCAGAACTTCGTGACCCTGACCCCGACCGTGGCCGTGGACGCGAAGATCAGTGAAAAGGTGGACGTCGACGAAGTAGTCGGCCGGATCGAAGCGAAACTGGAAGATGAATTTGCCGCGGCCGCCGAGGGGGTGTACGCATGACGAACTATGGAATGGCCCTGATCATAGAGGGACGGGAAGTCAGTCTTCCCGTCCTTCCCGCTAAATTGAAGGTAACGTCGCCCGGCAAGAACGAAACAACGACCGTTCTTGAACTGGGCGAAATCCTTCGCCTTCGGAAGAAGGGCCTTCGGACTGTGGCCTGGGACTGTTTCTTCCCGGTCCATGACGCCCCCTATGTGACGGGGCAGATCAGGGACCCGGTCGAGATCGTCCAGGCCATTCAGGCCGCGCGGGACACCCTGACGCCGATCCGTCTTCTGATCACAGGAACGGACCTGGACATTAACGTCCGAATGGGGATCGAAACCTTCGACTATGAAGAACGATCCGGCGAACTGGGCGACCTTTACTATTCGATCAAGCTGTCGGAATGGAAGGACTATTCCCCCCGGAAGATCGTCCTTCCGGCAGAGCCGAAGAAGCCGGCGAAGGCGAAGGAGCCTGAACGGACCGGCAAGCCGAAGGCCGCCGCGAAGAAGACCTACACCGTGAAGCCTGGGGACTGTCTGTGGAATATCGCGAAGAAGTTCTACGGCAAGGGAAGCGACTACACCAAAATCTATAACGCGAACAAGGGGACGATCGGGTCGAACCCGAATCTGATCTACGCGGGACAGGTTTTGACGATCCCATGAGCATTTCTATTTTGTACCAGAACAACGAAAGCGGCGACGCCTTCGACGTGACCACGTTGACGTCCGCCGCGAAGTGGTCGACGAAACGGTCCGGTTCCCCCGCTTCCCTGGAACTGACCGTCGTCGCCGACGATTCCGTGGTATGGACCCACGGCGGGATCGTCGTCCTGAAAAACGGGTCCACCGGCCTTTTCTATGGCTATGTCGTGAAGATCAGCTATGACGAAAAGGAACAGGTCAAGGTCACAGCCTACGACCAGACCTGGCATTTGAAGAAGAACAAGGAAACCTATGTTTTCAACGGCAAACGCGCCGACCAGATTTTAACCCAGATCGCCGCCGACTTCGGTCTGAAATGCGGCGCCCTGGAAAATACCGGCTACGCAATCCCGTCCATGATCGAGGACGGCCAGACCCTTTTCGACATCGTCTTGAAGGCCCTGGACCACACCCTGATCAACACAGGGAAAATGTTCGTCCTGTGGGACGACTTCGGGTCCCTTCGGATCACCGACGTCGCGAAGTCGAAGCTGGACCTGTTCGTCGGCGATTCCAGTCTGGCGACGGGCTACACCTACGAATCGGACATCGACGCCGAAGCCTACAACAAGATCAAGCTGGTGAAGGACAACAAGACTACCGGGAAACGGGACGTCTACATCTTCCAGGATTCAAAGAACATGAAACTGTGGGGCGTCCTTCAAAACTATGAAGTCGTCGATGAAAGCATGAACGAAGCCCAGATCAAGGAACGCGGCGGTCAAATGCTGGCCCTTTACAACCGGCCGAAGAAGTCGTTTGAAGTGAAGGCGATCATGGACCTGTCGGTCCGCGCCGGCCGCGCCCTGTATATCGGGATCAAGAAAATCGGCGTCAGCGCCTTCTTCATAGTCGAGGAAACAAGCGTCGATCTGTTGAAGGAAACTATGACTTTGAAGTTAAAGGTGGTGTGATATGAGCCTATTAGACACTATGAAACAGGTCGCCGGACAGACGCAGAACGCGAACGTCCCGGCGGCCTTTCTGTTTGGCACAGTGACGAAGAAGTCGCCGCTGACGATCCGCGTCGACAACCGGTTCGACATTTCCGGGGACGCGATCGTCCTGATGAAAGAGTTCAAGGCCGGCGCCTATCCGACCCACACCCACACGATCGACCCCCATGACCACGTCGTCCCTTCCCATTCGACCCAGGCCGCCGGCGAAGGGCCGCACACCCACGGCGTCAGCGCGTTCCACATGCAGACGACCGGCCTGACGACGAACCCGGAAGTTTACTTCGGTTTGGCCGAGGGCGACCGGGTGGTCCTTCTTCGGAATCAGGGCGGACAGTCGTTCCTTGTGCTGGGAAGGGTGTGATCTTATGGCCTTGATACCGACACAGGACACGGTCACGATCGGCCAGGACGTCGAGATCGTCCAGCCGGCCGACCAGACCACCAGAACCTATAAACTGGACATTGAAGCCGGCCGCGTGGCCGGCTTTGTTGACGAAACGGAAGCCATGAAACAGGCAATCCTGAAAATCCTTCTGACGGAACGGTTCGACTACCTGATCTATTCCTGGAACTATGGAATCGAACTGAACGACATCGTCGGGAAAAGTTTTCAAGTGCTATCAAGTGAAATCAAGCGCGTGATCCGCGAAGCCCTTCTGGCGGACAGTCGGATCACGGACGTCACCGACTTCATCGTGGAGCAGATCGACAAAAGGACCGTTCACGTCAGCTTCACCGCCGAAACGATCTTCGGCGAAATCCCTGTTGAAAGGAGGGTGACAACTGGTGTTTGAGAATATGACCTTTGAAAACATCATGGACCGCTGTCTGGCCCGTGTGTCTTCTTCCGTGGACAAGCGCGAAGGGTCGATCGTCTATGACGCGATCGCCCCGGCGGCGGCCGAACTGGCGATCCTTTACATCGAACTTGCCTATCTTATGGACCGGGCCTTCCCTGACACCGAAACCGGCGACGACCTGACGAAGAAGTGTCAGGAACGAAGCGTCTTCCGGAACGACGCGAAGTTCGCGATCCGGAAGGGCTACTTCGAGAAGGGGGACGGTTCCGCCTGTGAAGTGGAGATCGGAACCCGCTTTTCTGGCGGCGACATTAACTTCGTTGTCACCGAGCGGGTGGCCGCCGGCCAGTACAGACTGACGTCCGAAACCGCCGGCGCCGTCGGGAATGAATATGTCGGGGGCCTTTTCCCGATCGACTACGTCCCGGACCTGGCGGCGGCGCGCCTGGCCGACATCTTGATCCCAGGCGAAGACGAAGAAAGCGACGACAGCCTTCGGACGCGCTATTTTGCGTCCCTTGTGTCCCAGGCGTTCGGCGGGAATATCGCCGACTATAAGGGCAAGGTTGAACAGCTTCAAGGCGTGGGCGCCGTGAAGGTGTTTCCTGTCTGGAATGGCGGCGGGACCGTGAAGGTCGTGGTCGTGGACAGCGAATGGACCGTCCCTTCGGCCGACCTGGTCCAGAGCGTCCAGGAAGCGGTCGACCCTGTCGGGACCCAGGGGACCGGCGTCGGCCTGGCCCCGATCGGCCACGTCGTCACTGTCACCGGCGTCCGTGGGACGACGATCAACGTGTCTTTCAGCCTGACCTTTGACGCCGGCGCGTCCTGGGCCAGCGTTCAGACCGCCGTGAAAGCGGCGATCCAGTCCTACTTCGACGAACTGACCCACACCTGGGCCGACACGGACGGCCTGATCGTCCGCGTCAGCCAGATCGAAACGAAGGTCTTGAACGTGCCCGGCGTCATTGACATCACCGGAACGAAGATCAACGGGCAGACCGCGAATATTTCCCTGGACGCTGACGCGATCCCGGTCCTGGGGGTGGTCACAAATGGAACTTAAAGCATACTGGCCGCTTTTCCTTCAAGACGTGGTCGAGTTCGACCAGATCGCCGGCGCCGAACAGCCGGAGTTCCAGAAGGCCGTCCAGGACGTCAGAAACGCCGCTGACGACTTTTTCCTGGTGAGCCTGTCCGAATATGGGTGTTCCCGTTGGGAAGCCATTCTGGGCCTTTCTGTGGCCCCTGGTGACACCCTGGACCAACGCCGCGAAAGAATCCGGATCAGATACCTTGACCGGCTTCCCTACACATACAGGGCGCTTCTGTCCTATCTGTCGACCGTCAGCAAAGACTTCACGGTCCGCCTGGATAACGACGCCTATGAACTTTTTGTCCGAATCACCTTGAGCGGCTACACACAGCGCGACGCGCTGATCGCCGTCCTGAAACAGATGATTCCGGCGAACCTGGTCCTTCTGACCCAGACCGCAATCCCCCAGGACGTCGCCCGGCCGGCTTGCGTCGCGGGCGCGGCAACGGTCAGCCTGGTCAGGCATGAACACCAACCCGAAGGAGGAAACCCGAATGGCACGATTTAAGTCAACGATCACCGACAAGGGGGCCGAAGTGCTGACCCGCTTCCTGGCGCAAGGCCGCCAGGTCGCCCTGATCCGCGCCGCCGTGGGCGACGGCGTGGCGGAAGTCAGCCCGAACACCCTGTCCGACCTGGTGAACCCCGTCCCGCTGGACGCCCAGATCGGCGAAAAGACCTTCATCGAAGGCGACGTGTCCTATATGAAAATCCCTGTCCAGGTGACGAACGCCGGCCTGGAAGCGGCCCAGTACGTCCGCGAGGTCGCGACGTATGCCCTGGACGAAAACGGCGCGGCCTTCATGTTCACCTATTCCTGGATCGACGGCCCGGACAGCGACAACATTCTTCCGGCCTGTTCCTTCCTGGACACCCCGTCAATGGCAGACGAAGGCGACACCGTCCACGTCCACGACGTCGCCGTGGTGGTGACGAATCAGGAAAACAGCGCGGTCACGGTCCAGGTGACAGCCGGGTCCTATGTGACCCGCGCGCAAATGACCGCCTACGCGGCGCCGCTTCTCCACGTCCACGCCGCTTCGGACGTGAACGAGAGCAACGGCGACAGCGTCGAAACGGTTCAGCGCCGCCAGGACTTCGATATTTCCGCGATCAAGGAACAACTGGACACCGGCTTCACGGGGACCACCGTGACCCACACCTTCGCGCCGGCACAACTGGCCCAGTGGAAAGGCTACGACGGGACCGGGCTTCCCGAAGGAATCCTGGACACCGCCGCGAATCGGCTTTATTTATGACCCCGTTCGCCTGTACGCCGTCGGAAACGTCGTGTCTGTTATCTAACCTATTCACCGAACTTCGGCCCGTGTGCGGCCGCTGTGAGGGCGACAGCGTCGTTATTTGCGGCCTGACCTATGAGGGGGAGGAACAGACCGTCGTCCTTCGGGACTACGGCTTCGACTATTCCGGCCGGCGCGAAACCGTTGACCTGATCAGAAAGCGAAGGTGTATCTATGGGAACAAGGCGCAATTTCCAGCGCAAAACGAACGGGACTGAAAGCCCGCTTCACGTCCTTCCTGTGGCGTCGAAGCTGATCGACTACACCCTGGAACTGACCGACAACACGAAGCACTTCCCGAAGAAGGTCCGCTTCTCCATTGTGAACCGGATTCAGGATCGTGTTCTGGCGATCCGCGACGACCTGGTGGACGCGAATGAAATCTTTCCGATCCTGGACGAACAGGACAAGATCGACCGACTGAAACTTCAACGCCGCGCGCTGACAGGGTGCAAGAAACTTCTGTATCTGATCGAACTGTCGAAGAAGCGCGGCTACATCGACACGGGGACCTTCGACTATTGGACGAAGCTGACCCTGGACGTCAAGTTTATGACCGCCGCCTGGTATAAGGCCGAAACAGAGCCGAAGGAGCCGACCGAAAAGGCCGACGCCGAAGCCCCGGAGCCGGCCGCGCCGGCGGAAGGTTAATTGAATATTAGGGTACGGCCTGACCCCCGAACGCCGGCAACGCGAACAACGCGCGGAATGTCAACACCGACGGCAGTCTGAACAACAACAACGCCTGGAATGGCAACAACGGCGTCCGGCCGGATTTGGTGGAAAACGCGACCGAGTAGGGCGACGAACCCGAAAGCAGAGGACCCCAACAAAGGAGGCCGTATCCTTCCCGACGCCGGAAAGGCCAGGGTAAACACATGACCGTCGACGCGAGGGCTTCGGCTACGACGCCCGGACTACAAGCGGCGGGGAGGTTTTTTATTATGAAAAGCGAAGTCACACAGATCCCGCCTTCCGACTTCGCCGTCATGTCCGACTTCAACAACCTGTATCAGTCCTATCTGGACGCCCGGAAGGGGAAACGCTGGAAAATGGCGGTCGTCCGCTATGAAGTGAACGCGCTGGAAAACACCATGTTCCTTCACTATATGCTGACGTCGAAGAAATACCGCCCTTCTCCATACAACACGTTCCTGATCCATGAGCCGAAGGAAAGGGTGATCATGTATAACGGATTTAAGGACAAGATCGTCCAGCATAGCCTGTGCGACTATGTCCTGGGACCCGCGCTGTCGAAGTCGTTCATATATGACAACTACGCCAGTCAGGAAGGCAAGGGAACACACTTCGGCCTGGACCGCCTGAAATACTTCATGCAGAGGTATTACAGGCAGAACGGGCCGGCCGGCTGGGTATTGAAATGCGATATAACGAAGTATTTCTACCGTATCAATCACGACGTTTTGAAGTCACAGCTTCGTCGGCTGATCCACGATCCCGACGTCCTGTGGCTTCTTGATTTGATCATAGATTCCACCGAAGGGCCGGGAATCCCGATCGGGAATCACACTTCACAGTGGTTCGCGGTCCTGTACCTGTCCGGAATGGACCACATGATCAAAGAACGCCTGGGAATCAAGTTCTACGGCCGCTACATGGACGACTTCTATTTGATCCACCAGGACAAGGACTATTTGATCTATTGCCTGGAAGAAATCAAGAAGTATCTGGTCCCCCTGGGCCTGGAACTAAATCACAAGACGGCGATCTTCCCGCTGTCCCAGGGGATCGACTTCCTGGGATTCAGGACGTACATGACGGACAGTGGGAAGGTCGTCCGCAAAATACGCCGCGACAGCAAGAACCGGATCAGGCGGAAATTGAAGAAGTTCCGTCACCTTCTGGACGAAGGCCGGATCACCTTCGACACAGTGGTCCAGTCTTATTCGTCATGGACCGGTCACGCCGGCCACGGCAACAGTCACCATTTGATCAGGCAGACGGACGAACTGTTCTTCGACCTGTTCAAAAAAGAATTGGAGGAATACCATGTCAAAACGAATGTCGACGTTACCCGTTGGCGCGATCGTGAAGTCGGTCAATACGAAGTATAACGGCGCTGTGATCCGCTTCGTCATTGGCCGCCAGGCTTCCGACCGCGTCGGCCTGTTGACGGAAAAGATCATCACCTTGAAGTGTTTCGACGCGAAGGAGCCTTCCAACTCCAACAGTAGCCGCGCCAGTTACGGCAACAACCGCGCCAGCGTGTCGAACCTTCTTCTGTGGCTGAACAGCGCGGCGGCCGCCGGCGGCTGGTATAAGGCACAGCACAGCGCCGACGCCCCGCCTTCGGCCGCGAACGTCTGGTCCGGCTATAACGAATACGACCAGGAAGCCGGCTTCCTGTCCTTCTTTGAAGCGGACTTCCGGAACGCCCTTCTGGACGACACGATCACCGTCGCGAAGAACACCGTCACCGACGGCGGCGGGTCCGAACAGATCACGCGGAAGGTCCGCCTTCTGACCCGAACCGAAGTCTTCGGGGACACCGAAAACGGAATCACAGAAGGGACCCAGTGGCCCCTATTCACCGACGCGAACAGCCGGAAGGCATACCCGACGGCCGAAGCTGTCAGCAAGTCCGAATATACCAATTCGAGCCTGAACGCTTCGTCCCCCTGGTGGTGGTGGCTTCTGACCCCGAACGCCGGCAACGCGGGCTACGCGCGGAATGTCAACACCGACGGCAGTCTGGGCAACAACAACGCCTGGAATGGCAGCTTCGGCGTCCGGCCGGCTTTGTTTTTGGCTCCTGATACTCTGGTATCTGATACAACGGACACAGACGGAGCCTATATTATTCAGTGGAATCAACCGCCGACCACCCCTTCGAGCATTTCCCACGCGACCCCCCAGTCTGGAAAGTCCCTGACGATCACGACCGGCGGGTCCACCGACCCGGAGGGGAACGCGATCAAATATGTGTGGGAACGCCGGGTCGATTCCGGGAACTATGTCCAGATCGGGATCACCACGGCGAAGTCGATCACCGACACCGTCCCGACGTCCGGGACGAACTACCAGGTCCGGGTGAAGGCCGTTGACGCGAACGGCGCGGAATCGGCGTATAAAACCGGGACGGCCACGGCCATTTCCTACAACACCGCCCCCGTGATCAGCGGAAGCAATCAGAACGTCGGCGCGAAGACCGCCCCCCTGGCCTACAAATACACCGTCACCGACGCCGAAGCGTCGTCCCAGACCTTGACCGTCACGGAAACCCTGACTAACGGGTCCGAAACGATCACCCTTCGCCAGTACAGGGCCACAAGCGGCGCCCAGAACACGGCGGACCTGACGTCTGTGTGGCTTCGCCTTCTGGCCGGGACCCACGTCCTGAAAATCACCGCCAGCGACGGCGCCGGCGGGACGGCCACGCGACAGATCACATTCAGCCGAACCGTGACCAGGATCGCCGCGTCCCGCGCGATCAGTACCGACGCTATGGTGACGAAGGTCTTCCTGTCCCTGTACCCGGCGGACATTCCGGCCGACGCGGTCCTTCACTGTGAGGTCACGAACAACCCGTTCGACACGACCCCCGTCTGGGAAGACATTTCTTCCAAAGTCGGCCGCTTCGTTCACATTTTCCAGAACACCACCGCCGCGAAGGGCTACGGCCTGGCCTACCGCTTCACGATCACGAAGGGCGGCCAGACGGTCGAGGTCGTCCAGGCGACGGTCCGGTTCGCGTAAAGGAGGGATTCACCATGTTCAACCCTGAAACCTGTGACCACGTCAGCATGAAGGACGCCCAGGAACAGGAACGACAGAACCCGGCGGCCCAGGCCGCCAGGGCCGCGTCGATCGCCTTCGTGTCCCTGGCCGAAGCCGGCCAGATCGACGACGTCACGGCCGCCGAAAACGTCAGTCAGTTCAGCCCGTGGGCCTACCCTGTCGCCTACAAAGCCGGAAATATCCGGAAGTTCGGCGGCGAACTGTTCCGCTGTGTCCAGGAACACACGTCACAAGCGGACTGGACGCCGCCGGCGGCCGCGTCCCTGTGGACGAAGATCGGGGACCCCGGCGAGGAATGGCCTGCCTGGTCACAGCCGATCGGCGTACACGACGCCTACAACATCGGCGACAAAGTGTCCCATAACGGGAAACACTGGACGTCTGACACCGACGGGAACGTCTGGGAACCCGGCGTCTACGGCTGGACCGAACAGAACTAAATCACGAAGGGCGGGGGAAGGTCCCCGCCCTTCTTCATACCCAGGAAGGAGAAAAGACCATGAATGAACAACAGCTTCGCCAGAAGGTCGTCGAGATCGCGAAGGGTTATGTCGGCGTCAAAGAAGGAACCGCCGCCCACCGGAAGATCGTCGACCTATACAACAGTCACAAGCCCCTGGCGCGTGGCTATCCCCTGAAATACACCGACGCCTGGTGTTCCGGCTTTGCGTCCGCTGTGGCGATCCAGGCCGGCCTGACGGACATCATTCCGACAGAAGTCGGGTGTGGAAAGCATATCGCCCTATTCCAGAAGATCGGGCGCTGGGTCGAGAATGACGCCTACGTCCCGGAGCCTGGCGACTACATCTTCTACGACTGGGACGACGGGGCCAACTACCAGAACACCGACAACACCGCCGCCCCGGACCACGTCGGGATCGTGTGCGAGGTCAGCGGCGGGAAGATCACCGTCGTCGAGGGCAACAAGAACAACGCCGTCGGCTTCCGGACCCTGGACGTGAACGGCCGCTATATTCGCGGCTTCGGCGTCCCTGACTACGCCGCAAAGGCGGACAAGGCCGTCGTGACGGCCACGAAGGGAACCGCCGACCAGAAGTCCTTCATCAACAAGATCGGCCCCCTGGCGGCCGCCGACATGAAGAAGAACGGGATTCTGGCGTCCCTGACGATCGCCCAGGCGATCCTTGAATCCGGCTGGGGAAAGTCCGGCCTGACCACGGCCGCGAACAACCTGTTCGGGATCAAGGGGACCTATAACGGCCAGGGCTACACTTGCAAGACCCAGGAATGGGACGGGAAGAAATATGTGACCGTGGACGCCACGTTCCGAAAATACCCGTCCTGGGCGGAATCCCTGGCGGATCATTCCGCCCTGTTCAACCGCCTGGACCGTTACAAAAACCTTCGCGGCCTGACCGACTATAAACTGGCCTGTCAGTATGTCCGCGAAGACGGCTACGCCACGGACCCGAACTATACGGCGAAGCTGGTCAGCCTGATCGAAACCTATGACCTGACAACCTGGGACGGCGCCGGCGGGAAGCCCCAGGGAACCGGCCAGGCGTCCGGCGAAAAGACCTACACCGTAAAGGCCGGCGACACCCTGTCCGGGATCGCGGCGAAGTACGGGACCACCTACCAGGCGATCGCCGCCTATAACGGGATCAAGAACCCGAACCTGATCTTCGTCGGCCAGAAAATCAAGATTCCGGCCGGCAACGCCAGCGCCCAGAAGGCGCCGAAAATCTACACTGTGAAAAAGGGGGACAGCCTGTGGGCGATCGCGGCTTCGCAACTTGGAAACGGTTCGCGCTGGCCGGAAATCCAAAAGCTGAACGGCCTGACGTCCACGACTATCTACGCGGGGCAAAAATTAAAGATTCCGGACTGATCCGGAAGGAAAGCAGGTGCAAAATGGATCATATCAACACTTTGAAGGCGTCCGTCGTGGCGTTCTTCGGCGCGCTGACGGCGGCCTTCGGCTGGTTCGGCTGGCTGGTGATCATGTTCTTCCTGTGCATGGTGATCGACTACCTGACCGGGTCGGCGGCCGCTATGCAGAAAGGCGAATGGTCTTCGGCGGTCGCCAGAGCCGGCCTGTGGCACAAATGCGGATCGCTGATCGCGGTCATTGTGTCCGGGCTGGCCGACATCGTCGTCGGCCTGGTGGTCAACAATATCCCGGCGATCACCCTTCCCTTCGACTATACGGTCTTAATTTGCCCGATCGTGGTCGTGTGGTACATTCTGACGGAACTGGGAAGCATTACGGAGAACGCCGGCGCCCTGGGCGCCCCTGTCCCGAAGTTCCTGAAACAGATGATCAAAGTCTTCAAGGACGTCACCGACGCCACGGGCGACAAGCTGTCCAGCGACGGTCGCGACGACCAGGAAGACACCGGCCAGGAATAAACCCCAGAAACAGCGCAAAGGGGGCGGGGCAACCCGCCCCCAGTCCTACCGGAAAGGGGTGACGAACTATGGCGGTTCACAAAAAGGACCTGGCCCTGTTCACGGCCCAACTTCAAGCCCTGAAAGATGATATTCCGGAGATCATGGACACGATCGCCGTCGGCGAAGGCGTCTACGCCGTAAAACAGGCCCGGCTGATCTGCAAAAACGATTCCCCCGACATCGTCAATACTGGCGACTATCGGCGGAACTGGAAAAGCGACAGGCGGGCGCGCCGGAGCGGGAAGAAGTACATCGTCCGGTTTTATAATCCGCTGGACTACGCCGGACACCTGGAACACGGATTCCGAAGTCACTTCGTCCCCGGTCACTGGGAAGGATTCACCTTCGTATATAACCGGGACGACCCGGAAGGCGGAATGTTCGTCGGCCCGAAGGGCGGCTATGTGCGCGGTCATTTCACCATGAAAAGGGCCGTCAAGCGGACCCTGAACACCCAACAGGCCAGAGTGACCCGGAAGATCGACAGGGCCATAAACAACCGCATGAAATGAAGAAGGCGGACGGGAAAACCCGTCCGCCTTTTTTTATTTTCTGACGACCATGTCAAGGGCCTTCGCGAAGTGTCCCTGGCGTTCCACGGTCAGGCGATAAGTCTTCGCCCCGGCCTGGATCATAAGCCGATCGCCTTCCGGCGTGATCGCCGAAATGGCGTCCAGTTTACAGTCGAAGCCGTTCTGTTTCGACAGGAAAACGATCCGCCTGTTTGTCAGGATCACCTGGCCGACGAAAGAATCCGTGACGTCATTGTAAACCGTCTGACTGGCCCCGCCGCCGGTCCGAAGCGACACGCCCTTCGCCACGCGGACGCTGACGCCGCCGCCCGATCCGGTCCGGCCGACCGCCTTCGTCTTTGTGATATAGCGCCGCGCCGGTCCGAAGAAATGGGCGACTTCGCCTTCACCCAGGACCACCGGGACGCCAGGCAGAACCGGAAGAACGCCGGCCTGAATCTGTTCAAGTTCCTGATCTGTCATAAATGCCTGTTGCGCGGCGGCGCGTTTCGCCTTCTTCCTGGCGCCGGCCTTCGCACCGCGCCAGAAGCACAAAACCGCCAGAAGGACGAAAATCAGGGTGATCACCCATTCGATCCCCGTCTTATATTCGGCCGCCGTGGTCAACGTGATCAGCGCGGCCAGGCCGGCCAGGATCGCAGAAAGGACCCCGCCTATTTTCCACCCCATGTATTAACCTCCCGTCTGAATTATTTTGAATCTATGGTTCATATCCATGATTATAATTCGCCTTTCATGGTAATGTCAAGTAAACTACTGAATAAACCCATGAAAGAAGGCGGAAAAGTGAAGAAGCTGGAATACCTGGGCCGGCGGAATATCTGTGGGGAGCGCGTCAGGAAGGAACGTGTCACCCGGCGCATATCACAGGAACGCCTGGCCGCTAAAATGCAAATGCGCGGCGTCGAGATAGAACAGGACGCAATCAGCCGAATTGAATCTGGCGATCGGCTGGTCACGGACTACGAACTTCGCGCCTTCGCGGCGCTTTTTGAAGTCCCGATTGAAAGTCTTTTGGAACCGGAAGACACATAATCCCACGGACAGGAAAGTTCGTGGGATTTTTTTCATTCTCCCCCTTGACATTACGCCCCAAAAGGCGTAATATAAGAGCAGAAAACAGGAAGGCGGCGATCAACATGAAATCAGGAAGCACGAAGAACACGACCAAAGTCGCGCGTTTGCGTTGCGAAAGGGGGCTGACGCAAGCCGCCCTTGCGAAAGGAACCGGCGTCAATATCCGGACGATCCAGAAGTTCGAGAACGGCGAACGCGGGATCGAAACCGCGTCCCTGTCCGTGGCCCTTCGGATAGCTGACTTCCTGGGCGTTCACCCGCGCGAACTGATCTGACAACGCAACGAAGCCCCCGTCCCTTGCCAAAAGGCAAAGGCGGGGGCCTTTTTCTGTTCTATGGGAGGAATTACAATGAAACGACGCAGATTCAAACATTTATCCTGGGACGACCGTCTGAAAATCGAATCCGGCCTGAAACACGGCGATCCCGTCCAGAAGATCGCGGACGACATCGGCGTCCACCGGAACACGATCTATAACGAGATCAAGCGCGGCCAGTACGAACACCTTAATTCCGACTTGACCACCGAAACCCGGTACAGTCCAGAGATAGCCGAAGCCGCGTACAGGGCGAACCTGGCGGCAAAGGGGCCGGACCTGAAAATCGGGTCCGACCGGCGCCTGGCGGAACACATCGAAAGCCGCATTGTAAACGACGGCTATTCCCCGGCGGCTGTCCTGGGCGAAATCAAGGCCCAGGGGATCGAGTTCGACACGACGATCTGTGAAGCGACATTGTATTCCTACATCAAGAAAGGCGTCTTCCTGAACCTGGAACAGTGTCACCTTCCCCGCAAGGGGAAGAAGAAGCGGTCCTATACCCGCGTTCAGAAGAAGGCGGCCAGGGCGTCGGCGGGGACCAGTATCGAAAAGCGGCCCCCAGAGATCGACGACCGCGCTGAACTGGGCGACTGGGAAATGGACTGTGTCGTCGGGAAGAAGCGGACGAAGGAAGTCCTTCTGGTCCTGTCAGAGCGGAAAAGCCGGAAGGAAATAATCATCAAAATGAAAGACAAGACCGCTGACAGCGTCGTCCGCGCCCTGGATCGCCTTGAACGCCGCTATGGGGCTACGTTCAACAAGGTTTTTAAGACGATCACCGTCGACAACGGGACAGAGTTTTCCGACGTGAAGGGCCTGGAACGGTCCTGCCTTCACAAGGGCCAGAGCCGGACGAAGGTCTACTACTGTCACCCCTATTCTTCCTATGAGCGGGGAACGAACGAAAATATAAACGGAATGATCCGCCGCTGGTTCCCGAAAGGGACCGACTTCGGGAAAGTGACGGCGAAGGCGATCAAGGCCGTCGAAGACTGGATCAACACCTATCCGCGCGGAATCCTGGGATTCTTTACGGCGGACGACATCTTCCTTCCCTGGGTCGCTTCCCTGGCCTGAAAAGTTTTTTCAGGTTTTTTACAATTTAATCTTGACTTTTGCGAACGCGAGATTTATTATTAGATTGTGCAAAGGTCACAGACCGACGCACAGTCTAATTTTTTTATCTAAACTGACACAGAAAGAAGGTGAATCCGTGGGAAAGCGGTACAAAGCGATCACTTTTGACGACCGGAAGACGATCGCGTCCATGTATGGCGCCGGAGCGGTCGCCGTCGAAATCGCCGAAAAGGTCGGCGTGTCGCGAACGTCAATCTATGCCGAATTGAAGCGCGGCCAGGACGGCGTCACCCTGGACAAGAACTTCCGGCCGGCCTACGATCCGGCCCTGGCCCAGAAGCGGGTCCAGGAAGGACTTCGCCGCCGGGGACGAAAGGCCGAAGACATGGAAAAGGAGGAAACCGAAAATGTCTGATACCTGTGGACGCTGTGGCCGTCGTCTGAAAAATCCGGCCTACATAGAAATCGGCTACGGCCGAACGTGCGCCGCGAAGCTGGGGATTGCGATTCCCCGGAAGCGCAAACCGAAGGGACCGGCGCCGGACCGTGTCACCACCACGGCCGACCCGCCCGCGGAAGGAAGGTGATCACCGTGAAATGGAAGATCACCGCCCAGGAAAGAAACGCCCTGGTTGAAGCACATCTGGGCTGTATCTGGTGGACGATCAACAAAAACCGCCGCCTGATCACCGCCGCCGGCCTGGAAGACGACGACGTTTTCCAACAGTTAGCGATCCGCATGATCCGCGCGATCGAGAACTTCGACCCCGACAAGGGAAAAGACCTGGAACAGCACATCTTCGCACAGCTTCAATATGAAGTCCTGAACTGCAAGGACGCCGCGAGGGTGTACGGGATCAAGGGCGCCCCGTATGGAGCGCGGAACCTGGTCGTTTCAATGGACGCCCTGATCGAAGACGGGTGTCAGTTCGCGGGGGGGGGGGGGGTGGCTTAAATGCCTAAAATCAAGACCGTGTGCGGCGTGATCGCCTTCGTCTTCTTCTTCCTTATGCTGGGGACCGTCGGGGCCATAGAACAGGACCAGGTCGCCCTGGGAACCGGAACGATCCGCGCCTTCGTGTTTGAAGCCCTGTGGGCTGTCTTCTGCAAGCTGGCCGGGGCCTTCGACCCCATACCTACCCAGGAAAGGAGGAAGCCGCATGAAGTACAAGGCGAAGACGCTGACGCCTGTCCAGGTTGGACAAGTCGTCAAGGCGCTGATCCTTATGGGCGCGCAGAAAGTCACCGTTGAAGAAGTCGAAAAGGACCGTTTCGTCGTCACCACAACAACCGAAACGGCCCCTTCCAAAAAAGCCTAAACGCATTGTAACACAGAAAGGAGCGTTTTTCAATGCCGAAACTGAACTTTTATGATACCGACGCCGTGAAGGCGTTTGTCCTGAACATTCTGGTCGAGAATGAAGAACTTCGCCGGGACCTGGACTTCTATCAGCGCCAGTCCGCGTCCACCTGGGAGGACTACAAGACCCAAAAGGCGCGCGCAGACGCCGCCGAAGCAAAGGCCGCCGAACTGGAAAAGCTGGCCGACAGCCTGGCCGCAGAACGTGACGCGGCCCTGGCCCAGAAAGGGGGCGCCGAATAATGCAGATCACGAACACCCTGAACCTTCCGGCCCCTTTTGTCAGCCTGGCCGAAAGTGACGAATACCCGATCGCCCCCAACGAATACCGCGTCACGTCCCTTCTGAAAGGGACCCGCGAAACGATTCTGGAACGCCGCCACGGGACGGAGATCACGCGCGACGTGTCCGACATGGTCTGGTTACTGTTCGGGACCGCCGTTCACGGAATCCTGGAACACCACCAGGAAACGGGGACCCAGATCAAGGAAGAACGGATCAAGGTCCCCTTCGACGGCTATGTCCTGTCCGGCAAGTTCGACCTGTATGACGACGCGACGAAGATCGTCACCGACTACAAGACCGCTTCCGTCTGGAAGATCATCTTCGGCGACTTCGCCGACTGGCGCCGCCAGACCTTGATCTATTGCTATATGTTACGCCAGATTGGCTTCGACGCCCAGGGCGGCGAGATCGTGGCCTTCCTGAAAGATCACAGCAAGCGCGACGCGAAAATCAAACCCGACTACCCGAAGTTCCCGGTCCACACCGTGAAGTTCACCTTCACCGACGCCGACTTCGCCGAATGTGAAGAATGGCTTCACAAACGCTTCGCCGAGATCGCGGCCGCCGAGAAGCTGGACGACGCCGACCTTCCGGTTTGTACCCCGGACGAACGCTTCAACAGCGGCGACAAGTTCGCCGTTATGAAGAAGGGCCGGAAGACCGCCCTTCGCGTCCTGGACAGCAAGGAAGCCGCCGAACAGTGGAAGGCGGACAACGGCGGCGACTTCATCGAAACCCGCCTGGGCGAAGACAAGAAATGCGCGGACTACTGTTCCGCCTGTGAGTTCTGTTCGTATTATCAGGAAAGGAAGGTGGCCCAGAATGACGGCACAGAAACAAAATGATCAGGGCGCGGCGCCGGCCGCCCCCCTGGGCTGGGACAACATTCCCCTTCTGACCGCCGCCGACATCGAATGTCGGGTCCAGAGCGTCAGCCGGGCGCGGTCCGGTCAGGTCGGCGCCGTCCTGTTGCTTTACAAGGACGCGCGGGTCGATATGCGGATTCTGGATCAGGTCTTCGGCCCTGGCAACTGGGCGCGGACCCATGAAGTGATCAACGGGAATCTGTTCTGTAATATCGACATCTGGGACGCCCAGAAGGGCGTCTGGGTCCGGAAACAGGACGTCGGCGTCGAGAGCAACACCGAAAAGGAAAAGGGCCAGGCGTCCGACGCCTTCAAACGCGCCGGCTTTAACGTCGGGATCGGCCGCGAACTTTACACCGGCCCCTTCATTTACGTCGAACTGGCCGACAACGAGTTTTATTCCGAGGGACAGCAGAACGGCCGGAAGGAAGTCCTGAAATGCTATTCAAACACCCGGTTCACCGTTGCACACGTCGCCTACAATGACCGGCGGGAAATCTGTGAACTGGTGATCACCGACCGGACCGGCGCCGTCCGGTTCGACATGAAGAACAGGGTCCAGGGACCGCCCAAGACGGGCCAGGAAGGCCAGGGAACGGCCGGAAGGCCCAGGACCCAGGGAAGAACCCAGACCGCCGCCAGGGGCCAGCAGAGCGCACAGACGCCGCCCCCTGGACAGGGAGCCGCCGGCGGCGACGCGAAGTGTCCGATCTGTGGCGGACCGATTACGAAGGCCGAACAGGACTATTCCCTTCGCAAGTACGGACGCGAAGCCTGTCGGACCTGTCAAAAGGCATTGTAAAAGGGGGTGGCAAATGTGCCAAGCCGAATTATTAAGGAATCTATCACCACCAGCGAATCGCTGGACGGCGTCAGCGCGGACGCCGAACGCCTTTTCTGGCGCCTGGTGGTCAAGGCCGACGACTACGGCCTGTATTACGGGAACCCGAAGATTCTGTCGTCTATGTGCTTCCCGCTGAACCCCCCGACGGAAAAGAAGATTCAGTCCTGGCTGGCCGAACTGGTCGGTCAGGGCATGGTCGGGACCTACACGTCGGAGGAAGACGGGAAGCAATACCTGAAACTTCTGTCCTGGGACAAACACCAGCAGACCCGCGCGAAGAAAAGCAAATACCCGCTTCCGAAATCGTTTGATAGCATTTGCAAACAGGCGAATGGAAATCAAATGAAAGCAAAAGTCCCCGTAAACGGAAACGAAAGCGAAAACGGAAGCGAGAAACGAGAAACGGAAACGCGCCCAACCGGGGCGAAGGGTGAGCCGTCAGGATTTGACCGTTTCTGGGCCGCCTATCCCCGCCGCGTCGGGAAACAGGACGCCCTGAAAGCCTGGGGCCAGCTTAACCCGGACGACGCCCTGGTGGACCAGATCGTCGCCGGCGTTGAACGCTGGAAGACCTGTGAACAGTGGACAAAGGACGACGGAAAGTTCATCTGCTACCCGGCGACGTTCCTTCGTGGCCGCCGCTGGGAGGAAGACGACCGTCCGGACGTTCCCCCGTCCCCCGGAAGACCTTCTGGACCGAAGAACTACGCCGGCGACGAAGACTTCTTGGGAAGGGGGTGATCCCGTGAACCCTATCAGCGAAGTTTTACAGAAAATGGCGATTCCGGTCCAGAATCAGGGCGACTACACAGACGCCGAAGGCTTCCTGTGCTGTGGGGCCTGTGGGGAGCGAAAGGAAATGGACGTCAACGTCCCGACCGATCTTCGCCCTTCCGGCGTCATGCGGGTCCGGCGGAATTGCCGCTGTGAACAGGAACGGCTTGAAGCCCAGAAAAAAGCCCAACGGGAACAGGATTTTCAAACCCGCATGGAACGCCTTCGCCGCGACGGGATCACGGACCCGGCCTATTTGAAATACACCTTCGGCCAGGACGACCGCCGGAACCCGGAAGTCAGCGACGTCTGTCTGAAATACGTCCAGAACTGGGACGACATGAAGGCGGAAAACATCGGAATCCTGTTCTATGGCGACGTCGGGACCGGGAAGTCCTTCCTGGCCTGTTGTATCGCGAACGCCCTTCTGGGCCGCCTGGTCAGCGTCAGCGTCACCAACTTCCCGCGAATCCTGAACACGCTTCAAGGGACCTTCGACGACGAACGCCAGAAGCGGATTGACCGCCTTCAACAGTATTCCCTTCTGGTGATCGACGACCTGGGGGTCGAGCGGGACACGGCGTTTTCCGTCGAACAGGTCTACAACGTGATCGACACCAGGGCCAGGTCAGGGAAGCCCCTGATCGTCACGACGAATCTGTCCATGAAGGACCTTCAAAACCCGCCGACCCTGGCCCACAAGCGAATCTATGACCGCGTCCTGGAAATGTGTCCGATCCGACTGAAACTGACCGGAGAATCCCGGAGAGTAAGCAACGCAAACGACCGGAAGGAAAAGGCGCGGCGCCTTCTGGGCCTGGAAGGGGCGTGACTATGAGGAAGTACAAACTGACGATCCCTGGGATTCTCCCAGGGCTGAACGAATACATCGACGCGGAACGGTCCTATAAGGGCAAGTACAAGGCCGCGTCCATGAAAAAGCAAGCCCAGAACGTGATCGGCTACATGGTAAAGACCCAACTTCGGGGGGTCCGCTTCACCCGCCCCGTGGTGATCCATTACCTGTGGATCGAGCCGAGCCGCCGGCGCGACAAGGACAACGTCGCGTTTGCGAAGAAGTTCATTCAGGACGCCCTGGTGGAAGCCGGCGTCCTTCGGAATGACGGTTGGGCTGAAATCGAGCATTTCACAGACGACTTCGCCGTGGACCCGAAGAACCCCCGTGTCGAAGTCACGATCGAAGAATATGAAGGAGGAAAACACAATGGTAAAAGTAAAAATTAAGGACCTGGCGCCCGGCGCCTTCTTCGACATCGGCCCCGTGAAGGTCAAGGTCATGGAACACTTCGCGGACGGGAAAACCCTTCTGGCGGCCACGGAACCGATCGGAAACCGGCCCTTCACCGTCCGGCCGTTCACCTACAAGCGCCAGGACCCGGAACCGAACCCGAACGACTTCCGGTTCAGCACCTTGAAGGACGATTTGAACACCGACTTCCTGGCGGCCGTGGCCGCCGGCGGCGTGATCCCGGTCGACCGGATTCTGGACGCGGCCTGGGACCTGACCGCCAGCGACGGCGTGAACCGTTACGGTTATGTGACCTGTAAAGTCGCTATGCTTCCCGAAGCCCTGGTCCGGAAATACTACGACGCCGGCCTGTTAGAGATCGACGACTGGGAATGGACGATCACCCCCGCACGCCGGCAACGCGGACTACGCGCCGATTGTCTACACCGGCGGCAGTCTGCGCACCACTACAGCGCCTGGAATGGCAACTACGGCGTCCGGCCGGCTTTATTCGTGGATTCTGAAATCTGCCTGTCGCTGGAACAGGACGAAGTCGATCTGTCGAATCAGGCCCTTCTGGGTGAGTTCACTTCAAAGGAACTGGTCACGGAAGTCCTTCGCCGGATCGCCGCCGGCGAGAAGGACCCGGACGAAGACGAATGATCACGTCCGACGCCTTAAAGGCCAGGGTCGAAGAAGAAGTCGGGACTGACCTGTGTCCCGTCTTCTTCGACCTGGTCGAACAGAGAGCGCGGCGGAAGCTGGGCTGGATCAACGGACGCGCCGGCCGGGCCTACGGCGAAGACGGCTACGGCGACGAATACCTGGTGATCCTGGCGGTCGAAGCGGTCCGGGAAATGGCCTTTTCAGCCTGGTGTGAGATCAAGAGCGCGGAAAACATGGCCGCAAGGGCCGCCGGAAAGGTGGTGGTCCTGTGATCGTAAACGGGAAAGAGATCGCCAGGGTGTTTCCCAGGAAGACAAAAGCAACACCGGACGACGACCTGGCCTTCACCGGCCCCCTTCCGAATCGGATCAGGCAAACCGGCGGCGGGATCGACGAAGTCCATGTTAGCGTAACATTTACCTATGATATACCGAAAGCTGAATCACTGGTCAGGTCATGGGAACGGCTGGGCGTCCCGGTCAAAATAGGCGGCCCCGCCTTCGGAGATCGAAACGGGGACTTTACACCTGGCCTTTACATGAAGCCTGGATATACCTTCACCAGTCGCGGCTGTCCTAACAAATGTTGGTTCTGTTCTGTGTGGAAAGCCTGTGACGGCCTTCGAGAATTGGAGATCAAAGACGGCTGGAACGTCTGCGACGACAATATTCTTGCCACGTCCGAAGCCCATTTCCGCGCCGTTTGCGATATGCTGAAACGGCAACCGGAACGGCCAATCTTCACCGGCGGAATTGAAGCGAAGATTCTGAAACCCTGGCAAGCTGAACTTTTGAAGGAAGTCAAGACAAAACGTCTTTATTGCGCTTATGATACGCCGGACGACCTTGACCCGCTGATCGAAGCGGGAAAAACCTTCCGGAACGCCGGATTCACAGTCGCCAGTCATACCCTGTGTTGTTACGTCCTGATCGGCTATCATGGCGACACCTTCGAGAAGGCGGAAAAACGTCTGATCCAGACGATCCAGGCCGGCTTCGTCCCATACGCTATGTTATACCGTGACAAGGACGGCCAAACAGACAAGGCGTGGCGCGACTTTCAACGTGAATGGTGCCGACCGATCATCGTCGGCGGAAAGGTAAAGCAATACTGGAAGGAAGGTGAAATCGAATGAACGATATTGAAAACAACCGCGTGAAAGCAGAAACCGCCCTGATCGAGCAGATCAAGGCCAGGATCGCCTTCCACGCCAACGAACACCGGCAGACCTACGAAGTCGGGAAGGGCGTCATGGACTACCTGGCGCGGGACCTTCTGGCCGATTTCCGGGCCGCCGGCGGCGTCCTTCTCCCCGTGAAGCCGAACGGGACGGTCTATGTGATCCACCGCCGGCGCGTCATGTCGGCGACGGTCATGTTCGTCGGGGCCGGCGCGGACGGCCTGACTTCGTTCAGCGTTCTTCGCGGACGCCTGGGGACGACGGCCTGGTCTTCCATGCAGTTCACGGAAAACGACATCGGTCAGACGGTCTTCCTGACGGCCGAGGACGCACAGGCGAAGCTGGAGGAACAGACATGAAACAGGGAATCCCGCGAAAGTGCTGTCCGTTGTGCGGCCAGAAAATCGTCGTGTCGGCGTTGTATCAATATTCCCGCGACTACGAAACGACAAAAAGAGGAAAAGTGTCCACGCGATATAGAACGGTCGACTGTGGGCCGCTGGAAGTGGCAATCGCGGCTTGCAAAAATCCGGACTGTGAAGCAAGGTGGGAAAGCGACAATTTTTCCATAGAAGACGACACCTTCATCGACTTCAAGTATTCCGAAGGGGGCGACGACTATGAATAAAGGCGTCACCTGTCAGGACTGTGATCACTTCCGGGCCTGTCTGTTCTGTGGCTATGAATCAAGCAACTGTGAGATTCACGGGTCCCTGGACGTGGATCAGCACGAACGACACCCGGACACGACCGCCGCGACCTGCCCGGACTTCACGCCGAAGGTGGAACACCCGCCCAGGAAGCCCTTCGACGCCGTGGTCGCCCGAATCATAAGGAACGGCCGCCGGGGGTATCGTCCATGAAGGAAGAAAAGTTCCTTGATACGATCCGACGGAAAATGACAGACCGGCCGAAAATCTGCGCGACCTGTGGACACCTGGTCCGCCTGGGCGGGACCCTGATCGGCTGTGACGCCTGTGACAAACTGATCCTTCCGGACTATCCCCCGTATGACGGAAACATGACGTGTCCGGACTGGAAAGCATGAAGAAGGAGGATTCACCATGAATATTTCTGAAATCGTAACCCGCGCCCACGACAACGCGGTAAAACATGGATTCTGGGACCCGGCCCCGGAGTTCGGAACGGCGATCGCCCTGATTCATTCCGAACTATCCGAGGCCCTGGAAGAAGCCCGCGCCGGTCGGCCTGACCTGTATTTTGTTATTCCAACGAAACAGGCGGACGGAAATGTCGTTCCTGAAATCAGGCCCGCCTGGTCGGTCGGAGAGCATAAGGGCGAAAAGCCCGAAGGCGTGGCCGTGGAACTGGCCGACGCCGTGATCAGGATCGCGGACCTGTGCGGACACCTGGGAATCGACCTGGAAGCCGCGATCGCCCTGAAAATGGAGTATAACGAAACCCGGCCGTTCAAACACGGGAAGAAGTTCTGAAAGGGGGCGCCGACATGAAGAACGACATCAAGGACGCCTTTTCGGCGTTCTTCCTGGGAGCCGCCGGCGCCGTGGCCGCTGTGGCCTTCCTGGCGGCCCCTGGGGGCCACGGAATCGCCGGACTGGTGAACTGGCCCGTCCTGGCCCTGGCGGCCGTCCTGGGCGCCGTGGGGGCCTTCCTGTGGGCCAAACAGGCGCGACACATTCCCGGACCGGCAAGGGGAACCGCCCTGGACCGCCTGGGGGCGATCTACGGCCTGAAACGAAGGACCAGGAAGACCTTCACCCTTCCCTTCGCGACGATCCGCGTCATGGAGCGGGACAAGGACTTCCGCCGCCGGATCGCGAGAGCCGTGACACGACACCCCCAGGAAATCGGGACATACATCTTCGCACAGGCGCGGAAAGGCGCCCCGTGGTGAAGACCTGTTCCGTGTGCGGCCGCCAGGTGAAGGTGACGGTCGCCTGTCCATATCAGCGAAACGGCCTGGAAACCTGTCCGGACTGTTGCGCGAAGTGCTACCAGTCAGAGCCGTTCCCCTGTCCGGAGTATGAAAGTAGGAACCGCGAAAGGGGTGACACATTGAAGGAAACAAAGACCGGCAAGGTCCCCGCCGGCGGCGAAAGCGCCGTGAAGAAATGGGCCGAAGTCCTGGACTTGCCCGAAGACCAGGCGATCCCGTGTGTGGTGGCGTTTGCTTGCCTTCGCTATCATGGGAAATCATTTGTCCGCAAACTGGCGACCGGGTCCGGAAGGATCACGACATGGCAATCCCTGAAAATCGGGGTGGCCCTGTTCTTCTGGAAGCTGGCCCAGAAGCGGGACCCCTGGGGCGAACTGTACCAGATCACGAAGTTCGCCCAGAAATGGAAGGAAGGTGATTCAATTTGAACAGTGTGAAGCTGTCCGGGCGCCTGACGCGCGATCCGGAACTGAAACAGACGCCGGCCGGCGTCCCCGTGGCGTCCTTCGCCCTGGCCGTGGACCGGAAGTTCAACCGGGACGAAGCTGACTTCATTCCGATCACCGCCTGGCGGAAGACGGCGGAGTTCGTGGCGAAGTATTTCCACAAGGGCCAGCGCGTGATCATATCCGAAGGCCGGATCAGGGTGACGCCCTACACGGACCGCGACGGGAACAAACGGACCCGCTTCGAGGTCGTGGCCGACGAAGTAGAGTTCGGAGAATCCAGGCGCGCCCCGGAAGACCAGGAAGCCGGAAGCGTGGCCGCCGAATACATGACCAACGGACAATTTGAAGAACTGGGAGAGGAAGACCCCGGCGATCTTCCCTTCTGACACCAGGAAAGGGGGTGAAACGACATGGACGCCAAACAGACCAAACGGGACAGCGTGGAGAAGACCACCGGCCGCGTTTACGACATCTTGAAGAACCACGACCAGGAAACCCGGACGATCGAAGCCCAGATCGACGCAGAGCGCGCCGCCCTGGAAGAAGACCTGGCCGAAATCCGGTCCAGAGCATACCCGCGTGGGGTCCGCTATGACACGCCGCGCGTCCAGTCGTCCCCTGACCCTGACGGGATTCTTGTGAAGGTCGCCGCCGCGATTGAGCGCCGGACAGACCGGACGAAAAGAGCCGTCGCCGCCCTGGAAGAACGACAGCGCCAGATCGAGCGCGTACACGACGCCGTCCTGGACATGGACGCGAAGTCGAAGATCGTCCTTCTGACGCTATACTACCCGCGCCGGACCTACGAACAGGCCGCCGAAGCCCTGGGCGTCGACGTGTCGACCGTCAGCCGTCAGAGGAAGACCGCCGTCGACCGGCTGACCCGGAAGCTGATCCGCCTGTATGGGGAAATCAAATGAAGACCCCCTGGCGGAAATCTTTTTGCACATGATTGCACATCTTTGCAAATGTCTGCATATACTTGCACTTTTACACAATGCCCTTATATGGTATTGTGGTACATGGGAACCTTGTCCCGGTTCCCCCTCCTTTTTCATAGGGGCACAAAGAAGGAACGTCTTCACCGGCGTTCCTTTTTTGTCGCCCTGATACAACCACGACACAGAAAGGAAGGTGAAGAATCGTGGCACGACTGACGAAGAAGAATGAAGTCTTCTGTGAAGAATATCTGATCGACCTGAACGCGACCCAGGCCGCGATCCGCGCCGGCTATTCTGTGGAATCCGCCGGGAGTATCGGAAGTGAATTACTGAAAAAACCTGAAATCCGCGCGCGCATAGAAACCGCTATGGCCGAACGGTCGAAGCGGACGGGGATCAACGCCGACCGCGTCCTTCGGGAACTGGGCCGGATCGCCTTCGTTGACCCTTCTGACGTGATCGACCTGAACACGGCGGAAGTGAAGCCCGACGCCAGCAAGGACGACCTGGCCGCGATCGCCGGAATGAAGGTCAAATATGTCCCACACAAGGACTTCGACGAAGACGGCGAACCGATCATCGAACAGGCCATTGAACGCGAAGTCAAACTGTGCGACAAGCTGAAAGCGTTGGAAATGTGCGGTCGACACCTGGGAATGTTCAAGGACGACCCGGACAGCGCGGCGCCCGTGACGGTGGTGATCAATTATGACTACGGTCAGCAAGGCGGGAATTGAGTTCAGAGCGACGGCCCAGTTTAACCCAGTCTTCCGCCCTGTCAATGAGTGGCGCGGCCGATATAGGATTCTGAAAGGGTCCGCCGGTTCCGGGAAGTCGGTCAATATCGCCCAGGACTACGTCGCGAAGCTGTCTGACCCGGCCTTCCGGGGGGCGAACCTGTTAGTCGTCCGGAAGATTGAGGAAACGAACCGCGACAGCACCTTCGCAGAGTTACAGGCGGCAATATACCGAATGTTCGGGCCATACGCCGACCGCTTCTGGAAGGTCAATCTGAACCCCCTGTCCCTGGAATGTCGGATCACGGGAAACCGGATCATTTTCCGGGGCGTGAAGGATCAGCGCCAGCGTGAGAAGGTGAAGTCGATCACCTTCAAGAACGGAAAACTGGTCTGGATATGGTGTGAGGAAGCGACGGAACTTCTTTCCGAAGACGTCGACATTCTGGACGACCGTCTTCGCGGCAACCTGGACGACGTCAACCCGAATCTGTTCTACCAGATCACAATGACCTTCAACCCGGTCAGCGCGACACACTGGATCAAGGCCCGGTATTTTGACAAGGCCGATCCGGACGTCCTGACCCACCATTCGACCTATAAGACAAACCGGTTCATAGACCCCGCCTATTCCCGCCGCATGGAGCGCCGGAAGAAGGAAGACCCGGAAGGGTATCGTGTCTATGGCCTGGGGGAATGGGGCGAACTGGGCGGCCTGATCCTGACGAACTTCGAGGTCCACGACTTCCCGACCGGGCGCGACTACTTTGACGGCTTCTATTACGGCCAGGACTTCGGCTTCAACCACGCCGACGCGATCCTGGGGATCGGCTGGAAGGACGGCGAAATCTATGTCACGTCTGAAATATACGTCTTCGAGAAGGACACCGAAGAAATAATCAGCCTTGCCCGTCAGGCCCACGTCGACCCCCGCGTCGAAATGTTCTGTGATTCAGCAGAGCCGGACCGGATCAGGACATGGCAGAAGGCCGGCTTCCGGGCCTATCCCGTGAAGAAAGAGCCTGGAAGCGTGAAGGCCCAGATCGACTTCCTGAAAGGCCGGAAGGTCCACATTCACCCTTCATGTGTGAACACCTTGAAGGAAGTCCAACAGTGGAAATGGAAAAAAGACCCGACCACGGGCCTTTACATCGACGAACCAGTGGAGTTCATGGACGACGCTATGGCGGCCCTTCGCTATGGCGTGGAGCGTCCGCGCCGTGGATCGTCTATCGAAGTTTTGAAATGAGGTGGTATGAATGGAACTGTCCGTCATGGACCGGATCAATATGATCCTGTCGGACCCCGAAAAGGCGCCTATGACCCTGGCCCAGATCGTCAGTGAGGAAATCAGGGAGTTCAAGGCGTCCGAACAGTACAAGATCATTCTGGAAGCCGAACAGTATTACAGAAACCGGTCGGCCGTCCAGAAGAAGACCGTGGACGTCGCCAACAGGTCGAACGCCAAGATCGAACGGCCGATCCTGAAAAAACTGGTGGACCAGAAGGCGAACTACCTTCTGGCGAAGCCCTGGACCGTGGACACCGAAAGCGAAAAATACGGCGCGGCCCTGAACGAAGTCTTCGACCAGACCTTCCGCCGGAAGATCAAGTCCCTGGGAAAAGGCGCTGTGAAGTCCGGGATTGCCTGGATTCAACCCTATTTTGACGACGACGGCCGCCTGGCCTTCATGCGCGTCCCTTCGACAGAGGTCGTCCCCCTGTGGCGGGATTCAGAGCGAACGAAGCTGGACGCCTTCATTCGCTTCTATGATCAGGTCATTTACATCGGGACCAGGAAGCACACGATCACACACGCCGAGTTTTGGTGGACCGGCGGCGTCAAGTATTTCAAGACCGACGCCTTCGCCGGGACCGGCGCCGGGGACTTTTCCGTGGACAAGGACCACGGGACAGAGGAAAACGACTGGACCGAACCACACTTCGTCGTCAACGAAAAGCCCTACAACTGGGAAGAAGTTCCGATTGCGTGGCTGAAATACAACGAAGAAGAACTTCCCCTTTGCTATTTCATCAAGGACCTGATCGACGACATCAACTGGCAGAACAGTGTCACGGCCGACGTCCTTCGGGACGTGGCGAAGTTCATCTATATCCTTCGGAACTACGGCGGAACCGATCTGGCGGAGTTCTTGAAGGATTTGAAGGAACACATGGCGATCAAGGTGACGTCCGACGGCGGGGTCGACAAATTACAGGCCGATCTGAACATCGACGCCGTCATGGCCTTCCTGGACAATGAGCGCCGGGACATTTACGACTTCGCGGCCGCCGTGGACACGAAGGACCCGGACCTGGGGAACGCCAGCGGAACGGCGATCAACTTCCGATATATGGACCTGGACGCCGACTGTGATTCCCTGGGAACCGAACTTCAAGACACCTTCCACCGGCTGAAACTGTTCATTGACGTCTACTTCCAGATCACCGGGAAGGGCGACTTCACCGGCGACACCTTCGACATTCTGTTCAACATGGACCTTCCGGTCAATGAAACGGACGTGATCAACAACGCCCGGACCAGTGACGGCCTGATCAGCAAGCGGACGATCCTTCAAAATCACCCCTGGGTGAAGGACGTCGACGAAGAACTGGATCAGCTTGACGCCGAAAAGAAGGCCGCTATGGAAGACTTCGGCGCCGGCCTGTTCGACGATTCCCTGGGCGCCGGGAATAGGCCCCAGGAGGCCAGGAAGGCCAGGAAGGAGCCGCCGGAAAAGGTGGTGGCGTAAATGCGGAATAAAGAATACTGGATCGCCAGGGCCATTCAGCGCGAAAATGAAGCCCATCTTCGCGGCGTCGACCTGACGGCGAAAATGTTCCAGGAATACGACACGGCCGCGAAGGCGATCCGGAAGGAGATCGGCGACTTCTACGGGAAGTATGCCGGGAAGTATGGCCTGACCTATGACCAGGCCGTCCACCTTCTGACCCGGAAGGAGTTCCAGGAATGGAAGGCAACCCTGGCCGAATACGTCGCCAGGATCGCCAGTGAGCCGGACCACCATGTCAAGGCCCTTCTGACGGCCCAACTGGACGCCCTGTCCACGAACAGCCGCATTTCCCGCCTTGAAGCCCTTCTGGGCCAGATTGACCTGAAACTGAACGATCTGTTCGATCAGGGCGTGGCCCAGATGAAGGCGGAGTTCGGCGACACCTTCCAGGAAGGCTACTACAAAAAGGTCTATGACATTCAGTCCCGCGCCGGCTTCATGGCGGAGTTTGCGAAGCTGGACGAAGCCGTGGTCGAAGACGTCCTGTCCTATCCCTGGTCCGGGGCTATGTTTTCCGACAGGCTATGGCAGAACAAACAGGCCCTTCTGTTCCACGTCAGGGAAACGATCACACAAGGCGTCATGCAAGGGAAAAGCGTCGCCGAAATGTCGAAGGCCCTGTCCGCCAGAATGGGCCAGTCCTACAAGGCCGCCGAACGCCTGATCCGGACCGAAACGAACCATTTCCACGGGGAAGCGGACAAGGCCGCCTATAAGGCCGCCGGCGTCGACGAATATGAATACGTCGCCACGCTGGACAGTCGGACCTGTGAAACGTGCGCGGCCCTGGACGGGAAACACTTCAAGGTCAAGGACGCCCAGTCCGGCGTCAACTATCCGCCCATGCACCCGAATGACCGTTGTACTACGGTCGAATATGACCCGGACGACGCCCTGGACTGGTACAATTCCGGGAAACCCATGCCGGAGAATATGACCTATGAAGAATGGTATGATCAACAGGTCGCCCAGAATGGCGCCGGCTACGTTGAAACAGAGCGGAAAAAGGCGTATAATATGAAGACCGACGCCGCCCAGTTCACCCAGTACGCCGAACGCCTGGGATCGGACGCCCCTGTCAGCCTTGACGCCTTCCAGGAAATGAAGTACACAGACCCGGACGCCTGGTCCGACCTGAAATCCTTCTATTCCTACAAGGGGCGCGTCCCGGAATCCACCAGGGGACACTTCGACGCCTACAAGCGGATCAGGGCGACAGGAATCCACGGGACCGTCAGGGTCCCGCCGGCGCCGGTCGATCTGGACACGCTGACCCTGGACGCGGCACACATAGCCGCCAGGGGCCACGGCGTCACCCTGGACGAAGCGAAGGCGTTCATTCAGAAGGCCGGCTTCTCCATAAGGCGGAAGCATTGGACCGGCGACGTCTTCGTCAACTACTATTCCGCCGAAGGCGCGGCCTATGTCCGCGTCGGCGACGGCGTGATCCGGACCGCCTTCAAGGAATCAGAGTTCGACGACAAGGTCAGAAAGGCCGTGGACGCTATGGAGGGATCAAAATGAACCAGAAGACCGTCTTCTGTCCCCTGTGTGGCCGGGAAGTCACCGGGGACGAATGTTTCGATATATCAATGGTCGCCGAAGGGACCACGCCAGACCGGTTCCTTCCGAACGACATCAAGCCCGAACAGGTGAAAGCAAATGAAAACACCTGTTTGAAGTGTAAATACCACCCGGAATAAGACGTCGCCCGTCTGGGCGGCGTTTTATTACACCCTTTTTCGTTGAAAATGGCGTTCCCCGTCCTGGGGGGCGCTTTTTTCATACCCATTCAGCCGCCCCCGCCCGGCGAACAGGCGGGACCGCAAAGCG
>OMBL01000165.1_pt1 | contig 35354 bp, 62 predicted proteins | sample 1644871 | NCBI WGS metagenome assembly OMBL01 (sample SAMEA103958115, study PRJEB25191) | human gut metagenome | biome: human-associated habitat [ENVO:00009003]; feature: intestine environment [ENVO:2100002]; material: feces | place: Germany | collected 2013/2015
TAAATCGGATGCTCGATAGACGAGCTGATGAGAGGGTGAAGGAGGTGAGAGGGATGGGAAAATATAGCTTCGGACCGATGACCGCTGAGTTGTATACAAACCACAGAGTCAGCCGTTATAAATGGGATGCTGTAGAGGACCTTGCCAGAATTGTCCGGTTCACGTTTCCCATTTTCATACTGGCTGAGCGTGTTCGCACCTATGCCAAGCACGGCGGCGAGGTCTTTTTGCTGAATTCCCCGCTCGATTCTCAATTCTTTAAGTTTTTGCACGTAAATCAGCTCCTAATAATATTATAATTCACAAATCGTGATAATTCAAGTGTATTCTCAAAAAGTGAAAAAGTCAAGAGAAATTTTATGAAGCCCCTTGACAAATCTCATTTTGTGATGTATAATATAATCACAGCATGAGAATCACACTGCTTTTCAGCATCTCATAGTGAGAAAACAGGAGGTAATATACGTGAGAGAATGGCTGATCGCTCTGCGTAAAGCGCAGGGATGGACTCAGGCACAGCTTGCCGAAGCGGCTGGTATTGCGCCAAATTATGTCTGCCTTATTGAAACCGGGCAGAGAAAAGTCCCGGTCTGGACGGCGAAGCGGATCGCCGCCGTGCTCGGATTTAACTGGCAGAGGTTCTATGAGGACGATAAATCGGATGCTCGATAGACGAGCTGATGAGAGGGTGAAGGAGGTGAGAGGGATGGGAAAATATAGCTTCGGACCGATGACCGCTGAGTTGTATACAAACCACAGAGTCAGCCGTTATAAATGGGATGCTGTAGAGGACCTTGCCAGAAGATACTCTGAGCAGATCGTAAAAGAGAATAACCTTACACACGGCGAAGCAATGGCATTGCTTGACCGCTGTAAGGTTATCCTTGAGTGCAACTGCAAACTTGAATGGTAAGTTATATTACCACTGTGCGCCGAAGTCGGACTCTGAATCGGAATCGTTAGGCTTGCGCTGATTCTCAATTTCTTTGAGTATCTCGTTGTAGCGGGCGAAATACGCAGAAACGTATTGAGAAACAGACCTATTTTCCAGCTTGCTGATCGTGTTTAAGTACTGCATGGTCAGTTCGTGAGCCAGACGTTCATTCGATATTTCCATATAATCACCTCTTTCCCGAGATGATTATACCACAAAAACGAACAAAAATCAAGGAAAATTTTAGAAACAATGAAGGAGGTGAGAGAATGAAGAAAAGCGAGCGAATCAAGTTGCTTGAAGAAAAGGTCAAGCGACTCGAAGAGCGCATGAGCAAGATCGAAGATCCCGCTTTTACCTATTATAACGGTAATATAGGTTCTTGGCAGGAGCTTGCGCGCATTACCGACAAAAGCCCGGCGGTCGATAACCGCCGGACGCAGAATTAGTCTTTCAAGAAGTCTATAATGCACTTTCTCATATCATTGAGTGTATAGACCATCAATCTTGAAAGCTGTGCCATGTCTGCTTCACAGACCGGAGTTGTACTGCCCTCGGGAAATGTCTCCCGAGTGTGCAGTGCAAACTCTTTGATAGCCGCATCGAGCTTATCGTCAAGCACGTTCAAATCTTTCATATAATCACCTCTTTTTCGAGACGATTATACCATAAAATTACACAAAAAGCAATACATAAATTCAAAAAAGGATGGAGGTTATACAATATGCGTGAATGGCTTGCCATTAAGCGCAGGGAGAGCGGTCTGACTCAGGCACAGCTCGCAAACGAAATAGGAATAACTCAGCAGGGATACGGAGCTATTGAGAACGGCATCCGGGGAGTCAGAGTCCCGCTTGCGAAGAAGATCGCCGCCGCGCTCGGCTTTGAGTGGCAGAGGTTCTATGAAGATGATAAATCGGATGCTCGATAGACGAGCTGATGAGAGGGTGAAGGAGGTGAGAGGGATTAACTTTGGTGAAGCGCGAATCGCGTTATTGACGATAGCGGTGTCAGCAATTACATCTTCGGTGTGCGCATGGCTCGTCACAAAAAATCAATGCACATATTTTCTTCGCACGGTTGACAAATATGTAGATTGGACTATGGAACGAATTATAGAAATTGTAAGAGGAGGTAGAAAAAATGGATAATCATGAAAAAGAAGTCCTTCGCAAGCAGCTTGACCTGCTTGCCGAAAAGTCGGTTGTGATCGCCCATCTTGCCGGGCATGAAAGCGATCTTCCAGCATACACGAATGCAATGTGCGAGATCGTAAAGCTACTCCAGTGTGAATCATAATGAACCAGATAGACCAGCATACCGAAGCATGGCTCAAAACCGCATGGCAAGCGATCTTCGAAGGCAAGAACCAATCGCAGATTCCCGAAGACAAGCCGCTCGGTCATGACAATCGCTTTCCGGACGAGCCGCACAATCCATGGCACATCCTGATCGGATTCGTCGCCGGGATTGTTGTCGCGGTCGCCGCGCGGCTGATATTCCATTAAAAAGGAGGTGAACCCATGTACGTTATCTTATTGCTGTTGATCGCGGCAGGAACGGCGGGATTACCTGCGCCATATCTCGTGGCACTGTGCGTAATCTCCGCCGTCTGGCTGATCGGGCGTGAAGTAGATCGAAAACGAGCCCTCAAGTCCCTTCCGTCAGCAATTTCGAAGGCACTGCTGGAAGTGATAGAGAAACTTGAAGAAAGTGCCTCGAACAAGTGATTTTACCACAAAATACACCCAAAATCAACCCCAACGAAAAGGAGGTAACCAATGTTCCCCGAATTCATCCAATCAAACATTGCAGAGCTCACAGCCCTCTGCGAGAAATTCCCGATCTCGCTCCCGACCGAGAAGGTCGCGGCGTTCCTGCATACCGACGCCGAAAGCCTGAAAGCCGCCGTCGAGCAGGGCAAATGTCCCTTCGCTTACTCATGGCAGAAGGACATTCGCGGCTACCGGGCATTCAAGATCCCAACAGTGACATTCTACTTGTGGTACACGAACTGCCACGGAGTACCGGGAGTCTGAAATGGAAAAACACATCCCGGGTCTGAAGAGACTCTATAACCGGCATCTGCACCGACTCAGGCTGAGCGGAGCTGACATGGACAAGGCGACAAAAGAACTCGCGATCTGGTCAGAACGCTATCGTGAAGCGGTCACCGATGAAGAAAGCTACCCATACGGTGGCATCCTGAATGCCTACGCAATGCGTGAAGCACTCAAACAATACATAGAAGAACTGAAAGGAAGTCAGAACAATGTCAGAACTTGAAATCCAGCGTGAGATCATCAAAAGTCAGCAGCGTGAGATCAATGATCTCCGCCAGTGCAACCGCGTCCTCGAATCTACCAATCAGCTTCTCGCCGACGCGCTCGACTCCGCACTCAGGCGAGAGGGACGCGACCGCGTCTTCGTCTCACTTCATGACCGCGCAGGCGCGACCTTCCACCCTGAGCGAACGATTGATGGCGATCTCCTCGTAGTGAGGGTAAAATGATCCGCAAGATAGGCAAATGCGACAACAACATCACGGATTCGGATTCCGAGGTCATCGCATCAATCAAAGGATGCTATCCCTGCCGGTGATCATATGTGGGTCAATTACGGTCGTATCGATCCTTGCTCGAATGAATTCAGAATCTGCAAGGTCGAGAACGGAGTACCGATGATCCTGTACCGCGCGTTCTGGAATCCCAAGCGCGGAACATACAAGTGCTATCCGCACACGGTCTTTGTTCCCGGAGGTCATTGTTTCACGCCTTTTGAGCTGAGCATGAACGATATAAAAAGATGAGCGTCATGGTTAGGAACACGACACTCATCAGGGAACAGAAAAATTATTCTACCAATATTATACCACAGATCGCGGCGCTTGTCAATACGCCGCGCGGAGGAAAATCGAAATGAATGAAAATTATGCTACCGCCATCCGTCTGATCGACGAAGGCGTGAAGCAGAAGAAACCGGCGTCTCAGGTCGCTGGCGTCATCCGCCAGCCCGTCGCAGACGCGTTGAAACAATTTGTGCGTAATCCCGAGTTTGCCGACGCGGTAGTCGCGAAGGGCAAGAACGGATTCTCAGAATGCCTTACCGAAATAGTCAAAGGTGCGGGCGCGAGCTTATCGGACATAGAGACATACCGCCGAGCCGCGAATTTCTTCTTTCCCGGATGCGGAGTCAGCTTCCGGATGGAGATCAACCTCACTGCTGCGGCGAATGGACGGAAAGAAATCCTGCCCGGCGGGAAGACCGTCGGCGAGGTCGAAGCTCTTCCGGACACCGATTTCCAGCCGACTGAAAAGCCTGCCGATGATAAGCCAACCGAGCCGAGGAAGATCTCTATCGACCTCGATGATCTGTTTGACTGAGGCGGCGCGAAATGGAGATCGAAGCAAAATCACGCTCCGCCGCCCATGGCGAGCTGATAAACAGGTTTCCCGGAGTTCCGGACGACTACGATGAGGATTTCAACAAGCTGTTCACTAATTTCATCTTCGCCGAGAAGCATGGGCGCGTGAAGGAATGCACCTGCACGTCCTGCTACGGTAAGTTCGATATGCCGGATCGGATTACAGACTCAGCCCTTCTGAACGCAAGGCATGGAGACATTGTCAGATGTCCGCTCTGCGGTAAAAGGCTCGAATACAAGGTTGTCGGAAAATGCGGCGGAATGCACAACCTCGATCAGTTCCGCCGCGCGCTCGCGATAATTCCGACCGGTGACACGAATCTCGTCTTCGGCGTGGTTGTGTTTCTCTCGAAGAAATACAGCGCGAACAATTTCAGGGAGATGAAGATAGATAAGCACGTCGAAATCATTTACGCGTGGACTCCCGGTACAGCCTGCTCATGGATCGAGAGACATAACTTTGAGCGAGGGGCATGGATACCGCACTTTGAAGAAGCAAAGTCTCCGGCGGTCAGAAAGGGTTCTTCATATCTGATGCTTCTTGTCGGAGTCGAGCGGCTCGCGCGAACCGCGTTCACGGTGAAATCCTCGCCGGGAAAAAACAGGTGGCAATCGGGCTTTACGAGCTTGCCGCCGGGCTGAAGACCATGCGAGACGAGCGGCTTTATCTCTCGCTCGGCTGCGAGGCGTTCGACGATTACTGTGAGCGGCTCGCGAAGGTGAAGGTATCGCAAGCCTACAAATATATAAAGGTCTACGAGGAACTTGGCGCGTCAGCTTTACAGTCTGCCGGAGGTATGGGAGTTGAAAAGCTGTTTTTAGTGACACAGCTTCCACCCGCTGAAAAATGCGAGGCGATAGCCGAGCCGGAAGTGATCGATGGCATGAGCGTCCGCGAGCTGAAGGAGTTTGTGGCGAAGGCACGTCAGCAAGGCGAGCAGTTGTCCCTCCTGCAAGATGAGATCGGAACTCTGACTCAGGAAAAATCGGATGCCGAAAACGAGTACAAATCTATGTGCAAGTCTTACGAAGCTGAGAACGCGGACCTCAGAAAAAAACTCATTGAAGCCGAAAAACTCAGTGATGAAAAACTAAAAGCAGAACAGGACAGGATCACCGAGGATGCAGAGACAAGGGCACGTCTGAAAATGCAGCTTGAAATCGAGTCAGCGCGCAAAACCGGAGAGCAGGATGCCGCTCTGAAAGCCGCTGAGGACAGGCAGGTTCTTGAAGCCGAGAAAAAGAAGATTGAGAACAAACTCGCTGAGCTTGAAAAGTCGATTGTCGGACGCGACGAGCAGATCGCCGGACTCGAAAAGAAGCTTCGCAATGCCGACAGCGCGACAACCGCGTTCAAGATCTGCCTCGAAGGATTCATCACGGCTTACGACCGGTGCATCGAGTACGTCGGGAAGATCATCGACGCTGACGATAAGGAACGGTGCGAGACGGCACTATCGCGTGCTGTGGAGCGAATGGCACAGGGAGGATAACAACGCTTCAAGCGGTTTGCGAATACACAGCAAGCCGCTTGATCGACTCTTACAGGCTTTGCAATCTTCCTACAATAATATATATTCACGCGCCGGGAGGCGCGTATCGGGCTTGTATATAATATTAACCAATCAACCACAAGGGACAAGAAACTATATGCTTATGTCCTTATTCCCTTTTCCACACCTCTGTGAAAAAACAAGAGCCTCGCGAAAAGGAAAAGGGGGTGAATTTCGTGTTGTGGGAAGGGTGGTAAACTCGCAAGAGTTTTCCACGCTTTCCATGACACGAAAGAGGGGGAAAGGGGAAACGCGGGCTTCAAGATTCCTCTTTCCCCCTTCGATTCCAAAGAAAGGCGAACTCATATGAAATGTCTATACCGAGAAAAGAAATACATCAGCGGTGACTATCTCGACGTTTACATATATCCGGCGTTCAAGCAAGCGAGAGGTCGAAAAAAGAGAGCGAAACCGACATCGGAGGTACAAGCCGCGCTGAACCAGAAAGTCGCCGAGGACAAGTTCGTCCGAATCCTGAACGCGAACTTCACAGGTGACGACATCGAAATACACTTGACCTACAACAACGACAACCTTCCGGACAGCGAGGATGACGTCAGACGCGACATCAGAAATTTTTTCAGGTGCGTGAAGCGGATGCGCGCGAAGCTCAGTCTTCCGGAACTCAAGTATGTCTATGTGATCGAGGGCGAGCCGAACGGACGTCGCTTTCATATTCACGTCACTATGTCGGGCGGAGTAGATCGGACTGAGCTTGAAAGGCTCTGGGGGTTCGGCTATGCCAATTCCCGGCAGCTACAGTTCAACTCCAACGGCATCGAAGGAATTGGGCGGTATGTCACGAAACAATATCGCGAGAAGAACGCCGCGACCGACATCCAGAAAGCCTATAAAAAACGCTGGTGCGGCTCGAAGAATCTCATTCATCCGAAACCGCAGGAGCGAACCGGAAAACTGTCGCGCCGTAAAGTCGAAGAACTCTCGACTATGGATTCGGCTTCATCCGCGGCATTCGAGAAAATTTACAGCGGCTACAGATTTTCTGAGTGCAGACCATTCTACAACGAATTCAATGGGTATTACTATCTTCACGTCAAGATGTACAGCACCGGCGCGGAGCTGGCGAATACCAAAAAGCGAAATAAAGGGGGACGATCAGAACATGAACGAAGGTAAAGAACAAGAGTTGCTGTTCAGCTGGGCTGAAGGATATGAGATCGTTTATCCGAGCCTGAGGCTTATGCACCACATTCCGAACGGCGGCAAACGCGACACCGTGACCGGCGCGGTACTCAGGCGGCAAGGCGTAAAAGCCGGCGTTCCTGACATATGTCTGCCTGTCGCCCGAGGCAAATATCATGGGCTGTACATAGAACTCAAAGTCGGTGAAAACAGACCGAGTCCGGCTCAGCGAGCATTCATTGACGCGCTGAGATATGAGGGCTACGCTGTAGCGGTCTGCTATGGCTGGCGCTCTGCCCGTGATCAGATACTCAGATATATGGAGCAGGAGGACGCATGACGTTTGATGAGCTTTATCAGCTGCGCGATCTGACGCGAGAGATAAATGAGGACCAGAAAAGAGCGGAAGAGCTCCGGAACTCCGGAGACGAATCGTTAATTGAGCTTGCCGAATCCATAGAAATCAAGTGTGACCAGCGGAATATGGAATACACGCGCATATATGATTTCATCGACTCCATTGACGACGGTTATCTCCGGAGGATATTCAAGCTCAAATTCATCGACGGGCTGAGCTGGGCGCAGTTAGCGTGCAAGCTCGGCGGCACAACGGCTGACTCGGCGCGCATGATGGTAAAAAGATATCTGTCACACTAACTTGTTCGTTTTGTTCGGTCAGGATGTGGTATGATATATGCAAGAGGTGCGGAAATGTATACATCATGTGTATGGTGCGGCAGGGTTCATCCGGTCGGATATGACTGTCCGCACAAACCGGTGCGAATACGTTGTAACGATGAAACAAGACAAGTGAAATTCCGTGCGTCAACCGCATGGAGAAAGACCGCGAAACGAATTCTCAGACGCGACAGCTATCTGTGTCAGGCTTGTCTATACGAACTGCCGGGAACGGTGCGGAAATACAACTCTATGAATTTGTCGGTACATCATATCACGCCGCTCGAGGAAGATTTCACGCGTCGGCTCGACGACGGAAATCTTATCACGCTCTGCTCTGCCCATCATTCGCAGGCGGATCATGATATGATCGACCGCGCGACGCTTTACAGGCTCGTCAGACGCGACGAGGACGGCAGCGGATGAAATTTTCGGGTATACCCCCCGGAGTCATGACGGCTCTGGCGGGGGCTCTCGTTCACGGCACATCGGGCATCGGAACACACAAAAATCCTAAAATGACCATATGTGTATGCGCGCATATACGCGCGCGGTAAATTGTAGAGAAGGGAGGCGGTCAGCATGGGAAGACCGGCGAAAAGCGCGGAAATGCGCACCGGGCACATGACAAAATCAGAGCGAGAGGGACGTGAAATCGCACAGAACGCCGTCCGCGGGAACGCGGATAAGATCAAGCCGCCGTCTCATCTTACAAAGGAGCAGCGAGCGATATTCAAGAAGATCGTCGGCGAGCTGAAGGAGTCGGGGATTCTTTCGAACCTCGACGTCTACGTACTCGGCAACTGCGCTATCGCTATCGACCGGGTTCGAGAGTACGACCGGATGATTGTCGATGATCCGAAGCTGCTGCTTGACAAGGACGCGATCCGAAATCGCAACACCTGCGTCAGCGAGTTCTACCGCTGCTGCAACGAGCTTTGTCTGTCTCCGCAGGCTCGCGCAAAGATCGGCGCGGCGAATCTCGTCAAGCGTCAGGCGGCGGCTGATCCGATCGCTCAAGCGCTCGGAGGCGGAACTTGATACAGAATCATCCATCGTACATCTATGCGAAGCGCGTCGCCAGTCGCGAGCTGAATTCGCCGAAATACGTTATAAAGCAGGCGGCTGAATTCCTGCGTATCGCCGACGGTGAGGACGGGAAGTACATGATAAACGAGCATCGCGTGAGTCAGATAGACAATCTGCTGAAGCTCTTCATCATGCCTGTCGGAGTGAAAGCCGGCACACCGATCTATGATTGCTCGACAGGGTATCAGTGGCTCGTCTATGTGGCGTCGCTCGCGGTCGTCCGGCGTGACGACATTACACAGAGACGTTATCAGACTGTCGTACTGGAAATCTGCCGGAAGAACTTCAAGACATTCACGGTCGCGACGATGTTCTTACTCCTGTTCTTCGCCGAACCGAAATTCTCGGAGTTCTACTCGGTCGCTCCGGACGGAACGCTTTCACGCGAAGTCCGCGAGGCGTTCAGCAAGATAATCGCCTCGTCCCCGGCTCTCTGCGGGAATCCCGACGAGGGAATCGCGGCAAAATTCCGCGTTCTGCGCGACTATGTAACCTGCATTCCGATGCAGAGCAGATTCACGCCGCTCGCATACTCTACAAGCCGCATGGACGGTCGTCAGCCAAATGTATTCCTCGCTGATGAGGTCGGCGCGCTCCCGACGTCATATCCGATCGAGGCTATGCGCTCGGGACAGATACTCCTCAAAAACAAGCTCGGTTTCATCATCTCGACCAAGTACCCGACCTTCGATAATCCTTTTGAGGAGGAAATCGGATACGCGAAAAAGGTACTTGACGGCATTATCGACGACGAAACCGTCTTCGCCCTTCTCTACGAGCCGGACAAGACCACCGGATGGGAGACCGACGACGGAATCCTCGAACAGGCGAACCCGGTCGTCTTCGACAATCCGACGGTCATGGAGGACCTCAAAAAGAAGCGCGCGAAGGCTCTCGAACAGCCGTCAGTGCGCGAGAACTTCGTGACAAAGCACTGCAATATCATCTACCAGGGAATCGGAACTGAATCCTATATAGACGTCTCGCTCGTCCGGAAATGCGCGGTCGAGAGCATTGACTTCTCCGGCAAGACAGTCTATGTCGGTGAGGACCTCTCCATGTCGAACGACAACACGTCGACGATGTTCGTCGCGTATGACGCCGAGAGGGACGTCATACAGATCAGCGGAATGGCGTTCATCCCGGCGGACAAAGAGGAGATCAAGACAAAGACCGAAAGATTCGATTATCACGAGGCGATAAAAGCCGGAGAGTGTACCGCGTGCGGCGGCATGACAATTGCTTATGATGTGGTCGAGGACTGGACGCTCGCGATTCCGGAACGCTTCGGCGCGAAGATCGGCGCGATAGGCTACGATAGATACAACGCCATCTCATCGGCTCAGAAATGGGAAGCCGCCGGAGAGCTGACAGTCGAGATAAAACAGCACTCATCAGTGCTTCATCCGGCGACGAAGCTGCTCTCGGAGTACATCGAGAACGGCAAGGTCGAGTATGTCCACAATAAGCTGCTCGAGGTCAACTTTCAGAACGCGAGATGCGTCTATGACACGAATCTCAACCGATACGTCAACAAGAAACACTCGAACGGCAAGGTGGATATGGTCGTCGCGCTGATAAACGCGGTCTACCTGCTGATGGAAAACGAACTTCTCGCGCCGGACAGCTTCGGCGCACAATGGTAGGAGGTGGTAACATGGGAATATTCAAGAGAGCGAAACGAGCCGAAGAGGGCTTCATCGACGCCGATGTTCTGCTGACAAAACTCGACGACGACACTGTGACCGAGCGGATCGCGCTACAGATTCCGGCTATCGCTTCTTCAGTCGACTGGATCGCGTCGCGGATAAAATCACTCCCGATAAAGCTCTACGAGGAGAGGGACGGCAAGACCGAGGAGATCACCGACGATTATCGGCTGAAGCTCCTCAACGACGAGAACGACTACGACACGATGACCGCCGCCGAGATGAAGGAGGCTATGGTGCGCGACTATCTGCTCTGCGGACGCGCGTACGCTTTCATCGACTGGGAACTGAACCGCGTCAGGGCTCTACACTATGTCCGCGCCGGAGACGTGAGCTACAATCTGCCGCTCGATCCGATTTACCGCTCGGCGAGCTACTATATAGGCGGCAAGGAATACCGTCCGTATCAGCTCCTGCGGCTTCTCAGGCATACCCACGACGGCGTGTCGGGAAAGTCGATACTTGCCGAGAGTCCGACGCTAATATCGGTCGCTTATAAAACACTCCTTTTCGAGCGGAAACTCGTCGCGTCGGGCGGATGCCGGAAGGCGTATATCAAATCTGACAAACCACTCGCGAAGCCCGCGCTCGAAGATCTGAAAGAGGGCTGGCGCAGGCTCTGGACACTCGATGGAGACGCGGCGATCGCGCTCAACGCCGGCGTGGACGTCAAAGAGGCGTCGTCATCTCCGACCGAGCTACAGCTCAACGAGAACAAGATAACGAACTCCGGGCAGATATACGAGGCTCTGGGGCTGTCGTCCGAGATCATCCGCGGTACGGCGACCGACGAGCAGATCGCGCACGCGGTCGAGAGCGTCATCATTCCGATAGTCTCGGACTTTCAGGCGATACTCAACCGGAATCTGCTGCTCGAAAATGAGAAAAACAAGCTGTATTTCGCGTTCGACCTGAAAGAACTGCTCCGCGGCGATATCGTGAAGCGGTATCAGGCGTACAAAGTCGCGCTCGAATCGAACTTCATGCAGCTCGACGAGGTGCGATACGCCGAGGATCTTCCGCCGCTCGGATTCAATTATCTGCGGCTCGGGCTTAACGATGTTCTGTTTGACGCGAAAACGAAAACGATCTACACACCGAACATGAACGCTTTCGCTAAGCTCGGCGGAAAGACCAAATTTGAAGGAGGTGAAGATAATGAGAGTGGAGATAAGAGCTGACAACAAAGTCCACATAGAGGGATATGTCAACGCCGTCGGCAGAGATTCCCGCCCGCTTCCGTCGCCAAAGGGCAAATTCGTCGAACAGGTCGCGCCGGGCGTGTTCAACCGCGCCTGCGCCGCTAAAAGACCGAAAGTGATGCTCGATCATCGCCGGGTGCTTGACGCCGACGCGACATTCCGCGAGGACAATATCGGACTGCATATCTCAGCCGACATTACCGACAAGGAAGTCGCTGAGAAAGCGCGCCGGAAGGAGCTTCGCGGATGGTCGTTCGGATTCTCGCTGAATCCCGGCGGCGAAAGCTGGGACGACAGCGCGAAACCATTCCCACGCCGGACTCTGACCGACATAAACCTCGCTGAGGTGTCGCTCATCGACAGCAGTATGACGCCCTGTTATGTCGGGACGTCGGTCGAGACCCGCGCGGAAGGCGAGATCACGACCGAACTCAGATCGGCGGTCGAGGAAGAGACCGAAACCGTCGATACGGACATCAGAATCAAAAATGAGCTGCTCACGCGGCAGTTTGAATTATTTGCAGAAAGGAACATGATATGAAAATCAAGGAACTTATCGAAAAGAGAAACAATCTCCTCGCCAGAATGAAGGCGATCCTCGACAAGGCATCGACCGAAACCCGCGCTATGACCGACGAGGAGAACACCGAGTACCAGAACGCGAAAAATGAGGTCGAGCGTCTTCGTCTGACCATCGTCGAGATGCAGGACGCCGAGCGCCGCGGAGCTTCGAGTGAGGAGACGAACGACAACGGTCAGGCTGGCGGTCAGACTGACGAGCAGAGAGCCGAGGCTGAGACGCACGAATTCGCAAATTACATCCGCGGCGTCGCGAACCGCCTTGAGACGAGAGCGGGCGAACAGAATGTGTCCATGTCTAACAACACCGCGGTCATTCCGGTGTCCATCGCAAACCGCATTATCACAAAGATACAGGATATCTGCCCGATATTCAAAGGCGCGACGCAGTATCACGTCAAGGGCAAGCTCAGAGTCCCGAAGTGGACCGACGCGAACTCCACGCACAATATCACCTGCGGCTACGCGACCGAGTTCACCGACCTTACAGCCGACGCCGGAAAGTTTGATTCGGTTGACCTTGAGGGTTACCTCATGGGCGCGCTGACTCTGATTGGCAGATCCGTCGTTAACAACGCGGACATTGACGTCGTCAATTTCGTCATCGGACAGATGGCGGAGGTCGCGGCGAGAAAGATCGAGAAGGAGTGCCTTGTCGGCACCGGCTCGTCGGCTATGACCGGAGCGACCTCTACCAGCACCGGAATCACCGCGGCAGCCGCGGCGGCTGTCACCGCTGACGAGCTTATCACGCTTCAGGCGAAGATCAAGCAGGGCTACCAGAAGAACGCCTGCTGGACGATGCACTCGGACACCTTTACCGAGATAAAGAAGCTCAAGGACACCACGAACCGCTATCTGCTTCAGGAAGATTTCAGCTCCGACCTCCCGTTCAGACTTCTCGGCAAGCCGGTAAATCTGTCGGATAATATGCCCGCTATGGCGGCAGGCGCGAAGCCGATCCTTTACGGCGATTATTCCGGACTGTCGGTCAACATCCGCGAAGAGCCGTCGGTTGAGGTGCTTCGCGAGAAGTACGCGACACAGCACGCGCTCGGCGTCGTCATGTGGTTCGAGGTGGACTCCAAGGTTACAGACGAACAGAAGCTCGCGGTTCTCACCATGAAGGCGTCCTGACAAATGGTCAGCATGATCACCGCGGCTGAACTGCTCGATTATGTCCGTGAGGATAACCCCGACGAGGTGGCGGTCGGGCAGATCGAGCAGATGAAAAAAGCCGCTGTCGGCTTCATTATGCGCTACACCGGACAGAACGCGGAATATCTCGACGAACACGACGAATTCGACGCTGTTCTGATGGCTCTCGTCGCCGATATGTATGATAACCGTTCATTCATCGTTGACAGCGACAAGCAGAATCCGTTCGTCATGTCGGTGCTTGATATGCACAGGGTGAATCTGGTATGAAAACACTATCAACGCGGCTTCGTAACCGTGTCGAGGTCTGGGGGCGGTCGACCGCCCTCAACACTCTCGGTGAGACGGACGGAGAGGAGCAGAAACTCGCGGCGCTGTGGTGTGATATCGTCCCGAAGTCCGGACGCGCCGAGCAGATCGGAGACGTCCCGGCGGCAATATACGAAAGCATAACGCATGAGGTGACATTCAGAAGATCTGCCGCAAAGCAGTTGAACGAGAAGTATCATCTCAGGATCGGTGGCGAACGGCTCGAGATACAGTATATCATGCCGCATTACAACGAGCCGGATAAGATTGTCGCTTATTGCCGGGAGGTCAACAATTTGTGAAAGAGTACACGATAGACCAGTACCGCGACAAAATGATGGAGATTGCGCAAAAGACACTGCCGAAGGAATCAAAGCGCATTCTCGCGACAGAATCACAAAAGCTGAAACGACATCTTTTGAAATATGCCAAGCAAAATGTTCCGGTATCGGAGATAGATGTTCCGGAGCACAAGAAATATCACACTCATTTCAAGGTCGGCAAGACATACAGCTATAACGATGCTCTGTCAAAACGAGTTTTTAATAATTCCGGTCACGGTAAATACGTTGAAAGTGGGCGTCCTGTAGTCTATGGCTACAGATCCGGAGAGAAATGGGGACCAAAAGCTTACTGTGAAAGATGGGGGCAAGGTCATGCGAGGTATTACAAACCGCGCTATGATCCCAATAAACAGCGTGTGTACTCTGTCCAGCGTAAATCCAGGCATTATGATGTATACTGGCACGTAAAATCGGACTTTGATCCGGTTTACAAGCAAGACCTGATGACATGGATCGACAAAATGGTCAATGAGGGCAAATTATGATAACAATCGATAAAATCAACGCTATGATCATCGAGAGGGTACGAACCGTATATCCGAACATTCCGTTCACGGCGCAGGAAAAGCTCGAGGAAATCGAGCGTCCGGCGTTCAAGCTGATCATCGACGAATTGCAGAGCGAGAAGTTCGCGGGGAATATGGTCCGACGCACGTTTCCGGTGGAACTTGTCTACTTCGCGAAGGACAAGCTCAGACCGAAGCTCGAGTGTTTCGATGTATATGAGAAGGTCGAACCCGCGCTTTACGCGCTGACAGACAAGCTCAAAGCCGGACTTATATCGGCGGACGGCGTTCTCACGGTCGATTTTGATGTCACTCAGATCGATGAGATCACTATAATCGACGAGGATCCGGACAGTATCGGGTCAGGTGAAGATATGGAAATCCTTAATACGGAGGTAAATGATCAATGGCAGTAACAATGCCGAAAGTTGAGATAACGTTCTCACAGAGAGCGGCGTCTCTCGTAGAGCGCTCCGAGCGCGGCATCGCGGTGCTTATCGTCCGTGACGCGACCGAGGGCGCGGACACAACATTCTACGCGTTTTCAAGCCGCGCGGACGCCGACAAGAAGAGCGACGAGTTCACGGCAACCAATATGCAGTACATAGACGATGTCTTCGCGCTGAAACAGCCGTACAAGGTGTGTGTCGTGCGCATAGGAACGTCCGGAACCGTTGCCGACGCCACGGCTATCATCGAAAAAAATGTCCGTACCGGCTGGGTGACGGTCGCGGACGGAACCTCGACCGATTTCGCTGCGCTCGTATCGTGGATAGGCACGTGCGAGGGGAACGCGAAGACATACAAAGCTATCGTTCACGGGCTCTCGACAGCGCCGGACAAGCGTCACGTCGTGAACTTTATAAACACCAAAGTCACGTTCGCGGATTCGCGCGGAGAACAGACCGGACCGGCTTATCTGCCGTCGCTCCTCGGGCTTCTCGCCGGAGCGAATGTTGAGACCGGAGTGACAAACGCCGTGTGCGGAAACCTCTCCGGATGTGTCGCTGTCGACAACGCCGACACAGCGGTCGGCGCGGGCAAATTCATCCTTGTTCCGGACGTCGACGCGGTCTACGTCGGAACCGGCGTCAACTCGCTGACAACCACCAACGGCAAGACGCTGACGGAGGACATGAAATATATCGAGACAGTTGAGGCAATGGATCTCATTGCCGACGATATCCGTGACGAGTTCAGAACGAACTATCTCGGCAAGTACAAGAACTGCCTTGACAATCAGATGCTTTTCGTCGCCGCTGTCAGAGGCTATTTCAGTGACCTCGCCGGGTCGCTCATACTCGATAATGAGTACGAAAACACTGTCGATATAGATGTGACCGCACAGCGCGCGGCGTGGGTCGCGTCCGGCAAGACTGAAGCGTCCGAATGGGAGGACGCGAAGGTCCGCCAGATGTCCTTCAAGCACACCGTATACCTGACAGCGGATATAAAGATTCTCGGATCGATGGAAAACCTGAAGTTCGAGATAGCTATGGCATAAGGAGAAAAGGCATGGACAAGCTTATACGAACCTTCACCGGCAGCGACGCCGAAGTCTGGCTCGGCGGAGATCAGCTCGCCACACTCAGCAAGATAGATATTTCCGTCAACGGCAAATTCGAGGATGTCACAGTCTGCGGAGATTACCGCACATATCCCGTGTACGGCGGATATTCGGTCGAGGGCAGCGTCACCGTCTACAAGATCGATTCGACCATCCAGAAGAAATGGGGACGCGCGTATCGTACCGGTATCATGCCGGACATCAAGATCATCACGAAGCTCAGGGACAAGGCTACGGGGAAATCCGAGCGTTACGTGATTCACAACGTCGTATTCAAGAATTTCGATATTCTGAACTGCGAATCGCAGAAACCGATCGAACAGAACGTTTCGATTCAGGCTGTTGATTTTGAGCCGCTGGAGGAGATATAAAATGGAAAAAGCTACAATGGACGATATTCTCCGTCTGAAGCTCAGACGCGAGCAGTCAGAGTCCGAAACAGAAGAGATCGAAATAAAGTCACTCGGAAAGACGCTGACATTCCACGCGCCGACGAGCGATCAGCAGCTCGATTTCATCGGAAAGGTAAGAGCGGGCGGCGGAGACATCTCCGCGATTTATCGGGCTTACCGGCAAATGGTATATGACTGCTGTGACATTCTGCACGGAACGGCGCTACAACAGGAAAACAGCGGCGATCCGCGGGATATAGTTGATCAGCTCTTTACACCGGCTGAGGTGATAGAGCTCGGCGACGAGCTCGCGGACAGGTTCCTGACAGTCGGGGACGCAATAAAAAACTGATTGATCACGACGAGGAAATGGGTTTATACGCTTTCTGGGTGCTCAGGGGCTATTCGCTCCGTGAGCTCGCGGCACTGAGCGTGGGAGAGCGTCTGTACCTTTCCGCCGTTCGTGATATATACGTTGAAGGACTCAAAGGAGAGGGGGACAGTTAAACAGTGGCAAGCAACGTAATAGCCGCGATACTGAATCTGCAAGACAAAATGTCGCCGAAGCTCATACAGTGCGGCAAGAACTGGCAGAACCTCTCCAAAGAGGAACAGAGAGCCGCGCAGGCTTCACTATCCACGGTAAACAAGTGGTGCAAAGGCGTTGATAAAGCAATAGACCGTGCCACGAAATGGGGTGCGGCTGTGCTCGCCGCCGGAGTCGTCGCGGGAACGAAAACCGGTCTGTCGCTCAGCTTTGACCTTGAGACATATCATTCACAGCTCGAGACCGCGACAAAAGACACACAGCGCGCCGGTGAGGTGATGGCATACGCGATAAACCTCGCCAACAAAACGCCTTTCGAGGGCGGAGAAATGGCGAAGGCTTCGGCGGCGCTCGAGATGGCGAAGCTGAAGACCGAAGACTATCTCACAACACTTGGTGATACCGCCGCGGGCTCGAACCGGAAGATAAACGAGGTTCAGACACAGTTTATCAAGGCGTTTTCGACAGGTCAGTACGGAGAGTTCCTTGACACGATCAATGTGTCGAGACAGACCTTCAAGGACTTTGTAAGGGAAAACGGGCTCGCGACAAACTCGATTGAAAACACACAGATCGCTCTTAAGAAATTCCTCGACGAGAAATTCGGCGGAGGAATGGAAAAGCTCGCGTCTACCACAAAAGGCGCGTGGTCAACGATCACCGGTTCCGTCAAGCTCTCACTCGCGCGTATCGTCGGCATGGGCGTCGACGGAACTGTGCGTGTCGGGTCGCTGCTCGACCGCATCAACGGCAAAGCGAACTCAATCGCGAATCAGCTCGTCGAGTGGAGCGAGGACGGAACTGTCGACAAGCTCGCCGACAAAGCCGGTAAATTGTTTGAGACATTATGGTCGCTCGGAGAAGGCACATATAAGTTCTTCAGTGAAAACAGCTGGGCGAGGTGGTCCGCGGCTGCCGTTGTCGGCATCGTCGTTGTCGGAAAAGTGCTTCTCGGGCTTCTCTCGACGATAGCGACAACCATAAAGAATGTCCAGACGCTGAAGACCGCACTTGGCGGCTTGGGAAAATCCTTCTTTGGAAAAGCCGCTGCGAGTGCTGCGGGAAACGCAGTTGGAAGTAGTGTTGCCGGAGCTGCGGGTGCTGGTGCTGCTGGCACGGGTGCGTCAGCCGGAGGCGCTGCGGGAACTGCTGGCGCGACAGCCGCCGGAAGCGTTCTCGGAACGATGGGCGTTTTTGCCGGGGGTGCTGCGGTGGCAGCAGCCGGTGGATACGCAGCATATAGGCAACGCAAAAAGCAGCGTGACACATGGAAAGCATTCAGAAGCGGAGACTACTATTCTGCTGATAAACTCGCCGGTGTGAAAGTTGTAGACCTCAACACTGGAATAGTTCGCGATGTGATAGAGGACGATTACCATACCGATAATGGTAAGTTTGATATAAACAATTTCACCCAGCGCGGAATGGTCGCCAACGATAAACCTACAAATAACATCACAGTCAACATCTCCGGCGTACAACAATCTGACGACGAGCTCGCGGAAAAGGTTGCGAGACGGATAGTGGAGGAGATAGATAACTCATGGTAAAAGTTTATCTTTGCTCTGCCGATATGAGCTATTCCCTGCTGCTGCCGATCACACCCTCCGAAATCACCATTTCGGAGGGGACAGACGTCCGGAAGTATGAAACCGCGAACGCGGGGTACATATCGGACATCGGCTACAACACACTCACCGAAGTATCGTTTTCCAGCTTCTTCCCATCGTCACACCTTCCTCTGTCAAACGGCGACGCGGCATTCGGCATCGGGTATATACCGCTCCTGAAGAGATTTCGCGACGGGAGAGAACAATGTCGTCTCATCATCACCGGAATGGGCTTCGACAAGACAATGATTATGGATACTTTCGAGTACTCCATGCGGCAGGGCGGAAACGTGTATTACAATATGCGGTTCACTCAGAAACGAGAGGTATGATATGCTCAACTTTGTGATCGGCGGCAAGCAGTACTATCCTCTTGACGTAACATATGACAAATCCATGTCTCAGCTCGGCGCCAAGGTGAAGGCTTCGTTCCCGCTCTCTGATAAGGGTGAGAATATTACGGTTGAACTCGGAGATCTCGTCAAAGTCTATGAGGACTGGCATCAGTATTTCTGGGGAACCGTGACGAGCGTTGAACGTACTGACAGGCTCCTCACACTCACCGCTTATGACACCTGTTATTATCTGAACCGGTCGCAGAAAATCATGCAGTTCACCGGAATGACAGTGAGCGAGGCGCTCGCGGCGCTCTTCAAGGAATGCGGACTTTTCAATCATCACTGTCCGGATATGCCGACGCTGATCGATACTGTCTGTTATATCCAGTCTCCGGCGCAGATAGCGAAGAAGCTGATACAGGCGGAAATCGACGCGAACGGAGGAGAATATTACCTCGACAGTTCATCTTTCAACTCGGTCGATATTTACCGTGTAGGAGAATTATCCAGCGATGCGTCTCTCACGGCGATAATCTCACCTACAAAAGAGGAATCTATCGACGATATGCGCAACCGCGTATCTCTTATCGTAAGCGATGGAACGGGTTACAGTGTGACCGAGACCGCGTCCGACGAAAGAAGCATAACAAAGTACGGACTGCTTCACGAGTATGTGAAGGTATCATCCGACGCGTCCGGCGCTGTCGCCACGGCTCAGAACCGGCTCCGGTCACTCAGCCGGATTCTCGCCGACGGAACGATAACCGTAAAGGGCAACTGGGCGCTGACCGCCGTCGGAAAACGGATTAAGATCACGGAGCCGATTTCCAGTCTGACTGGAGAATACGTGATAACCTCGGTGTCGCACAAACTCGGCGACGATTTCAAAACAACACTGAGTTTACAGGAATACAAAGAAGTCTCGGCGTTCAAACCGACGATAGGGACGGCGACGACATCAGATATGGACGCCATAAAGGAATCGCGAGAGGGTCTGCCGCTCAGCAACAAGTTCGTTCTGCCCTATCAGTCCTGCCGTTGCAGACTGACAAGCCGGTACGGATACAGAACACATCCCGTGACCGGGCAGAAGAACAGTTTTCACGGCGGTGTCGATCTCGTCGGAATCAAGACCGGTTCCGGAAACGGAAATATGATTGTCGCCGTAAAAAGCGGTGTCGTCATCCGTTCGCAGATCGTCACCGACAAGAACAACGCCACGTGGCAGTGGGGCAACTACATAGCCGTCCTCGGAGATGATGGCGCAACCATATATTACTGTCACCTCGCGAAACGAATGCTCAGTGAGGGGCAGCGGGTACAGGTCGGAGATCAGATCGGCATCGAGGGCGCGACCGGGCAGGTTACCGGTCAGCACCTGCATTTCGAGGTGCGCCGGGGAAGCGAGCGCGTAAACGCGGCTGATTATCTCGGCATACCGAACGAACCCGGAACATACACCGGAATCAATTCCGAAGAGGTTAAAAACACAGCCGCGAACAGGATCATTGAAAGGATGAGGAACATTGACTGATATTCAGAGACTCGCAAAACATTTTTCAAGGGATTCTCCCGCGATTGGTATCACAACCGGTACAGTAATTGAGGTCTCACCACTGAAGGTTCGGCTTGCCGCGAACATAATCGCGGCATACCCGAATCTGTATTATATCGCCGGGATGACATTCAATGCCGGTGATCACGTAGTAGTAGACGTGTCGGAAGATAATCAGCGTTATTATATTCTTGGCAAGGTGGTAAAGGCATGAGCGAGTTCGAATTTGATTTTACCAAAGGCGATTTTACGATTGTTGACGGGAAGGCGCGAAAAATATCCGGCGTTGAGATGCTCAAAAACAAAATTGAGAAGCTCCTGCGGACAGAATTCGAAAAGTACCCTGTCTATGATCAATACGGTATGCCCTTTTACGGCTGGTTTGCCGGACAGCGTGATCGTGATCTTATAAAGATAGCGATGACACGTGAGATAACGGAACGTGTTCCGGAATATATCGATGGCGTCAGACAGGTATTTGATTTCAACTTTGAGTTTGAACACAGAGGGTGTCGGGTGAACTTCAAGGTTAAAACGGATTATTCTGATAACGAGGAGATGATCAGTCAGTGGATAGCATTTTAGCGGCAATGCTCGAGCGCGTGCCGGACACCTACGATAAGAGTGAGGGAAGTATATTCTGGGACACACTCGCGCCCGTCGCGCCAGAGATAACGAGGCTCGCGGAGGCGGCTGCCGGAATACTCGACCGCAGGCTTATTGATACGGCGACCGGAGACGACCTCGACGCGGCGGTCAAGGAAGTCGGTGTCACGCGTAAAGAAGCACAATACGCCGAAGGCAGCGTGACATTCACCGGCACTGCGAACACAGTCATTTCCGCCGGTGCGCTTGTGGCATCCGAAGCCGCACAGTTCTACACTCGCGAGGATTGCACTATCGGCTCGTCAGGAACAGTAGATGTACAGGTGGTATGCACGACGCCGGGAGAGATCGGAAATGTCGCTGTCGGAGCAATCAACCGTCTGCCCGTGACGCTCTCAGGTGTGACAAGCGTTACGAACGCTGGGACAACATCGGGCGGCACCGAGAGAGAGACTGACGACGAGCTGAGAGAACGCACATATCTTAAAATCAGATCTCCCGGAACATCAGGCAATCAGCATGACTATGTGAACTGGGCTTTATCGGTCGACGGCGTCGGCGGAGCCAAATGTATACCGCTCTGGAACGGCGCGGGAACCGTTAAGGTCGTTATAACAAACGCGTCAGGAGAGACCGCTCCGACATTCCTTGTCACAGCCACAAAGACATATATCGAGACGGTGAGACCGGTCGGGGCGTCAGTGACAGTCGTGAGCGCAACCGCGAAGACGATCAATGTGAAAGCGAAGATCACACTCAAATCCGGATATACCATAACAAACGTCAAGGCGGCTATAGTCGCGGCGATAACTGATTATCTGAGAAACTTCCGTCTCTCCGGGACAGCGGTCTCATACGCGCGTATCGGCGCTATCATACTCGGTGTAGATGGTGTGGACGATTACAGCGATCTACGGACAGGGACAGGGACGACATGGGGAACGTCAAACATTGCTATTGCAACCGATGAAGTGCCTGTTATGGGGGATTTCACGAATGTCACATAATTACGAGCTGATAAATAATCTGCCGAAATACTATCGCGGAAGCTATGTTATGCGGCTGATACTGCAAGCTGACGAGGCTGCTGTCGGCGCCGCGGAAGATGACATTGATGACACGGACAAGCAATGCCTCATAGCTACAGCGACCGACGCTCTATCCAGATGGGAAAACATATTCGGCATTCCGAACAGCGAGGATTCAATTGACCGCCGCCGTGAAAGACTTCTCGCGAAGAAACGCGGAGGCGGGACCGGAACAATAGAGCATCTCAAAAATGTCCTGTCGTCATTCTCGAACGGAGATGTCGAGATAACCGAAAAGATATCCGAATACGCAACTGAGATCGAGTTCGTAGGCGTGAGAGGTGTACCGCCGTATATGGATGACGTCCGGGCAGCAATCGAGGAGATCATCCCGGCACATATCGCATACAGCATTAAGGTGATCTATAACACATGGTCGGATATCGCCGAGAAGAACCTCAAATGGTCAGACATTGCCGGAAAGACATGGAAACAGCTTGCGGAAGGAGCGCTATAAATGCCACAGACCACAACTAATTACGGTTTCAAAAAACCGCTGTCAAACGAGTACGTAAAGCCGGATGATTTCAATGATAACTGGGATAAGCTGGATGGGAAGTTAAAGGACATCGATGATAGAGCTCCGGACGCGACAACACTCGCGGGAATAGTACCGATAACATCAGGCGGGACAGGCTCAACGACAGCGTCAGGCGCACGGTCGCAGCTCGGCGCGGAGGGCAAGCATACCACGAAGACAGCGACGCTGTCCGCTTCAGGCTGGTCGAACAACATTCAGACAGTCAATGTTTCCGGCGTTACGTCGTCGAATACGATTCTCGTCGCGCCGACAGCTGATTCGCAGGAAGTCTGGGGCAAGGCAGGTATAGTCTGCACGGCACAGTCGGCGGGGAAGCTCACATTTACATGCAAGAGTGTGCCGTCGGCGGCGGTCACGGCTAATATCGTTATTTTGGGAGGATAAAGGTATGATCATCAATCAGTTTGGAGGCAGCGCTGTCGAAAAGGTACTTAAGACGGAAATATTCACCACGTCCGGAAACTGGACCTGTCCGGCGGGAGTCGAGAAGATATTCGTGCGGCTATTTGGGGGAGGTGCTGGGGGAAGCAAAACAGGCGGCGGCGGTGGTGGCTATATGGCTTATGCAGAGTTGAATGTCACTCCAGGATCAACATACCCAATAACGATTGGTACAGGCGGCAGTGGTGCAGCTCAATCTCAAAGCGCTGGGAACGGCGGAATAACCTCATTCGGAACACTTTTGTCCGCGAATGGTGGCGAAGCTCCGACTACAGATCACGGTGGCAACGGTGGGGCTGGCGGCGCTGGTGATTATGGTTGTGCCGGCGGAACTGGCGGGCAGTTCGGAGGTGGCGGCGCAGGACCTAACGGAATTGGTGGTGCTGGTGGCGCGGACGGCGGCGCAGGTGCGAACGGTAATTCAACAAGCCAAAGTGGCAACAACAGCTCATCAGGTGGAAAAGGTGGAAAATCATCATATGACAAGGATGGTAGAAGTGGCTATTATGGAGGCGGAGGGGCAGGTTACCAGGCAGACGGGGGAGACGCCGATTATATGACGGGTGCAAACGCCGAAAATTTTAAGACCGACTATGGTGCAGGAGGCGGTGGCGGTTACGGACCAGCGGGGCATGGTGGGAACGGAGGTGGCGGAGGTGGTGCCTACGGTCCAGGAGGAGATGGAAACAGAGATGGACTTCTGGGCGGTGGAGGCGGTCAGGGCGGCTATAGTTCATACTACTCAGGTCCGGCACGAAGCGGGAATGGCGGTTCCGGCATAGCTATCATCCAGTACTACATCGAAAAATCTGCATAATAAGGAGACAACACCATGAAAATATTCCAGATTGTAAGCAACGTATGCTACTGGGACGCGACAGCAGTTCATCCGACCATTGACAACACTATAGGCAAGTACCCGCCGGACATCATCTTTGTCGAGGCACCTGACTATGTCTTCGAGAACTGGGGCTATGACTCGAACAAAACCGGCGACGCACGCTTCATCAAGCCAACCGCTCCGGAGGGCTGGTACTACGACGATGAAACCGGAAGCTTCGAACCGATCAACCCGCCCGAACCGCAGCCCAAGCCCGACACGGTCGCGAGCGTCCTCGCGGAAGCGACGGCGGCATATGAGGAAGGAGTAAACGAGGCATGACAAAAGCAGAAATCCTCACCCTAATGAAGGAAAAGGGCAAGTCCGACGCGCTCGATCTGCGGTCCCGCGCGAAGGACCTCGACGGCACGGCGATCATCGCCGAGGAATCGAAAATTCCGCAGTTCGACCCGAATAAGGACTATAGCAGCTGGGCGGTCGGCTCTCCGGTATATGAAATTGTAGACGGCGAGCGGCAGGTCTTCGGACTCATACAGCCACACAACGCCTCGTATTACCCCGGCAGTACACCATCAAACACCCGCGCACTCTGGAGTCTCAAGCACACCAAGGACGCTGAAAAAGCCAAAGCATGGGTCGCGCCGCTCGGCACGTCGGGACTCTACATGAAAGACGAAGTCTGCAAGCACTCGGACAAAATCTGGCGGTCAAAGCAGGACAACAACCCCTACGAACCCGGCGTGACCGGAACTGAAAGCTTCTGGGAGGTGGTCTCATGACATGGGAAATTCTCTCCGCGCTGATAATCATCGTCGGGTGTCTTGTCACGCTCGGCGGCGTACTGGTCAAGCTCGTCCGGACGCTGACAAGGCTTGACGACACGATGGCGCAGCTCAGAGTCGACCTCAACCGTCAACACGGCGAGAACAAGGAGAGTCACAGGCGCATCTACGACCGCCTCGACGACCACGAGAGCAGGATCGTTGAACTCGAAAGGAATGTATAATGAACGGAATCGACGTCTACACCGGGCAGGGAATCATAGACTGGCGATGTGTCGCGCTGACTCAGGGCTTCGCGATGATAAAGGCAAGTCAGGGGCGCGGCGAAACCAAAGCGACCGAGCACCTGCGGATTTTCACCGACTCGAAGTTCGTCCGGAACATCACTGAAGCGTCGAAGACGAAAATGAAGCTCGGCGTCTGGCACTGGATGACCGCGCGGTCGGTCGCCGAGGCATACTACGAAGCCGATTATTTCATCGATGTCATCGCACCGTACCGGGACAAGATTTCGCTCTGGGCGGCGGCTGATGTCGAGTCTGACCGCTATCTCGGCGACCTCGGCAAGTCGGAGCTTACCGAAATCACGCGCGCGTTCCTGAATCGCGTCCAGAGCGCGGGCTTTCGTCCGATGCTCTACACGAACCCGAATTTCTTGAAGTATCGGTTCGTGAAGAACGCCTTCGCGGACACCGACATCTGGCTCGCGCATTACGGCGTCGCAAAGCCGATGAGCGTCCCGAACCTGAAAATCTGGCAGCACTCCGCCGGGCGCGTGTATGGCATCAGCACCGACGTCGACCTCGACACCGGGTATTTCGACAGCATGCCATATTCGGTCGGCGAGAAGTACACAATCCGTTTCGGAGACCTCTACTCTAACGGATTCCCGATTCCGGCGCGGCTGATCGGAAAGGTCTGCACGATCTCGAAGGTCAAGCCGGATCGGATTCTCCTGCGCGAGATTCTGAGCTGGGTGAAGATATGAGATATCTGAAACGGCTGATAATCGCCGTCCTAGTGTACATTGCCGTGTACTTACCATTCGTCGCGATACTTCAAGCGGTATCGGGTGGTGACTACACGGCGGCGTACAGCGTCGGCGGCATTGTGGGCGCGATTGAACTCGCGCTCAGCTCAATCATTAAAATTACCGAAAACCGGGAGGTAAAGAAAAATGGATATATCGAAGGTGATTCCGTGGGTGATTCTTGCGCTGGCTGTGATCGCGGCGGCGGTGGCGTTTGTGGTGACGCTGATTCAGGCGTCCCCGGCGAGACGGAGGGAGATTCTGAACTCGGTGCTGATGTCACTCGCGGTCGAAGCTGAGCGGCTCTACGGCGCGAAGACCGGACAACTCAAGAAGCAGCAGGTCATTGCGTGGCTCTACGCCAGATACAAGTGGCTGACGTGGCTCGTGTCGGAGGAGTCGCTGTCGAAGCTCATTGACGAGGTTGTCGATAAGATGAACGCTTGGATGAAGAGCAATCCGGTTGGGGCGGAGAATGCGCTGAGGTAAAGGAAAACGGCAGGGCTTAATTCAAGCTCTGCCGTCGTTTTTAGGTTTCTTGAAATACCTGATGAGAATCAACGATCGGAATGATTATCGGTGGAAGCATTGCATTCGTTGAAAGGCTTGTGATAGTGCTTCTGATGTAAGGATAGATTACATCGAATCCGGTATAGCTGAGAAAGTCAATCCGCTTATCCTCAGGTATATCGTTAAGGTCAAACAGTCCGGTCATGCTGACTCGAATGTCAACCGGGAATGGAGTATCACTGCTGTTCAAGATCTCAACAACTACTTTTGTGTAGTATTTTCCACTCTCGTTTACTCCGGTGCTTCTGGTTATCGCGGGGCTGACATTAAATGTTCCGCTGGCGATGTTGTTGTTCTTGAATGAAATCTCATCAACGTGTATTTCGAAGTTGACAGGATGATTCATCTGTTATCTCCTTTGAATTTCATGCTGTAACGACGGTACTGTACGCGCTGAAACTGATTTTGTTGTCTCGATCATATTTGTATTGGAATCTGTCGCTTGGTAATATTACCAATATCGGTGGTGTCTCGATTGCCTTTGCCGTTTCTTCGACCACGCCTATCTTGATGTCAAGGCAAGCGGCAATTTTGGCAATAGTATCGAGGCGCGGAATCGCTTGCAGACGTTCCATACGCGCGATAGCTGACTGGCGGATACCACACATTTTCGAGAGTTCCCGCTGTGATATATTCTTGCGTGTCCTTACCTTGATGATCTCGCTGATAATGTCCGCAACCGCACGTGCAGTCTCTATTGTCTTCTTTTCTTCCGGTTGTTCCTCTTCGATCTGATCAAGCAGATCGTCAAATGATAATTCTTTCATATCAGTTCCTCCTGATATAATCGTCGCGCTCATTTCTGGCGCGCTCTTTCTCCTTGGGTGGCGTCTTTTGTGTTGTCTTCTCAAATCCATGTAATAGAACGAATTTTCCATCTTTGCTAAAATGGAAAAACAGGACACGGTTTCCTCCGGGGCGAAGCTCATATATGTCACCATCAACTTGCTTTATTGAGTTAGATCGATATTTCTGATTCATTTGAAAACCGAACTCCCCAAGCATATTTATGTAGGTCTTAATTTCTTCTATGTCTTTGGTCTTATGCTTTTTCATGAGGACCTTTTCAATAAAGTCTTTTAATGGTGTTCCACCGGATTCAGTACTATACGTGATGACTTTATACAAAAGACAGTATGCCCCCTCACTTACAATATATTCTATGATAGCAAAAATGTTATCATGTATATTTTATCATAAATCTTACGATTTGTCAAGATGCTATAAAATTTTTCAAAGAAATTTTGCAAAACCTCTTGACTTTTGGATATCCATATGTTATAATATATACGTGATCAGGAGAGATCACAATACCGGGGCAAGACGAGAAAGGAGAACCGAATGGACGAAAACATGACAAGCAAGGAATTCGATCTTCTAATCACGATGATCCTTGAAATGCTCAAGGAAGGCAAGACCGAAAAGGTCATCGAACTGCTTGAAAAAGCAATAAAAAAGGATTCCGATAACTAATCGGAATCCAACAACCGAAACAGTCGGGCGGACTTGCCGCCGCCCTTCTGCTTTGATTATTATATCACGTTTTGCCCCGATTGTCAAGAGAGGACGTGATTTTTATCGGCGAGAAAAAAATGGGCAGACCCACAGACAATCCGAGAACAAACGGATATCGAATCCGAATGACTGACGATGAGCTTAGAAAGCTCGAAGAATGCTGTGAGAAAACAAAGCTGTCAAAAGCAGATGTTATTCGGCTCGGCATAGAAAAGGTCTACGAAAGCATTAAAAAATGAGAATTGCCGCCCCTACCAAAGTTGAGCAATTCTCAATTACCGTTCCCGAAGGACTCGATGTATATATTATATCATATCTTTCGGGAAAAATCAAGTGTTTTTTGAAAGGTTGATATGATGAAAGCGAAAGAATTACAAGTGTTCAGCAATGCTGAATTCGGACAGCTCCGGACTGTTGTTATTGACAGTACGCCGTGGATGATCGGCAAAGATGTGGCGATTGCGCTCGGGTACAAGGATTCAAAATCCGCAATAGCAGACCATGTGGACAACGAAGACAAGCAATTCAAAATGCTTAATATATCAGATTCCCAAAATGGGAATCCGGTCGGAAAGCAGAGCAAGACCGCGTTTATCAACGAATCCGGCTTATACAGTCTCATCCTCAGCTCGAAGCTTCCCGGTGCGAAACGGTTCAAAAAATTTTGAAAATTTTGCGAAAAGGTATTGACTTTTGTACTCACATATGTTATACTTATGTTAGTACGAAAGTGAGGTGAATCCAGTTGCCCACAAAAATGGGTAGACCGCTGAAAGGCGAACGTCCGAAAGATTTGCGTCTTCAGCTTCGCATCAACGCCGATACCGCGCAAGAATTACAAGAATGTGCTGAAGCGCTGAATATTTCAAAGACCGAAGTTGTTGAACGCAGTATTTCAGATTTCCACAAAAAAACGGTCAAAAAAGAAGAATAACAGTAGTGCCGCACCGTAGGAAGTAAAGCACCACTGTCACCCTAACGACAGATTTCTCTATCAAATATATTAAAGCACGATGCGATCTGCACCGTGCTTTTCTCTTGGAAATTTTTTTGAGAAATTTGCGAAAACCTCTTGACAAATGTATCCACAATATGCTATAATATTTGTGGATACAAAAGGAGGTGTTGATTTGTCGCCCAAAGGACGCCCGACTGACGATCCGAAAATTCTCAACACAAGAATCAGGCTTTCGGAAGAAGACGTGCAACGACTCGAATACTGCTCGAACGTCACCGGATTAAAGAAAGCTGAAATCATTCGCATGGGGATAAAGGAAGTCTATGAGAGGCTGAAGAAGCAAAAAGAGTAGCCGATCACCGTAGGAAGTGAACATCGACTACTCCGACACCATTACCCGGAGGTAAGGTAAATATATTATACCAAACCTCCCGGTAAAAATCAAGGAGGTTTTTATGAACAAGATTCAGGTATTTGAAAACAAAGAGTTCGGTCAGGTCAGGTCTATGACCTTAAACGGCTCTCCGTGGTTCGTCGGACGGGATGTAGCAACAGCGTTGGGATACAAGAACTCCCGTGATGCGCTCGCGAAGCACGTTGACGAAGAAGACAAGGACGTCGCAAAACGCGACACCCTTGGTGGAGAGCAGGAAGTAATAATCATCAACGAGTCCGGTCTCTACTCGTTAATCCTTAGCTCAAAACTACCCGCCGCGAAACGGTTCAAGCGATGGGTTACAAGCGAAGTCCTTCCGGCAATCCATCACACCGGCGAGTACCGCGTGAAGCCGAAGGCATCCGCGAAGCCTGCGCTTCCGCCTAAGTACGAGTACTTCCCGAAGACATTCCGCGGCGTGCCGGTGATGATTACTCCGGACATTGCACACGCTGTCGGTAAGAGCGTCAAGGACATCGCGTCACTTGTCAAACGCTCGTCTGAGCTGATTGACGGCGAGGACTACAAGCTCCTGACCGGAGACGATATCCGCGAGTTCGAGAAGGAAAACCCGAAGCTGAAGCCAGGTCACGGTATGCTCTACGTCATCTACCGGAGCGGCGTTGAGAAGATGTTCGGAATCTGGAAGCCAAAGGAAGGCGCGCCGATGCTCCCGCCGCCCGAGCCTGAGTTCGTCGACCCGGTCAACGACAAGGCGTATATGAAGCTCGTCGACGACATCGAGAACGCGATGAACTTTTTAAGCTCGCTTCTCAGGCACAGTCTCAGGAGGAAATCTTATCAAGATTTCAAGAAGCTGACGGTCAACATTCAGAACGTCGGCTTTGAGGTCGCCGATCAGGCTTATCATTTCACGCTGTGGAAGCCGGAGAGAGGCAAATAATCTGACGACACCCTGACGACAAAAAGCCCCGGAAAAGCCTTTGCAAAGCCCCCGGAGCAAATCTGTCATCAAAAAGATCAAGAGCCGGAAATCCGCATGAACACTGGATTTTCCGGCTCTTTTCATTGGCTGGGGATGAGAGATTCGAACTCCCACATACAGAGTCAGAGTCTGTCAAAAATGCCCGTAAAATGCGGATTTTTTGGTCGTCTGACGACTGTTTGACGACAGATGTACCAAAATAACCTCATTTTTCACCTGATCGCAAGGCTCTGACGGAGGACTTCGACGTCGTCGTGGACGTAGATCTTCGTCGTGATATTTATGTCCGAATGACCAAGGAAACGCGATACGGCGAAGATATCTTTCGTGTCAGCGTAAAGAAGAGTCCCGCAAGTGTGGCGGAGTTCATGCGGCGTGAGCTTTGGAATCTCGGGATGAGCTTTCTCGAGAGCCTTGAAGAAAGTACAATATTTTGACGTTGAGTAGGCAATCGTCGTATAAAGCGTGCCATTCTTCGTCGTGGTAATATAACCGTCAGAGTCCGGCTTGCGTTTTCTCAGCTCATCCAACAGCTTTGAGCTGACCGGGAGAACACGGTTTGACTTGAAAGTCTTCGTATCACCAACTACCGGACGGGACCTGATACACTCAACGGCGCGCTGGATGTGGACAGTCTGACGCTCAAAGTCAAAGTCAGACCATCGAAGCCCGAGCATTTCGGAACAGCGCAATCCAAGTGAGAGGAGAATCTGAATCTGTAGTCCGTTCGGATGAGTTCTCGCAAACTCAAAGATCGTGTCGACCTCATCGCGTGTGTATGTATGCTTCTCTCCGCTCTGAAGCTTCACTGTATATGACGTGTTCTTCGCCGGGTTCTTGAAGCAGAGATCGTTGTCGATAGCCGTGTCGAAGATTCCGTTCAGACAGAGTTTTATCTTCTTGAGTGTGCTCTCGTGATAAGTCTCCTGCACTCTGGAATAAAATGCGGTGATATCTGCGGGACGAATCTGCTTCAGGTACGCGTTGCCGAACGCGGGAATGAGAATCTTTGTGACGGTGCGCTCGTAGGTTTCCGAGAAGGTGTTTTCACGGACGCTGCCGCGCTTGTACTTTTCAAGCCATTCTGTCGCCCATCTTCCGAATGTGACACCACGGTCGCCTGTATTGTCGATCCCAGTGATCTCAGACGCGCGATGAGCGATCTTCCACTCCTCGGCAAGCCGTTCGGCGTCAGCGCGTGACTTCTCGCTGTAAAAGCTCTTGCGCAGCGACTTGCCGTACATATCCTTGCCGACCGTGATCTTGACCTCGTAACGGTTATCAGCGCGCCGCGGCGGGGATTTTTTTCGTGGCATAAAACTCCTTTCGTGATAGTGGCTGCTCTCACAACAAAGAGCAGCCACTTTTTTCATCTCAACCTATTTCGTCAAACACGCCCGACATTGACATAAGTCCTCCGGTCAAAGCGTCGATGAAATCCGTGTTCTGACTCTCATCAGATATTATCCACTTACCGGACCCATCCTTATTGAGGTTTACTACAGCTTCGTTCGTAACAGTAGGAGCGTCCTCCGCATTCATCTTTTCGGCGAGCAACTCATTTGCGTAGGCGTCACTGTCGAAACTGTCATCCCCGATATGTGAGAACGCCTGACCGATAAGATCGGAAATTATCTCTCCCATTATCGTCTTCATATCAAGCGTTGTTATCGTAACGTTGACTGTCGCGGTATCACCTGTGATCTCGGAGGTACCTATCGTATACTTGATGCGCTTAAACATAATTGTGTATGTGTCGTCATCAACCTGTGTGTCCTGGTCTTCCGCACCTGTCGGAAAGAACTCATTCATCTTTTCCCGGTCGAACTCGACACAGGCTTTCATGTAGCCGTCAACAGTTGCTTCCGGGGTTCGTTCACCGCACGAAAAGAGCAGCGTCACAGCAAAGAGAGCACAGACAATCAGGGACAGGATTCGATTTTTCATGGTCATTCTCCTTTATTTTTCTGCCGAGGCAGATATTTTATGATAATCGTATCGAAACAACGATATCTTTATGATCTTTTTCGTGAGGTCACGAAAATGGTGGGCATTTTGCGGACGTGCGCAATAAGGTTATCAAAGTATCTTCCCCGCGAGATAGCATTCTCTCAGATAGTCGCGCGGCTGGTAGAAGAGATCTGAGTTGTAGTTCGAGATTTCGCGATCGATCCATGAGTTGTAGACCTCGATGAGCTTCGCGATTACATCATCGTCGCATACGTCCTCGATGAGTCGTTCGTAGACCTCGCCGATCGCCCAGTAGTCGGGAACCTCGTATTTGCAGGACACTACATTATCGAAGCTGCCCTCTGGAATTTCGCACATGACGATGAAATCGTCGGCGGTTTTTTCGATCGGCTCGCAGTGAAGAATATCGGCGTGGCTGTATATCCGGCGGAGAGTCTTTTCACCGATATTGTTTACGACGTCGCGTCGGCGGAGTTTCTGTTGGCGACCTATGAACTCTATAAGACTGCAAAGATAAAAGAGAGCGCTATCATTCTTCATCATGTACCTCCATGGCACGGATAAATTTCAGCGTCGCGAGCGACCGCGCGGTGTGGAAGCTGATCTGATGCGTCGGGTGCTTGAATCTCGCGAGTTCCCAGAACGCGGCGCGGCTGATCTTCCCGTCGGCGAAGTTCTGAATATAGTTAAAAATCGTATCGTTCGCCATCGGACCCTCAACGATATCATAGTCATGCGGCTTGCCTGAGCGGCAGGCAACGATGAAATCGAGCCATTCCTCTGTCATCTCGGGGAATCTCAGAACGCGGAGCGAATCGTCCGGGGTGTATTCATATTCATTCACTATCCCCTCGCCGCTGAACCTTGTCGCCCAGCGGACAGCCTGCGCGAGGATGGAAGTACAATAAAAGCCGAAATAGAAATCCTTATGATATCTGGCTGTACGGATTTCTGGAAATTCCACGGTCTCTTTACTGCCGTGGTAGAGGATTTGAGACATGGGAGTTCCTTTCTTCATTTTGCCATCCCTCGCGGATGGCTTTTTTATTTCGCAATTCCAACAACGTCCTCGATATACTTTGCAAAAAGCATCCCGCAGGCAAAGGCGTCAGCTCCGGCATCGTGTGCATGATTTCCGAGATATATTCCATGGAAAGCACAAGCATCAGCCAATCTATGACTTGGTATGTCGTCATATGTCCGGCTGAGTTCAAGTGTGTCAAAATATCTACGCTCGTTTTCGAGGTCAAGCCCTTGACTCAATAAGAATTTCATATCAAAGTCAATATTATGCGCAACGACAGTTGAACTACCTATGAATTCTTTAAGTGAACCAGAAATCCACTCGAAACGTGGAGCATCAACAACATCTTCATCGGTTATTCCATTTATCTCAGTAGCTTCTTCTGGAATGTATGAACGCGGACGTACATATGTAATAAATTTTTGATCAGGCGTTTGATTAATAAACCGTACAGCTGATACTTGAATGATCTCGCTTGTACGTGGATTCAACCCAGTTGTTTCAACATCAATTGCTACATAGTCAGACAATATCGAAACTTTGGTGTTCCTTCGTAGAGACGCGATCTTTACTACTTCACCCGTATATGGTAAGGAATTTCGATCCGCGGTTTGGTCGATCTTGGGTTCAATCTGCTCAACCTCATGGTATATTTTACTGAATCGAGCATCGGCGGCAGCTTGCTGTCGAGCTTTTTCATCCTGTGATTTCTTAGCTCCGCGCATTTCAATGATAGCAATGATAACAAATAATCCAATGAGCCCTATAATAACGCATCCGGCAATTTCGGCAGCAGTCATTGTGTATACTCCTTTTTCATCATATTCCCTTAGCCTTATTTCAACCCATATTGACATAATAGCCAACAACTATTTTACTTTTCTCCAAAGTAGAATTTCAAAACTTTTTGCATGAACTCCTCAGTCACATCAAAATATTCCGACAGCTCCCAGACATTTATGTCTCCATCACGCTCGTCAATAATCCGTCTCAGCTCGTCCTCGTCGACGAGCTTTTTTATTGCGTAGGCGTCGGCGATGCGTTCGCATCTTTGCCGCGGCATTATAGGGCAGCGAACGTTATACATCGCGCCGGTGACACAGTGACCGATCTCATGTGCGAGATGAACGCGCTCTTCCGCACGTGAGCGCATGACTGAATCGTCGATTCCGATAAACATTTCGCCGTCCGGAAGCTCGACTGAAACAGACTTCGTGAGTGACAGCTCAGCTCCGCATAAAACCGTTATCCCCGACTGTTCAGCTTCAAGATAGAGCTTGTCTGATATCATTTATCGCCTTTCGTGTGTTTGGATTTGACGTAATCAACGAAGTTCTGGACTTCGTTCCACATTTCGTCTGTGACCTCGCTGTCGCCGCCGAAAAGGGCGACTTTGACGTCGTCGTCAGAAATTTTCGACTTTGGTTCTTTTACTGGCTTAACCGGATTATCAGATCTTCCGAGCAGATAGTCAACTGAAACGTCAAAAAAATCAGCAAGACGAGATATTATTTCTGTTGAAGGCTGAGTACCTGTCTCGTATTTTCCAATGCTTGAGCGTTCAACGCCTATTCCAATAGCAAGTTGTTCCTGAGTTATTTTTCTTTGTTTTCTAAGCAACTTCATTTTTTCAGCGAGTGTCATTTTGATTCACCTCACCTATATTATAGTGAATCAGATTCACTTTGTCAAAATATTCTGAAAAAAAATCACAACCCCCCTTGACAAATTCAATTTTATGGTGTATAATGTGAATGTGATTCAGAAAAGGAGGAGATCAAGTGAATAACATTCAAGCCAAACGGAACGAAGTCAAGCTGAAACAGGAAGATATAGCCCGCGCACTCGACATTGACCGCTCGACGGTCGCTAAGTGGGAAACCGGGAGATCACTTCCACGGGCAGAACTGCTCGTCAGGCTTGCTAAGGTACTCGGATGCTCGATAGACGAGCTGATGAGAGGGTGAA
>OMBL01000180.1_pt1 | contig 33802 bp, 24 predicted proteins | sample 1644871 | NCBI WGS metagenome assembly OMBL01 (sample SAMEA103958115, study PRJEB25191) | human gut metagenome | biome: human-associated habitat [ENVO:00009003]; feature: intestine environment [ENVO:2100002]; material: feces | place: Germany | collected 2013/2015
CTACCCTAGAAAAAGTTGAATGGATTTGTACTGTAAGCCTGAGGTTGGTTGAATGGTTTTCACCTTATCCCCAAACTCTGTTGAATAAACACTCATACAGCTGGTTCATGTAGAACATGCATTTTAGCAAAGTTTGAAGGACAAAAATATGCATTTTAGCAAAGTTTGAAAGACAAAAACATGCATTTTAGCAAAGTTTGAAGGGCAAAAATATGCATTTTAGCAAAGTTTAAATATGATAACCTACTGGCTTTGAATATTTTATTGTACTTTTGTAATCAGAACAAGAAATAATCCTCAAATAGAGCAATTATGGTAGAAGAAAAAGTGATTCTGCAAGTCTTGGCTGAGCAACAGGAATATGTTCAAAGTTATGAACCCCAAAAGTGGGTCGGCCGATATGAAGAAACCCTTTTTGAATTAGATAGTCCGCTTGCACAAGTGGTTATCGGCGTGAGACGAAGTGGTAAATCAACACTCTGTCATAAGGTTTTATTGGAGCATCATGTGAAATATGGGTATGCCAACTTTGATGATGACCGCTTGGCAAAGTTGGAAACAGAAGACTTGAATACCGTTCTCTCTTGCATCTATCAAGTGTATGGCACGGATATCAAGTATATATTTTTAGATGAGATTCAAGATGTAGATGGATGGCACTTATTTGTCAATCGGCTGCTTCGCAGCAATTTACATTTAGTGGTGACTGGCAGCAATGCTAAATTGTTGAGTGGCGAGCTTGCCACTCATCTCACAGGACGTTACAATGAGATTCACTTGTTCCCTTTCTCCTTTTATGAATATTGCATGTTTCATCATGTTGACCTTGCTGGAATCACCACCAAGGCTGACGCAGAAAGGAAGCGAGCCTTTTTAGACTACATCGCCGATGGAGGATTTCCTGAGATGCAAAACATGCGCAACAAGCGTGGCTATGTACAAAGCTTGATGGAAGCCATCGTTACCAAGGATATACAGCGTCGTTTCAACATACGCAACGTCAATGCTTTACGAAAGATAGCCAACCACCTTATCAACAATGTTTGCCAAGAGGTAAATTATGATGATTTAGCAAAAATTCTGAGCATGTCGGATGTGACAGTTAAGAAGTATGTGGATTATCTGCGTCAAGCATTCCTTATACAACTACTCACCAAGCATTCCTTCAAGAGTAAGGAGCGCATCAGAAATGCCAAGGCATATATTGTAGATTCTGGTCTTCAAAACAATCGTGACAATGCCTTTGCTGCAGAGAACATTGGGTGGCGCTTGGAAAATGTCGTTTACATTGAACTTTTGCGCCGATGCACAAACTCTTTTTTGGATATTTATTATTACAAGGAGAGTCCTCGTTCTAAGGAAATCGACTTCGTTGTATGCAATCAAGACAAGGCTGTGGAACTCATTCAGGTAGCCTACGATATAGAAGGAGAAAAAACTTTCAAGCGAGAGACCGATTCGCTCATCAGAGCCTCATCTGTCTTGCGTTGTGACAAATTGACTCTCATTGCTTTTACCATCACTCGTGATTATAAAGTTGACGGTAAAAGCATCTGCATTGTGTCAGCCATCGACTGGTTGCTGGGACGGCAATAGCCTTCAATAACAATAGTTTTTCCATCTGTAGATAAGGCTTATCTATTCTGCCTTCCTTTGCGTCCGTGCGAACAGTTTATCCACCACAAGGGCGATGGCACCGTCGCCCGTAACGTTGCAGGCGGTTCCGAAGCTGTCCATCGCGATGTAGAGGGCAATCATGAGGGCCTGCATGTCGGCATCGAAGCCCAAGATCGAGGCTAAGGGCGCCAAGGCTGCCATGACACAACCACCGGGCACACCGGGGGCCGCCACCATGCAGATGGCCAGGACAAGGATGAAATGGAGGAAGAACGGCAGACTGCACGGCATGCCGTTGACAAGACAGATGGTGAGGGCGCAACAGGTTATCTTCATCATCGAGCCCGCCATGTGGATGGTGGCGCATAGCGGAACGGTGAAGCCGGCAATGCCGTCGTTCACACCGTTTTTCAACGTCTGCCTCAGCGTTACGGGTATGGCAGCTGCCGACGACGAGGTGCCGAGGGCGGTGAAATAGGCAGGCAACATGTTTATCAACAGGCACAGGGGGTTCTTGTGGGTCAAGCCACCGGCAATGAGATATTCGTAGAGCAGGATGACCACATGCAGCACAAAGATAACAATGATGATCTGTGCGAAGACCAGCAAGATGTGGTAAGCCTCGCCCGAATGGGTCATGCCCAAGAAGATGCCGAAGATGTAAAGGGGCAAGAGGGGTATGACCTTGGCAATGACGCCCGCCACAATGTCCTTAAACTCTTGAAACACCTTGTGCAAGGCTTGGCTGCGCATGTGGGCAATGCCCAGGCCTACCATAAACGAGAACACGAGCGCACTCATGACGTTTAGCATGGCGGGTATCTCTACCTCAAAGAACGGTTTCAGCTCCACGGCCTTCTCTACCGCTACCAGGGCGGTGTCGGCAATGAGTCGGGGAAAGAGCGCCGACCCTGTGCCGTAGGCAAGCAAGCCCGCAAGTATGGTGTCGCCAAAGGCAAGGGCCACCGTGACGACGAGCAGCTTGCCCGCCCCATTGCCAATGTCGGCAATGGCTGGCGTCACCAGTCCGACGATGATCAGCGGTATCATAAAACCCAGAAACTGGCTGAAGATACCGTTGAAGGTAAGAAACGTTCTGACGAGGGTCTCATTAAAGACGTTGCCGAAGACCACGCCCAACACAATGGCCACAATGATCTTTGCCAATAAAGGCAGTTTTGTTCTTTTCAGGTTCATAACTTTGTTTTTGCTGACATTTGGCGGATAAAAGTACAATTTTTTCAACAACGCACCAAGCCTTTCTCTGTTTTTCTCTGTTTGCAGGTGTTCAAAATTAAAGGCAGTCATGAATGATATGAAAATATTTGCGCACGTCATGACTTGTTGGCTTGCGTTTTTTTAACGACAATAGAGACAATAGGGACAATTTTTTTACATGAGAGAAAAAAGTGTGGCGCCGTGGGAAGGGATTTTAGATTGATCTTTCAATTAAAGAATTGTCCCTAATGTCTCTATTGTCTTTAAAAAAAACGTAGAAGAAAAGCAAAGAAAACGGTTCCTGTTGTCTTTATAAACAGAGGAGAGAATGATGGCGATTACATTTTTTAGTTCGAAAAAGTGGGAAATATCACATTTTTTAGTTCGAATAAATGTAAAGTTCAACACTTTTTAGTTCGAATAATTGTTTTGTTGCAGAAAATGAGCTATCCTCTCCCCTTTCTCGCTCGACCTTGACCGATTGCAGAAAGGGCGCGGGGGAATGGGTAAGACAGGATGTGCATAGCGTTCTTTTGTCTTATTGGAGCACAAGGTTGGCAGGCACACCAAGCTCATGGTATATGTTGCGTGCCATATCGAAGCTTAGGCTTCGGCGCCCATGCAAAATGTCGCTGAACGTTGTTGGTGACACACCAATGGCAGCGGCAGCCTCCTTCTGTTTATATCCTTTCTTTCTAAACGCCACCTTTATTGCAGCTATTAGTGAGGGCTTCACTCTCCATGGATGAGGGTCTTCCTCACACTCCCAATTGTATGCTGCTTCGCTGAGCACCTTCATCTCTTCCTGCTCTTCCTCGCTGAGCAAGTCCATGCCACCAAGCTCTGTGCCTTTCTCCAACAGTTGCTCAAGCCGAGCATCAACCTCCTCATATTTTTTCTTATCCTTAATTGTCATAGCTTTAAATCGTTCTAATGTTTTTTATTTTATCATATTCTGCATGTGTGCCAACAAATCTAACATGTAAGAAGCCGCCATAGAAAACCACAATTGTTATTAGACGATATTTGTTTCCTGAAATGTTGAAAACATATCTGTCATTGCCCACATAATCAGCTGACGGGAAAGCCGCCTTCAGGTCGGCGTGGTTTTTCCATTCGTTTCTTTCTACATATTCGGCCCAGCGTTGCAGCGGGTCTTCGGCATCGGGATGTTTCTTCCAAAAGTCCTTCAGCATCTTATATTTTAAAAGCTTCATTGCCGTTCTTTTGTTTTTGCAAAGATATAAAAAGTTCACAGATTAGAGAACTTTTTCTTATGTTTTAACATTTAAAGCTATTAAAGGAAGAGCCCATCCCTCCATCAGAGAGAGGGACCATTCCAAAAGCAAAAGCTAATCACTTCCCTCTCCGACGGGGAGGGGAAGCCACCGAAGGTGGCGCGGGGGTGGGGCTTTAGGTTGTGGCTTTAGGCTGGGTCTTAAAAAATATTATGTCATCATATAAAAATCTTTCACAGGCAGACGGGGCAGAGACCACACATTGCTCATGTGCGGGCGTTGTTGCAACCATCGGCTTTTTTGACGGGGTGCATCGCGGACACCGTTACCTTATAAATAAGGTGATGGAGAGGGCGCATGCGCATGCTCAGCAGAGCCTGGTCATAACCTTTAACCGGCATCCGCGTGAGGTGCTGCAGAGCAACTATCAGCCGCAGATGCTCACAACACTCAACACCAAGTTGAGACTGCTACATGAAACAGGTGTCGACCGCGTGGAGGTGTTACATTTCACGCGCCAGTTGGCAGCTCTTTCGGCCCGCCAGTTTATGGCTCAGGTGCTCAAAGAACGTCTCGGCGTCACAACGCTCGTCATCGGCTATGACCACCGCTTCGGACATGACCGTGCCGAAGGGTTCGACGATTATGTGCGCTATGGAAAAGAACTGGGCATAGAGGTCGTGCAAAACTCGGAACTAACGATTCATGCAGAGCCTTGTCCTCCTGTTTCTTACTCTTCAGAGGCACCTGTTGCATCTTCTTCCGAGGTTTCAAAAGCTCCTTCTCCAGATGCTTCTGTTGAAGCTCTTTCAGAACCACATGTTGATGCTTCTTCCGAGGCTTTCAACGCTTCTCCTAAGGCTCCCAACGCTTCTTCAGATGTTTCTAATGCTTCTTCAGAGGTGGCTTCTTCTTTGGAAGAATCTTCTTCCGACGCTTCTTCTTTTGCTGAAAAATTGGGCAAACATGTAAGTTCCAGTGCGATACGTCGTCTGCTGAAAGAGGGCGATGTGAGCAGAGCCGGTCTGTTTCTTGACCGTCCATACACCATTACGGGTTGTGTGACGCATGGTTTTGCCGAGGGGCGCAAGATGGGATTCCCGACAGCCAATCTCGACACCACGGGCTATCCTCTGCTCATCCCAGCCAATGGCGTGTATGGTGTGTGGGTAAAGATAGGTTGTGCCGATGCTGTGATGGGGAAATGTGAGGTTCCGAACCTTGACGGTTGGCCTTCAGAATTGCCGATCCCAATGATGGATAACCACGACGGTTGGCTCCCGGCAATGCTTAACATAGGCACGCGTCCCACATTTGACGGTTCAACCACCACCATTGAGGCAAACATCTTCTACTTCAATGACGACATCTACGGTCAGCCCATGACCATCGCCTTCTGTTTTAGACTGCGCAACGAGCAGCGCTTTGATAGCGTTGAGGCTCTTGAAGAGCAGTTGCACAAAGACAGAAAAGAGGTCGAGAAGAGGATGCTTTTAAAGGTAAAAAAGTAAAAAGGTAAAAAGGTAAAAAGTGCTGACGCCTTGAGAAGTGAAGAGGGAAGAACGAAGAGTGAAGAATTCAATAGCCTCTTTTAAGTGAAGAACGAAGAGTGATGAGTGAAGAATTCAATAGCCTTTAAAAGAGAAAAATCAAAATTCGAAAATTCAACATCGGCTGAAAGCCGACAATTCAAAATTCAACATTCAAAAATCAACATTCCTATAGCGGGGGTGGGGCTTTAATTTTTTTATTATATGAAAAATATTCTAACCGCAGGACTCTACTTTGTAGCGTTCATGCTCATTCAGATCATTGTGCAAGGCTCTGCAGGCTTGCTTTGCAAACAGCTGTCGGTGACAATGAGTTCGACGGCTCTTGTGCTGACAAGCATAATCAGTGGTGCCATAACCATCGGCGTGTTCGCGTGGCGTCGTTGGTCGCCGTTCAGTCGAGAATATATGCAGCAGCGACGCTGGGACGTGTTCGTGTGGACAGCACTCATGGCCCTCGGCATCGTGGCTCCCATGCAGCTTATCATAGACCTCTCAGGTCTGGAGATGCCAGTCACGGCACAGCAACTGTTCACACAGATGCTCAGTAACCAGTGGGGCTTCCTTGCCGTTGCTGTCGTTGTGCCTTTGGCCGAAGAGATGGCGTTTCGTGGTGCCATCTTGCGCACCCTTCTCGACCATTTCGGTCCTTCGGGCCGTTGGTGGGCAATCCTCCTTTCAGCCTTGCTCTTCGGCATGGCCCATGGCAACACCGTACAGTTTGTCAACGGCACGGTTGTGGGCCTACTCCTTGGTTGGCTCTATTGGCGCACGCGCAGCATTGCGCCGGGCGTGGTGTTCCACCTTGTCAACAACGCCATCGCTTTCTTTACCTTCAGGTTCATGCCGGGCTTGCAAAACATGAAGCTCACCGACTTCTTCGGTGGCGACTATGCACGTCTCGCCCTCTTTATCCTCTGCTCGCTCTGCGTGCTTGTGCCGGCGTGGTGGCAGGTGAAGAGACTTACTGACAGGTAAAAAGGTTTGAGGGGGCTTAAGGGTCTTATAAGGTTCTGAACTTTCGCTTTTAAAATATGAAAGTTCAGTATGGCTTATAAAGTTTATGGGCCATTTAGACCTTATAACCTTAAGCCCTCTCATCTTTTCACTTTTTTAACCTCCTTTTTCTTTATTTTTTTTCTATTTATTACTAACTTTGTGCAATCAAAACCAATTCTAACTTATGATTGCAATCCGAAAACAATTGACGCTTATCGCAACTACAGTTTTTTTAAGCGCAGCATCTGCCATTGGTGCAATGGCAGGAAATCTTACAAAGTACGTTAATCCTTATATTGGAGCAGGCGGACACGGCCATGTGTTCGTGGGAGCCAATGTGCCGTTTGGCATGGTGCAGCTCGGTCCTACAGAGCCGACAAGAGGCTGGGACTGGTGCTCAGGCTACCACTACAGCGACAATGAGATCATCGGCTTTGGCCACACTCACCTCAGCGGCACAGGTATCGGCGACCTCGGCGACATCGCCCTTCTGCCCGTGAGCGATGACAAGCAGGCAAGCACAATCTTCTCTCATGACAACGAGACGGTCAAGCCCGGCTATTATGCCGTGAAGCTCACCAACCCCGGCGTGAACGTGGAGTTGACAGCCACCAACCGTGTGGGCTTCCATCGTTACACCTTCGCAGAGGGACAGAAGCAGAACCTCCTAGCCATCGACCTGAAGCAAGGTATCGGCTGGGACGCTATGACCGACTGCCTCCTGACACAGGAGAGCCCTACACGCATCACAGGTATGCGCCGCTCTAAGGGATGGAGCAACGACCACCGCTACTATTTCGACATGGAGTTTTCAAAGCCCGTGACAATAGTGTCGCGCGACACTGCCCTCACACGCACTGTCATAGCCACAGAGGCCGACGGCAAGCCGCTGCTCGTTAAGGTGGCCCTTTCGCCTATCGACGTTATGGGTGCAAAGGCAAACATGAAGGCAGAGTTGCCGGGATGGGACTTCGATGCCACTGTGACCGCTGCCGACGAGGCATGGGACAAGCAGCTCGCACGCGTTACCGTGGAGACCGCCGACAAAGAAAAGAAAGAGGTGTTCTACACCGCGATGTACCATTTCATGATCGCTCCTTCGGTGTTCTGCGACGCCAACGGCGACTATCGTGGTGCCGACGGACGCATACACCGTGCCGGCTACACCACCTACAGCACCTTCTCGCTATGGGATGCCTACCGCGCTGCTTATCCTCTCATGACCCTTGTGTGTCCTGACATGCAGAGCGACCTCGCCAACACGTTCATGAGCATCTTCCGTGAGCAGGGCAAGTTGCCTGTCTGGCACCTCGCCGGTTGCGAGACCAACTGTATGGTGGGCAGCCCCGGTGTGCCCATCCTTGCTGACCTCGTGCTCAAAGGCTTTGTCAAGGACAAGGAGCAGGCTTATGAGGCTCTGAAAAACAGCATGATGCTGGAAGAGCGCTCGCTCGGTCTGCTTAAGAAGCACGGCTTCATTCCTTGGGACAAGGAGCCAGAGAACGAGACCGTGGCAAAGGCGCTCGAATATTGTCTTGCCGATGCTGGCGTGGCCAAGGTGGCCAAAATGCTGGGCAAGACCGACGATTATGAATATTTCTTGAAGCGCAGTCAGAGCTACGCCAAATATTTCGACCCCGAGACACGCTTCATGCGCGCCATCTCAGAAGACGGCAAGTTCCGCACACCGTTCGACCCCTTCGATGCGTCACACCGCACAAACGATTATACCGAGGGCAACGCATGGCAGTATACCTTCCTCGTGCCTCATGATGTTCACGGACTGGTGAACCTCTTCGGTTCAGAAAAGGCGTTCGTGACGAAGCTCGACTCGCTCTTCATCGTAGAGGGATCGCTGGGCGACAACGCTTCTCCCGATGTCAGCGGACTGGTCGGACAGTATGCTCAGGGCAACGAGCCCAGCCATCACGTCATCTACATGTACAATTACATCGGCCAGCCTTGGAAGGCAGCACAGATGCTCCGCCGCATGATGAAAGAGATGTACACCACACAGCCCGACGGTCTGTCAGGCAACGAGGATGTCGGTCAGATGTCGGCATGGTATGTGCTCTCAAGCGTAGGTCTCTATCAGGTGGAGCCTTCAGGCGGCAAGTTCATCATCGGCTCACCGCTCTTTGACAAGGCAACGCTCAACCTCGGCGATGGCAAGACCTTCACCGTGCGCACCGTCAACAACTCTGACAAGAACATATATGTTCAGAAGGTGACGCTCAACGGCAAGGCTTATAACAAGACCTACATCAACTTCAACGACATGAAGCGCGGCGGCACCCTCGTTCTCACCATGGGAGCAAAGCCCTCAAAGTGGGGAACAGCCAAGAAGGACCGTCCGTAAAGGAGATGAGGCCGGGGCTTTAAGTCCTTATAAGCCTTAAAGCCCCCTCTTAACATAAAAATCTTTAACTTTAAACAATAGGAGATATTAGCTATGAAGATGAATCTGAGTTCAACAATCGTGTTGAACAAGATACCAGAGCAGTTCTACCGCCCACGCACAGCTGTGGACAGGTCAGAGATCACTCGTTGTGAGAAAATAACAACCGAGATCTTCCCAAAGGTGGAGGAGGGCGCAAAGCTTATCGCCAACACCATTGAGGCAGAGATCAAAGCCGCACAGACAGCAGGCCGTGAGTGTGTGTTGGGTCTTGGCACAGGCCAAAGTCTCACACCCGTGTTTGAAGAGCTGATACGCCGTCATGAGGAAGGCTTGAGCTTCGCCAACGTGGTGGTGTTCAACGCCTACGAGTATTTTCCCCTGAAGGTCGGAAGCAAGAACAGCAGCCTGCATAAGCTCCATGAGCTGTTCCTCGACAAGGTAGACATTAAAGCCTGCAACATCTTCTCGCCCGACGGCACGATCGGACAGGAAGACGTGCAGGAGCACTGCCGCGCCTACGAGCAGACGATTGCCGACAAGGGCGGTCTTGACATCATTGTGCTTGGCATCGGACGCATGGGCAACATCGCCACCAACGAGCCGGGCAGCACCATCACGAGCACATCGCGCATCATCCTTACCGATGCCATCTCTCGCGAAGAGATGACCATGAGCTTCGGCTCACAAGAGCCTGTGCCGCCCTGCACGCTGACCATGGGTGTGGCCACTATCCTCAAAGCTAAGAAAATATTCCTCACAGCATGGGGCGACGAGAAGGCAAACATCATAGAGAAGACGGTTGAAGGCCCCATCACCGACACCATTCCCGCCACATTCTTACAGACCCACAACGATGCCACCGTGGTCATTGACCTCGCAGCAGCAGCCAAGCTCACACGCATTGTGCGCCCATGGCTTGTTACCAACTGCGAGTGGACCGACAAGCTCACACGCTCAGCCGTGGTATGGCTCTGTCTGAAGACGGGCAAGCCCATCCTCAAGCTCACAAACAAAGATTATAACGACAACGGTCTGAGTGAGCTGCTCGCCCTCTACGGCTCTGGCTACAACGTCAACATCAAGATATTCAACGACCTGCAGCACACCATCACCGGATGGCCCGGCGGCAAGCCCAACGCCGACGACACCTACCGTCCCGAGCGTGCAAACCCGTTCCCCAAGCGTGTGATAGTGTTCTCACCCCATCCCGACGACGATGTCATCTCAATGGGAGGCACCATACGCCGTCTCGTGCAGCAGGGCCACGACGTACACATCGCCTATGAGACCTCCGGCAACATTGCCGTAGGCGACGAGGAGGTGACACGCTTCATGCACTTCGTCAACGGCTTCAACCAGCTGTTCATCAACAACAGCGACGAGACCATAAAGAAGATGTATGCCGACATCAAGATGTTCCTCGCTGCAAAGAAACCCGGCGACATGGACACCGCCGACATACGCACCATCAAGGGACTGATTCGCCGCGGCGAGGCACGCACCGCCTGCACCTACAACGGCATACCTCTCGACCACGTCCACTTCCTCGACCTGCCCTTCTACGAGAGCGGTAAGATAGAAAAACTGCCGATGGGCGAGCGCGACGTCAATATCGTGCGCGACCTCGTGCAGCAGATTAAGCCGCAGCAGATATTCGTGGCAGGCGACCTCGCCGACCCCCACGGCACACACCGCAAGTGTACGGACGCTGTGCTTGCTGCTCTCGACCTTGAGAAAGAGGACAAGGCAGCATGGCTCAAAGACTGCCGCGTGTGGATGTATCGTGGTGCCTGGGCAGAGTGGGAAATAGAGAACATCGAGATGTGTGTGCCCATGAGTCCTGAGGAGCTGCGTGCAAAGCGCAACTCTATCCTCAAACACTCGTCGCAGATGGAGAGCGCACCGTTCCTTGGCAACGACGAGCGTCTGTTCTGGCAGCGCTCAGAAGACCGCAACCACGACACCGCCAAGCTCTACCACGACCTTGGCCTTGCATGCTACGAGGCCATGGAGGCCTTCGTAGAGTATGTGCCATAAACCAACGGGGAAGAAAAAAATATCATCCTGTATAAAAATCGATCGGCCACATCTTTATCTGGAAGGGTAGGGATGTGGCTTTTTTCGTGCCCATAAGAAAGGGATGACACGTTTCTTATTGTTATCTCTTCGTGGCATCTTTTCTTGTTATCTCTTCATTGCATCTTTTCTTGTCCTTTCTTCATGCCATCATTTTCCTTTTTATCTCTTCGTGCTATCTTTATTCTCTTCTTGTTTTCCAAAAAGACATGATTTTGCTGAAATTTGAATCAATGTGATATCTTAAGTCTGTAAATGCTGACGAAACATGAGAAAAGACGAAAAAGAAGTGGCGAAATACATTAAAAAATTATACAAATAAAACAAAAAATGTTATCTTGTGTTAAAATATTAAGATTTTATTACATTGTTTTTGCAGTTCTTATACATTAATTATAATTTTGCAAACTGTAAGCAAAAGGAAAGAAAAAATATCAAAAAAAATAAACGTACACTTTTAGTTACAGATTGATATTTGTCAAGTATTTTTCCGTTCAAACTATGAAAATAGACTTTGAATTTGTGTGCGTAAACACACAGAAAACTATATAAACAAGAATAATGAAAAGGTGGTTAAAAGAAGATCTAAGGAGGTAAAATGAAAAGGAGGTTAAAAGAAGATCTAAGGATTATGAAGAATGTGAACGTGACAGAGGATAACATTCTTTGCGATAGATTCGTCCTTCGTCATTAATGTTTTTTTTTACAAAAAGCATTTTTTTAGACAAACGGCGGCTATAAACGACAACAAAAGAAAACAAACAAAACAACATAATTTTTTAATAAGCATTTAGAGAGAGATTCTTATGGAAAAAAGACTAACAATGATTTTTGCCACTCTGTTCCTTTGTATAGGAATGGCGATGGCACAGAGTAAAGTCAGCGGAGTCGTTACGTCGGCAGAAGGCGGCGAACCCGTGGTCGGAGCTTCCGTAAAGGTTGTCGGCACCAACACGGGTACCGTAACCAACATCGACGGACAGTTCCAGCTTCAGATTGCTGATGGCGCGAAACTTGAGATTTCGTACATCGGCATGCAGACAAAAACCGTGAAAGCAACCCCCAAGATGAAGATTGTGCTCGATCCCGATAACCAGTCGCTCGACGAGGTTATGGTTGTGGCTTTCGGTACCGCCAAGAAGAGCGCGTTCACCGGTTCGGCTGCTGTGGTCGATGCCAAGGAGCTGTCGAAAAAGGTCACCACCAACGTGGCTGAGAGCCTCGTAGGATCGGTTGCCGGTCTGCAGCTGCGTGGACAGTCGGGTCAGCCCGGCACCTCAGCCGTTCAGGGCGACGACCCCTCTTCAGGTATAAAGATTCGTGGTATCGCCTCAATGTATGCTTCTACCAACCCTCTGGTCATCGTTGACGGCGCACCTTATCCTGGCAACCTTTCAAGCATTCCTTCAGACGACATCGAGAGCGTTACCGTGCTCAAGGATGCCGCTTCGGCAGCCCTCTACGGTGCACGTGGTGCCGCAGGTGTAATCATCGTGACCACCAAGAGCGGCAAGAACCGCGACGCCGAAATCACTGTAGACGCAAAGTGGGGTGCCAACTCACGCGCCGTACAGGACTACGACGTCATCACCGATCCCGCCGAATATTATGAGGCTGCATACGCTGCAACCTATAACAAAGCCTACTATGGTGAGGGCCTCTCGGCATCGGCTGCCAACATCGCTGCCAACAACACCATGCTCAAGGGTCTGGCTTACAACATCTACACCCTGCCCGAGGGCCAGCAGCTCATCGGTATGGACGGTAAGATCAATCCCGCAGCCACACTCGGCCGCACATACGAGAATAACGGTGAGAAATATTACCTCACCGGCGACGACTGGAACAAGGCTGCCTACAAGACAGCGATGCGCCAGGAGTATAACATCAGCGCCAAGGGCTCTTACGACCGTGGCTCGTTCTATGCCTCTGCAGGCTACCTCAACGACGAGGGTATCATCGACAACTCAAGCTACGAGCGCATCAGCGCACGCGCCAAGGCCGACTACCAGGCAAAGAAGTGGTTGAAGCTCGGCGTCAACGCACAGTATGTCCACTCTGACACCAAGTCGAGCCCTAACCTCGACGAGAAGACGGGTTCTGCCAACATCATGTATTTTGCTGCACGCATCGCTCCCATCTACCCCATCTACATCCGTAAGATGGGCGACGACGGCAAGCCCTACATCGCTACAGACAAGTATGGTCACCAGCGTTACGACTATGGTGTGCCCGCCGGCTACGGCATGACACGTCCGTTCATGGCAACAGGTAACCCCCTCGGCGCCAACCTGTACAACACCAACGACCTCGGTGTGAACCAGCTCAACGGCACATTCATCGCCGATATCAGCTTCACCGACTGGTTGAAGCTCAACGTCACGAGCAACGTAAACTACAACACTGCTGAGCAGAGCATCTATACCAACTCGTTTGAGGGTCCTGGCTCTGGCGACAACGGCCGTCTGGAGAAAGGCAACACCAACACCCTGCGCACCAACAACACGCAGACGCTGACCTTCATGAAGAGCTTCGGCAAGCACAATGTTGACGCTCTCGTGGGTCATGAATATTACAAGCAGCAGGTCAAGTTTCTCTATTCAGCAGCCAAGGGCGAGTTCTCACCCTACCTGCAGGAGATCTACGCATACGCCAACAAGTATGACGGTTCGTCTTATACTAACAACTACAACGTAGAGGGCTTCTTCGGCCGCGCACAGTATAACTACGACGGCCGCTACTTCGCTTCGCTCTCTTATCGTCGCGATGCCTCTTCTTACTTTGCCAAGGATCACCGTTGGGGCGACTTCTGGTCTGTAGGCGGAGCATGGATCATCAGCAAGGAGCAGTGGTTCAACGCTCCCTTCGTCGACGAGTTGAAGCTCAAGGCTTCTATCGGTCAGCAGGGTAACGACAACATCGGCGCCTTTGCCTACACCGACCTCTACACTCTCACCCCCAACGCCTCTAACAACGGCATGTCGCCCTCGTTCGGACGTATGGGTAACGAGAACATTACATGGGAGACAACGACCAACTTCAATGCTGGCGTGGAGTTCTCTCTCTTTAAGAGCCGCCTCACAGGTTCTATCGACTTCTACACCAAGAAGACCTCTGACCTGCTGTTCTGGCTGTCTATACCTGAGGGTCAGGGTACCCGTGGCTACTATGGCAACCTCGGCGACATCCGCAACACCGGTATAGAGCTTGTGCTCTCGGCTGCTGTTATCCGCACAAAGGATATCGACTGGAACATCACCGCCAACCTCTCGCACAACAGTACGAAGATCCTGAAGCTGCCCGCAAGCAAGATCCAGGACAACGGTGGCTTCCGCGAGGCCATGGAGCCTCTGCGCATCCTGCCTATGTGGTACCGTGAGGGCGGTCCTCTCTACAACGCCATGCTGCCCGACTATGCTGGTGTCAACGAGAAGGGTGAGGCCCTCTACTGGGTCGATGCCAACATCGCCGAGGGCAAGGCGTCGCAGATCGCTGCTCATGAGCACTCTTACACCACTACCGACTACAGCAAGGCCAGCTACTATGAGCAGGGCTCTCTGCTGCCCAAGGTGTTCGGCGGTCTGTCTACCAACTTCCGCTACAAGAGCTTCGATGTTGCCATGACCTTCGACTACCAGATCGGCGGCAAGGTCTACGACAACCAGTATGCTCAGCTCATGCAGATGCCTATCACATCGGGTGAGAACTGGGGCGCTGCCATCCACAAAGACTGGGCAAAGGCATGGAGCGCCAACAACACGTCAAGCAACATTCCGCGTTGGCAGAATGGTGACAACTATGCCACCTCTCAGTCAAGCCGCTTCCTCACCAACGCCGGCTACTTCAACTTCCAGTCGTTCTCTGTAGGCTACACCCTGCCGAAGGGACTCATTCCTGAGGTTAGCAAGATCCGCGTCTATGTGATGGGTGAGAACCTGGCCTTCTGGTCAGCACGCAAGGGTCTTGACCCACGCTTCTCATTCCTTGGCTCAGGCTATGTAGGCACCTACTCACCCATCCGCAACATCTCGGGTGGCATACAGGTAAGTTTCTAATTTATAGCTGTTGACGAGCGGCAAGCAACGCTTCTTGTTACTTGTCTGCTCGTTACAGAAAGCAAGTATTTCTTGTCTTGCTAAACAATAAAAACAAAAAAACGAATTCACGATATGAACAAAAATATATTAGCTTTGGTTGCCGCCGCTCTGGTGGTCTCTACCTCGATGACAAGCTGTATCGAGGAGTATGAGCCGTCAAAAGGCTATGCATCTGGCGATCAGGTAGCACAGGCACCGACAGCCTATGAGTCGCTTGTGAACGGTCTCACATCAACTCTTGTCGGAACATTTATCTATAGTGACGATGACTACGATGCCGACGACTTCGGCTATCCTTCCATGATGATCAAGCGCGACATGATGGGTCAAGACATCGCACCGACAGACGCATCGGGAAGCGAGTGGTTCTCCACTCAATATACTGCCAGCGTGGCCCTCGGCCCGCAGTATGCAGCCTGCCAGATGCCTTGGACCTACTACTATGGTTGGATCAAGAGCTGCAACAACGTGCTCAAGAGCTACGGCGGCGAGAACGTGTCAGAGAACCATTACACTGGTGTGGGCATAGCTTATGCTCTCCGCGCAATGTATTATCTTGACCTCGTGCGCACTTACGGTGCCGAGACCTACGCCAAGAACAAGCAGGCCGAGACCGTGCCTATGGTCACAGAGGTCGACGCAGCCGACATGACGAAGAACCCGCGTATGACCAATGAGGCTGCCTTCGCCTTCATCCTCTCCGACCTTGACCAGGCAGAGAAATATCTTGCCGACTATCAGCGTTCTGACAAGACCACTCCCGACCTCAGCGTGGTGTATGGTCTGAAGGCTCGCGCCTACCTCACCATGGAGGATTGGCCAAACGCCGAGAAGTATGCCAAGCTCGCCATGGCTGGCTACAGCGTGATGACTGGCGCACAGTATACTGACTACGAGACGGGCTTCAACACACCTAACGACGCGTGGATGTTCTGCGTGCAGTATAAGGCAACCGACGACAACATCAAACTTAACGATGCTGACTCGTCATGGGGCTCAAAGATGATCACCGAGAACGGCATGCTCGACAATCCTGGTGCAAGCTGTGGCTACGCTGCCAACTATGGCTACCCGCTGTTCATTGACCGTCACCTCTACGAGACAATACCTGCAACCGACTGTCGCAAGAAATGTTTCGTTGACTTCTCTGCCGACGATGCTGCGTCAGAAGAGGAGCTTTACTCTATCCTCAGCACCAACACACAGAACCCCGAGCTGCTCGCCATGAACAAGCCTAAGCTCGGTGGTCTGGAGGTTAAGTTCCGTTCAACAGGCGGCTCACAGGGCCGTCATGACAAGTATGTGGGCTTCTGCGTGGCTGTGCCTCTCATGCGTGTTGAGGAGATGAAGCTCATCGAGGCCGAGGCTGTAGGCATGCAGAGCGGCCGTCAGGCTGAGGGCATCTCTCTGCTCACCGCCTTCGCCAAGCAGCGCGATGCCAGCTACGAGTATGGCAAGCACAACGAGGCATACGGCAACACTGCTACATCTGCCTTCCAGAACGAGATTTGGTGGCAGCGCCGCGTAGAGTTCTGGGGCGAGGGTCTGTCGATGTATGACATCAAGCGCCTGCAGAAGGGCATTATACGCAGCTATGAGGGCACCAACCACGTTGACGGTTACCAGTGGAACACCACCACAACGCCAAATTGGATGAACTGGTGCATCACCAACGGCGAATGCAACTACAACACCGCTTGTACCAACAACCCGACACCGTCGGCACCTTCAGGCAACTCTCAGAAGTTTGTGTGGTAACCAACGGTCATGAGACAATCGCTAAGGATTAGCAACAAAAAATTGTTCAAACAAAAAATTGACAACAACGATGAAAAAATATATTTTTGGATTGATGGCTGTCGCTGCTGCGATGTTCATGACATCGTGCTCTGCCGATGAGGGCACAGAGCCAGGCAACGACTCAAAGGCTTATGTGATGACCAACACTTACAGTGTGGCTCCGCCGCTTGATGCCGATGCCGACTTTAAGGTGCGCGTGTCTACAAACTCTGCCACCGAGAGCGCATACATTCTGCTTGAGAAGCATGCCGACTATTCTAAGCACATTGCCGAGCTTGGACAGGAAGGCTACAACGACTTTGTGGTAAAGAACGGCGGCTTGGTGAAAGGAGTGAAAGGCCAGTCGGAGGTAGACACTCTGTTCTACGGCCTCAAGGGCGATTATATGGCCACTGTGGTGGCTGTGAACGCCAAGGGTCAGGCACAGGCTGCCGACAGCGTGTCGTTTACTGGCATAACCTGGAACAAGGTGTGTGACGGAAAATATTATTTCAATGCAGACGTAGCTCCAATTGTGGGCAAGGAGTCGGCCGACTGTGAGCTTGACGTTGACGCCAACAATCCTTCAAGCTACCGCATCAAAAACGTCTACGGACAGGGCTACAACTTAAAGTTTAAGAAAGCTAAGAGCGGAAGCACCGATGAGCAAGGCAATGCGTTCAACTACATCTTGGTGCCCAAGTTCTCGACAGGTCTCACATACAAGACGTATGGCACAGTCTACATGACCGATGCCTACAGCTTGACTGGCTCGACAGACTATCTCGACAACGGCATCTACGCCGACAACAGGCCTCTTTATCTGCACCGTTTACTCTGTAGCAGCTGGCAATATTTCGGTGTTGAAGTGACGAGTTTGTGCCTAACAACTAAAAGGCTGTAGGGCTTCAAAATATTGTTTTAAGCCATTATTGAAAACTTATATTTATTCAGTTCTTTTTATTCTGAATAGATCTTCTAAATAACAATTGAGGACGGACTACCAGTGATGGCAGTCCGTCTTTTGTTTGTTGGAGGGAGCTTGGGGGAGGTTGGTGGTTATGGGAGGCTGGTGGTTATAGGAGGCTGGTGGTTATGTAGGTGTGGTGGTTATGGGGCCGTCTTATAGCTCTTATAGGTCGTATATGTCTTATATGTCGCATAACCCCCATAAGCAGCCCAATATGTCTTTTAGGCTTTTCAAGCCCCCTAAAAACAGAAACAGCCATCCGAGATTTCGGATGGCTGTTCGCATTAGTATGTTATGAAAAATTTGAGAGAACTTTGAAACTTCACAGTTTCGGTTGTTGTTTTACTAAACATGATTTATATAGAGAAAGCATAGAAATTATCTTCTTTCGTTGCCTCGGCTTTTACCGTCTTCAGGTTTTCTTTTGGCCTTGGCATCCTTGCCTGACAGGCTTTGTTTTTGTTCTCAGCGGTCTTTATTTGACCACTGTTGTTGCGTTGTTTACAGGCGATGTGGTGTCCATGGTGCGCTGCTGTAGCGTGTCTATGGTTGCCGAATCGGTGTAAGCCATTGACTGGCCGCGGCTGGTGCCCATTGTTGAGCTTTGTGGGGTGGTGGTGTCAGCGTTGCCGTTGAACGAATATTGTGCGGCGTTGCCAAGCGTTAAGATTATAGCCACCACCGCTGCTGCCTTGAACAGCGGGAACATGCGCTCCTTGAGCGTTATGCGGTGTGCCTTAACCTTTGCTGTGTCCTTCTGCTCTTCGCCTACAATAGCTAAGAGACGGTCGTCGAAGGCTGCATCAAGCACGTCGGTCTTTGGCTCCGTGGCTTGATAGAGGAACAGACATCGGTATTGCTTCAGCTCCTCGGGCACGCTGGTCTGACTGAAGAAGGCCCGCAGGATGTTTTCCTCCTCCACGGTTGTCTCCGCCTTCCAGTAGCGATCTAAAAGTTGTGTTATATACTTATAGTCCATATCCGTCTAATTGAGTGAATCGTTGTTTAATGGCCTGTCGTGCGCGGAAGATGTTCACCTTCACTTGCTCTTCTGTGATGTTGAGCAGCGAGGCAATCTCTTTGTAGGCTTTGCCTTCAAAGTCGCGAAGCTGTATACACTCGCGCTGCTTCACAGGCAGGCTGTCGATGATTTGTCTCACAAGCTCCACCTTGTTACGCTGTTGCGTTCTCTCGTACGGGTCATAAGCTGTGTCTTGACGGTCGATGCCTTGCTCGTCGAGCGAGGCGTTCTGGTTGTCATGCTTGCTTATTCGGTCGAGAGCGAGGTTACGGCAGACGGTTATGCTGAAAGCCTCTATTGATTCTATTTCAGCCCAGCTGTCGCGCTTGTTCCAGACTTTTATCAGGGTGTCTTGCACGATGTCTTCGGCCTCTGCGCTGTTGAGCGTGATGCGAAGAGCAAGCCGATAAAGAATGTTCTTCAGCGGCAATACATCATTGCGAAAACTAACCTGTTTTATCATCGCTTCTAAATGGTTGACGGTTGTGAAGATATAAAGTTACAACGTTAACAGTCTTTAACTAATAGTTGTCAAAGCTCTTTCTTATTCTATTGTCGTTTCTCTTTTATTTTATCGTCGTTCCCTTCTCCTCTTGTCCAATGGCATCGGCTTTTGTTATGAGCACCCGTCCCACGCCTTTGCCTATGGCATCGAGAGCGTTCTCTATCTTCGGTATCATGCCGCCGGCAATGGTGCCGTCGGCCACGAGGTCGTTGAAGAGCGGGCGCGTGATGTTTGCAATCACCGACGAGTCGTCATCGGGATTGGAGAGCACGCCGGGTTTCTCGAAACAGTAGACAAGCGTCACGTCATAGAACGGTGCGAGAGCTATGGCCGTTGTGGCGGCAATGGTGTCGGCGTTTGTGTTAAGGATGTTGCCGTTGCCGTCGTGTGTGAGAGGTGCCATGACAGGCGTGATGCCCTCTTCAATAAGCTTGCTGAGCATCTGTCCGTTGGCGCGGTCCACATCGCCCACAAAGCCATAGTCGATTCCGTTCTTCAGCGGTCGCTTATGTGATCTGATGACATCGATGTCGGCACCTGTCAAGCCAAGGGCGTTCACGCCTTGTGCTTGCAGACGGGCCACGATGTTCTTGTTGACGAGGCCACCATAAACCATGGTCACCACCTCCAGCATGTCGGCATCCGTAATGCGTCGTCCGTCCACCATCTTGCTCTCTATGCCCAGAGCGGCAGCCACCTTTGTGGCGCGTCGTCCACCGCCGTGTACCAGCACCTTTCTGCCGGGAATGGCAGAGAAGTCGTTGATAAGCCTTGTGAGCTGTGCTTCGTCTTCAACCACGGCTCCGCCAACCTTGATGACGGTCAGTGGAGCAAAGGCCTTGTCTGTTTCTCTCTCCTTTTCCATATTTTTTTCTTTTTAAGACCTTTTTTTTTATTCAAGATAAGTGTAACCATAGAGTCCTGAGCGATAGTTGCTAAGGAACTCCTTACCCTCTTCGAGTGAAATTTTTCCTGCTTTGACGCTCTTCGTCACCCATATCTCGAGCTGGCGCACCAGCTTCTTGGGATTATACTGCACATAGTCGAGCACCTCTTCCACGGTCTCGCCGTCGAAGATCTGGTCTATGTGGTAGTGGTTGTCTTTCACGCTTATGTGCACGGCGTTGGTGTCGCCGAAGAGGTTATGCATGTCGCCGAGAATCTCCTGATATGCTCCTACGAGGAACACGCCGAGATAGTAGGGCTCGTTCTTCTTCAGCGCATGTACGGGCAGACAATGCGAGATGTTGCGGTTGGTCACGAAGTTGGCAATCTTGCCGTCCGAGTCGCATGTGATGTCCTGAATGGTGCAGTTGCGTGTGGGTTTCTCGTTGAGCCGTTGCAGCGGAATGATGGGGAAGAGCTGGTCTATAGCCCATGAGTCGGGCAATGACTGGAAGAGCGAGAAGTTGCAGAAATATTTGTCTGCCAGCAACTTGTCGAGTCCTTTCAGCTCGTCGGGCGCATGCTTCATCTGCTTCGCCAGGTTGTTGACCTCGCGGCACACGCTCCAGTACATGCTCTCTATCTCTGCTCTTGTGCGCAGGTCCACGATGCCGTGTGAGAAGAGGTCGAGCGCCTCCTCTCTGATCTGCTCCGCGTCGTGCCAGTCTTCCAGCATTGTGCGCTGGTTCAGGTTGTCCCAGATGTCGTAGAGGTCCTTGACGAGCTGGTGGTCGGTGTCGGCAGGCTCAAACTCCTCGCGCATCTCGGGCAGCGAAGCGGTCTCCAGCACATCGATCACGAGCACCGAGTGGTGAGCCGACAGCGACCGTCCGCTCTCTGTGATGAGGTTCGGGTGAGCGATGTCGTTCTTGTCGGATGCGTCGACAAAGGTGTAGATGCAGTCGTTAACATACTCTTGGATGGAATAGTTAACCGAGCTCTCGCTGTTTGACGAGCGCGTGCCGTCATAGTCGACACCCAGTCCGCCGCCACAGTCGACGAAATCGACGTTATACCCCATCTTGTGGAGCTGCACATAAAACTGTGCCGCCTCTCTGAGCGCTGTCTGTATGCGTCTTATTTTTGTTATCTGGCTGCCGATATGGAAATGGATCAGTCGCAGCGAGTCGTGCAGTCCCTTCTCGTCAAGGATGTTAAGCGCCTGAAGCAGTTCGCTTGACGTCAGGCCAAACTTGGATGCGTCGCCTCCGCTCTCCTGCCACTTTCCGCTTCCGCTTGATGCCAGCTTTATTCTTATTCCGAGGTTCGGCTTCACGCCCAACTTCTTTGCTGCCTTTGCAATGGTGTCGAGCTCGTTGAGCTTCTCCACGACGATGAAGATGCGCTTTCCCATCTTCTGTGCCAGCAGCGCCAGCTCAATGTAGCTCTGGTCTTTGTAGCCGTTGCACACGATGATGGAGTCGCTCTGACATTGCACGGCAATGACAGCGTGGAGCTCAGGCTTGGAACCACACTCCAGTCCGAGGTTGAACTTTCGTCCGTGTGAGATAATCTCCTCGACCACGGGCTGCATCTGGTTCACTTTGATAGGATAAATAATGAAATTTTCAGCTTTGTAGCCATACTCGTCAGCCGCTTTCTTGAAGCAGCTTGATGTCTTCTCGATGCGGTTGTCGAGGATGTCGGGAAAGCGCAGGAGCACTGGCGGTGTTACGTCGCGCAGTGCAAGCTCGTCCATCACATCACGAAGGTCAATCTCCGTGTTGTCCTTGCAGGGCGTGACATACACATCGCCCTTGTCGTTGACTCCGAAGTAAGAGGTGCCCCAACCGTTGATGTTGTAGAGCTCCTTTGAGTCATCGATGGTCCATTTCTTCATTTATTCTTGTTCTTTTTTGATGTTGTTTCCTTTTTCTTCTTCTATCTTGTTCTTTATCTTGTCCACCGACAGCTTGATCTTGTCATAGGTGTCCATGAGGTTGACATCGATGGCATACTTGGCCTTGTTGTAGAACGGTTCGCGTTGTGCGAGCTGAGCCTCTATGAATGTGCGCACCTCATCGGGCGTCTTGTTGAGGAGAAGCGGCCGCACGCTCTTGCCCATCTTCAGATGCTTGTAGAGCACGTCGGGAGTGGCCTTGAGGTAGAAGGTTGTTCCTTGGCTGTTCATGTAGTCGATGTTGTCGAAGAAGCAGGGTGTGCCTCCTCCACAACTTATTATCACATCCTCAAACTCTGCCACCTCATGCAGCATGTTGCGCTCAATGCGCCTGAAGCCCTCCTCGCCTTGTTCGTCGAAGATCTGCTTCACGGTCTTGTGCATGCGGCTCTCAATATACCAGTCGAGATCGTAGAAAGTGAGCCCCATGTCCTTGGCCAGTGCCTTTCCCACGGTCGTCTTTCCGGCTCCCATATAGCCAATGATGATGATACGTTGCATAAGTTTCTGTTATAGCTCGGCTCCAAAAGCCTGGTTGTCGTTATTTTTTCTTTGCAGGAGTGGCGTTCACGATGTCCATACACTGCTCGTAGGTCAGCTCTGTTGCCTTGTCGTGCTGTGCCTTCGGTATGCGATAGTTCTTGCCGTCGTATGCGATGTAAGGGCCGTAGCGTCCGTTGAGGATCTCGAGCTTTGCGTCTTCCTCAAACTTCTTCATGTGGCGCTGTTCCTCTTGCAGACGTTTGGCCTGTATGAGCTGTATGGCGGTGTCGAGCGTCACGGTCATGGGGTCCTCGCCCTTGGGCAGCGACACATACTTCTTGTTGTGCATGACATAAGGTCCGAATCGGCCGGCGCCGATCACCACGTCGGTGCCCTCAAACTGTCCCACGGTGCGCGGCAGCTTGAACAGCTCCAGCGCCTCTTCGAGCGTTATCGAGTCCATGCGCTTGTCGGTGGGCAGCTGTGCAAACTGCGGCTTCTGCTCATCGTCAGCCGATCCTATCTGCACCACAGGTCCGAAGCGTCCGATCTTCACAAACACGGGGCGTCCGCTCTTCGGGTCGTCGCCGAGCTTGCGCTCGCCCGCCTTGTGCTCAGAGCGTGCGTTGATGACCTTCTCCACGGTAGGCTCAAAGGTGTGCTCAAAGTCTTTCATCATGTCGGTCCACTGCTCCTTGCCCTCAGCAATCTGGTCAAACTGCTGCTCCACACGAGCCGTGAAGTTATAGTCCATGATGTCGGGGAAGTTCTCAATAAGGAAGTCGTTGACCACCGTTCCTATGTCTGTGGGCAGCAGCTTGCCCTTCTCGTTGCCTGTCAGCTCCTTCTTTGTCTTGCTTGTGACCTGGATGCCGCGCAGCGTGTCGATGGTGTAAGAGCGTTCCTCGCCCTTTTTGTCACCCTTCTGCACATACTCGCGCTGCTGTATGGTGCTGATGGTCGGTGCGTATGTTGACGGGCGTCCTATGCCCAGCTCCTCAAGCTTGTGCACAAGGCTTGCCTCGGTGTAGCGTGCCGGTCCCTGCGAGAAGCGCTCGGTGCTCGTGATCTCGCGTCTTTGCAGCTCGTTGCCCTCGGTCAGGGGCGGCAGGATGTGTGAGAACTCGTCAGAGGGGGCATCGTCGTCGTCAGTCGACTCGCGGTACACCTTGAGGAATCCGTCAAACTTGACCACCTCTCCGTTAGCCACAAACTTGGGTGCGTGGTTCTCTTTTGTTGCCTTCAGACAGTCCTCGGCATCGTTGATAATGCTTATCGCCACCGTGGTCTTCTCTATCTGTGCTTCCGCCATCTGACTGGCAGCTGTGCGTTTCCAGATGAGGTCGTAGAGGCGTTTCTCCTGCGACGTACCGTCAATGGTCACGTTGCTCATGTATGTCGGTCTTATGGCCTCGTGAGCCTCCTGGGCACCCTTCGAGTTGGTGTGGAAGTTGCGTGGTGAGCTGTACTCCTCGCCGTAGAGGTTGATGATTTCCTCTTTAGCTGCACCTATGCAGAGCTTTGAGAGGTTTACGCTGTCGGTACGCATGTATGTGATCTGTCCGTTCTCGTAGAGGTGCTGTGCCACCATCATGGTCTGCGACACCGAGAAGCCGAGCTTGCGTGCAGCCTCCTGTTGCAGCGTCGACGTGGTGAAAGGCGGTGCAGGCATGCGCTTGAGCGGCTTCTTCGTCACCGCCTCCACCTTAAACTCGGCGTTGCGGCAAGCCTCAAGGAACGCCACCGCCTCGTCGTGGTTGCTGAATCGGCGGTCGAGCTCAGCCTTTACCTCCTGCTGCGATCCGTTCTCGTTGGTCAGGGCGAAGATGGCGTTTATGCGGTAGTAGGGTTCGCTCTTGAACTTCTGGATCTCGCGTTCGCGCTCCACGATCAGTCTCACCGCCACGCTCTGCACGCGGCCTGCCGAGAGGGCGGGCTTAACCTTGCGCCACAGCACGGGTGACAGCTTGAAGCCCACAATGCGGTCGAGCACGCGTCGTGCCTGCTGTGCGTTCACCAGGTTCATGTCGAGATGTCGCGGGTTCTCGATGGCCGCGAGAATGGCAGGCTTTGTGATCTCATGAAACACTATTCGGCTGGTCTTCTCCTCGTCCAGTCCGAGCACCTCGCAGAGGTGCCACGAGATAGCCTCTCCCTCGCGGTCCTCATCGGATGCGAGCCATATCTTCTTGGCTTTCTTTGCGTTGGCTTTCAGCTCGCTTACGAGCTTCTCTTTCTCTTTCGGTATGACGTATGATGGTTGCATCGACTGCATGTCGATGCTCAGTTCTTTCTTCTTCAGGTCGCGAATGTGTCCGTATGAAGACATCACCTTGAAGTCGCTGCCTAAAAATTTTTCTATTGTCTTGGCCTTTGCAGGGCTCTCCACAATCACTAAGTTGTCTTGCATATACTTAAATGTTCGTTATTTGGAGTGCAAAAGTAAGCAATAGTTTTCCTCCTACATTATTATATAGGAAAAATTTAAGGAAAATTATTATTATAGGCTTTTTAAACCGAAAAATTGGTTGTCGTGTTGCCATTAATATGGCGGTTTGGAAAACAAAAAACGGATTTTCCTGATAGGGCTGGCTGTTTCAGCATCATCAGGAAAATCCGTTTTTTTTGTTTGTAAACATCGTTCGGCTTATAAACGTTGGTTGGCTTAAGACCGTTCCTCGGCTTAAGACGAGGAGGGGTTAATATTCCACCCTCACGTTATCCACCCACAGCGTGTTGCCGACAGAGCCAATGTAGGCTCCGCCGTGGCTTGAGTCGAACTGCAGCACCATGTGGGTTGGCGTCTCGTTGGCCGATGCCCAACCAATCTCCTTCACAGGCATCATCTTGCCCTTCGAGTTTTTAGCCCATTTCGTGTCGTCGCCCGTGAGCAGTCCCATGTAAGGCTTGTAGAAGCTCTGGTGCGTGATGTCGCCGTAGTGGATGGGGAATGTGGCGTTCTCCACCCATCCGTTCGTGGTCTTTGCGAAGCGCACTACCATGGTGCCCACGCGCTTTGCCCAGATGTTGCCCTTGGTGTCCTCCCAGCGTTTCTGCAAGAAGCACACACAGTCGGCCATGTCTATTCCTGCCACCGTCTTCACCTTGCTGAAGCCCGTCTCCTTTATGCGGTTGGGATGTCCCGACAGCTTCACCTTATAGTCGAAGACGAGTGCCTTGGGCCGTCCCGTAAACTTCATTCCTGCGTTGAGTTTGGCCATGGGGTTTGAGGTCGAGGTGATGGGCTCGAGCGTCTGTCCGAGGAATATGCTGCCTGCTGCCAGCACCTTGATGTTCACGATGCCGAGCACCTTGCATGTCTCGATGTGTGTTACCAGCTTAGCGCAGCTGCCGTGTCCTGGGTGCTCGTCGCGATATACCGACACGTTGGTTTTTGTTATGCCCGACACCTTCGCCATGACGTTTGACGTGCCCCATGGCGAGCCTCCCCAGTTGGTGTAAGGTGCGTTTTGCGCCCATGTCTTTGTTGGAGCGATCTCGTGCAGCGTCTTCATGTTACCGCCTATTATGGCGCTTTCCTTAACCTGTCGTGTCACCCATTGGTTCATGTCGCCATATTTGATGAGATGTGTTCCCTCGTTGTCTGTCACGGCCTGTGCCGTGGTTACTTGTGCGAGCATCGTCACGATGCCCGCCATGATAAACAGTCTGTTCATTTTTTTATCCAATTTAAAAATCAGTCCTTTTCTTTTTTTTATACTCGCGCTACGCGCCTTTCTTCGTTTCTATTTCATGTTTATTCCATGTCGTTGCATGGCCTCAAAGTCTTCCTTCTGCATGCACTCGCTATAGGGGCGCGGCTCGTTGTGGTCGTCGATGAAGAGGCGGCGGTGAGGGGTGAACGAGGGGCTTGCCAGCGAGAGCGAATCGTTGCGGTAGCTCGTTGTCACGCCACCCATGGTGAGCAAGGTGTGGAACACGCTGTTGCTCTCAGCCTGCTTGCGGCGGTTGGCGTTGAGACAGCTGGCGATGTCGGCGTGACGCTCACGATACGCCGGTGAGGTCCACACCACAAGCGGCACATGAAGCTGCCAGAACGAGGGGAAGGGCGATGCGTGTAGGAACAGATGGCGGGCGTCGTCGAAGATGTCCTCGCCGTGGTCGGAGGTGTAGACCATGGCTGCGCTGCCACCATGTGCCGTCAGCTGTTCAATGATGCGGTGGAGCAGCAGATCCGTCTGACATATTGAGTTGTCGTAGGCGTTGATGAGCTGCGGGCGATACTCGCGCTTAGCCCCGTCATACTGGTCGTTCTTAAACTCGCGCATGTCGTCGGGATAGCGGTCGGCGTAGCTGAAATGAGAGCCGTAGGTGTGTAGCACAATGAACGTGCGCTTGCCTTTCTGTCTTGCGAGCTTCTGTGCGAGCGGCACGAGCAGGTCTGTGTCATAGGCGTTGTTGGGATGGCTGTCGCGCAGGAACAGGCAGTCGTCGGCTTGCTCACCGAGGAAGTCGATGAACGAGTGGTTACGTTGCTGGTTCGAGAGAAAGACGGTGTGGTAGCCCGCCTCGCGAAACGCCTGCATTATGCCCTTGGTGTGATAGAGAATGTCGTAGTTGTCGGCCTCGGCGAGCGACAGGAGAATGGGCACGCTCTTGTGTGTGGTGTTGCTCTGGCTCATGTAGTTGGTGAACACCGTCAGCCCCTTGACCTGCGCGAGCAGAGGGTTGGTCTTGCGGCTGTAGCCGTAGAGTTGCCAGTTGTCGGCGCGGCTCGTCTCGCCAATGACGAGCACCAGCGTTTCGGGCTCCTTGTCCTCGAACGAGCATTTGGCGTAGAACCTGAAATCTTTCGATGTCTCCTTATATTCCACCGACGCCGTCTGCCGGCCGAACGCCATGCCGAGGTTGCAGACAGCGTTCAGCGGAAACATGTCGTTGGTGGGCGAGTAGGGGGTAAGCCCCGAGAGCAGCGCCGTGAACAGCAACGCTCCTGCCGTGGCACAGAGGGCAGGCAGGCGCAGCGCCTTGACCATGGCCCCGTTGGCCCATCGCTTCTTTGCCCACAGCGTGGCGGCGAGCGCAATGGTGGGCACATATATAACCACCACCCACACGATGGCAGGGAGCAGCTGTGACAGCAGTTCGCCCACCTCTCCCGAGTTGGTCGTGACGAGGTTGAGCCACATGTCCACCGCTATCGGGCCCCGTCCATAGAGATAGGTGAGCACCATCTGGAAGGCGCCGAGGAAGAGCACGGGAAACATCAGGATCATGGTGCGTCCCGTCTTTCGCGAGAGCGACATGATGAGCCCGTAGACGGCCAGCGGCATGACGATGCCAGCCACCCGTCCTCCCGCCGTGAGCTGCTCAGTCACCGCCAACACGAGGTTGGGTATGATGAGCACCAGCAGGAAGAGAATGAACCATGTGAGCCCTTCGTGTCCTCGCTTGCTGTGAGATGCTGACGGCTTGCTGTTGTTGCGTGTCTTGTTCATTGTTATCTTTTTTTTTAGACAATTGCTTTGCGGTTTTTCCAGAAGCTCCTTTAGAACGCCTCGTTGATGTTGAAGATGAAGCCCGTTCCGTTGCGGCTGAATCCGTAGTCGAGGCGCACGTTCACGCCCTTCTTAAACTGCCACCGGTAGCCCACGCCGGCGTTTGGCAAGATGCGGCTGAAGCGCATGTCGCTGTAGCGTGGGAACACCTCTGCTGCGCCGAGCCACAGCACGATGCCGTTGCGGTGCCAGATGTGCTGTCGCAGCTCCACCTGTGCGTCGATGACGTTCTTGTCGCGGTAGCGTCCCTCATAGTAGCCGCGCATGCGGTTGCTGGACCCCACGTCGGCGAGCATGGGCCACGGCACCTGTCCTGTCGACTGTCGCGTGTGCAGTTCGCCCGCAATGATGGCTCCACGCCATGCCTTGCGGTAGGTGGCAAGCTGCAGCTCTGCCGACCAGTAGGTGTTGTTGTTACCGAGGAACGTCGGGTTTGTCGTGAGGTCGAGCTGCATGAACCATCCCCGTGAGGCGTTGAGCATGAAGTCGCGCGAGTCGAAGGTGTAGCTCACGCCCACGCCAAAGTCGCTCACCGTCTTAGGCAAGCCTTCCAGCAGCTGCGGCGCCTTGTCCTTGAGCTTATAGGCGTGAACATACTGGTAGCGAGCTATCGGTCCGAGGTAGCTGTAGCGGTTTATCGGTATGAGGAACCGCGCCATGACCTCAAACTTCGTTCGGCTATACTTGCTCTTGTTGTCGTCGTTGTCGCTCTGCGGGTAGCTGAAGCCCCAGAGATAAGAGGGAAAGGTGTAGACATAGATCCTGTAGTCGAGCCTGTAGCGTTTCTTCGGAAAGATGTTGTTGCCCCTGATGCCGATCATGAGGAACCCCTTTGTCGTCATGTCGCTATAGAGCGATGCGTTCGACTTCTCCAGCGTCGAGTCGGAGCGGTCGGTTGAGTAGAGCGCCGATGCCACCAGTCCGAGACCCAGTCCGGTGTCGGAGGCATAGTGTGGTCCGCCTATTATGCCGAAGTCGATCTTCTTGTCGGGCTTCGGTTTGTCGCTCTCGGCAAAATATTGCAACAGCCGTGCCACCAGTCCGTGTTTAGCCTTCACGGCAGTTGTGTCGGCCTTCACGGCAGTTGTGTCTGCCTTTATGTCTTGCGCCATGGTCATGGCTGTTGCCGACAGCAACAAAGCAGCCATCGCCAACGCTCTTGTTAAGAGGCTTTTATGTGGTAGAGGTGTCTGTTTGGCCATATTAATCTTTTCTTTTTAAACTGTAATTTTGTCTTGAGCCTTTGGTGAGAATTGTTAACGTTAAAAACTGCTGCAAAGATAATAGTTTTTTTCTTATACATCTTTTTTATATAAAGAAAAAAGAAAATATGATATATTTTGGGTAAAAACAGAACAATCGTTTAAAACAATGAAGTGCCCACCTTTATGCTTTATAATGGCGATGGTGGAAGCATAAAAGTGGGCACCTGTAAATTGCTGATCTCGAAGCCTCTGTCTTCGTTTCCTTAGAAGCTCTGAAGCCAGGCGCGGAGGTTGAGCAGCATCTCGAAGTGGTAGGGGAAGTTGGCATTGTAGCCGAAACCGTGGCCGCCGTCGGGATATGCAAACATCGAAGCCGGCACGTCGTGGCGATAGAGCTCGGTGTAATAGCTTATGCTGTTCGACGGCTGCACCACCTCATCGTCGTCGGCGAGTATGATGCACGCCCTTGGCGTGAGGCGCGTCACATGCATGTCGCTGCTGTAATGTTGCTCTTCTTTCTTCTTCGCGTTCTTTCCAAGCAGGTTGTTGTGCGAGCCGATGTGGGTGTAGGCGGGCATCATCGTGATCACGGGGTAGAACAGAATCTGGAAGTTGGGCTTGGCATCGCCCTTGGAGTGCACGGCAAGCGTGGAGGCGAGATGACCACCGGCCGAGAAGCCCATGATGCCCACATCTTCTGTGTTGATCTTCCATGTCCTGGCGTTACGTCTCACCGTGCGCATGGCCTCCTCGGCATCGCTCACAGGCACCTCGTCGTTGCCGTTGGGCATGCGATACTTGAGCACCACGACGGCAATGCCGAGGTTGTTGAAGAAGGGAGCCCACTGTGTGCCTTCATGTTCCATGGCGAGGTTCTCGTATCCTCCTCCGGGGCAGATTACCACGGCGCGTCCTGTGGCTTTCTTCTCGTTGGGCAGGAACACCTTCAGTTCTGCCACGTCGTCCAACTTGTTCTTGTTGGGGGTCTTGCCCTCCCACAGTTTCATGTCAAAATGCTTCTGTGCCATTGCCGAGAACGACATCATCAAGGCTGCCAATATAAATAGAGCTTTTTTCATCTTTCCTTTTTTGTTTTATGTTTTTCTTTTAGCTTATTGTTCCTTTTTTAACCTTTGCAACATGTTATAGGCGAAGAATCTCGAGCATGCGTCGCATGCACCCGATATGTTCGCCCTCTTCGAGGACGCTGCTTGAGCTTTTCCGCCTTCTTGCTTTACCGGCGCAAAGATGGAGCGCGTGGCTGCTTGTTTGGGGTGACGGGTTGATATATGTTTTTTTCTTTGGGCCTCACCATCAAGTTTTGCCCCAATCATTTGCAAAGATAGTTATTTTTTTGTAATATTGCAGACGAAAAGAATTATAAAGGTAAAAAGGTAAAAAGGCAAAATGGTAAAAAAAGGCTAACGCCGTTGGCGCTTAGCATGTAGCTGTTCCGTTTATCTGCCTGTCATTCAACCTCTTGTCTCTCTGTAGCGCTGTTTGCGTTATCTGCGCAAATTCTTTTGCCTATGTAAGGATATGGAGAATGATTTTAAGAAATAATGATGTTTTTTTATAGAACGTCAGGTTTTATAGAACATCAAGAGAAGAACTTCAATAAACGAAACGCCAAGATAAGATAATAGCCGCCTATTGGTGGTTTTGAGGATAGCTAAAAGATAACAATAACAACATATTCCAAGATGCATCCATTGCTGAAGTATGAGTACTGTCCCATGTGTGGCAGTCATCATTTTGTAGAGAACAGTGAGAAGAGCCGCAAGTGTGAAAACTGTGGCTTCGAATTGTTTATGAACCCCAGTGCCGCCAACGTGGCGTTCATCATGAACAAGAAGGGCGAGCTGCTCGTTGAACGACGCAAGCAAGAGCCTGCCAAGGGTACGCTCGACTTGCCCGGTGGCTTCGCCGACCCTGGCGAGACAGCCGAGGAGGGTGTGTGTCGTGAGGTCATGGAAGAGACCGGCTTGAAGGTCACAAGCGCACGTTACATCTTCAGTCAGCCCAACATCTACCGTTTCAGTGGTGTTGACATCCCCACGCTCGACATGTTCTTCATCTGCGAGGTGGAGGACGAGAGCAAGCTACAGGCTGCCGACGATGCCGCCGAGTGTATGTGGGTGAAGCTCGACGACATCCACACCGAGCAGTTTGGTCTCCGCTCCGTGCGTTGGGGCCTGATCAAGTTTATGGAGAGCCTGAAGAACAACGGCTAAGAAAATGCGCTTCGCGCTCCTTGTTTCTTTTAAAAGCGCGAAGCGTTAAGACATTCTTTTTCCCGTTCTTCAACAAGCCGGTACAAAGCTTCAACAGCCCATCACAAAGGCTTGAACCTGAAAATGGCGTCTGCAAACGTCTGTGGCTGAAGAAACATCAGCATGTAAACGGGACAATAGGTTATCCTGCCCACAACCTCCAGGTTGCCGTTAGAGAAGACCACGCCTTGAGGAATGTTATATTCGGGTGTCGCCATAACGTTAGACAGAGCGTTGTGGCGCTTATAGTCCTTGCCCGATTTTATCTCTATAGGCAGCACATTGCCGCGGTCTTCCACCACAAAATCGAGCTCGCCTTGTCGCTTGCTGTTAAAATAATAGAGGTTGTAGCCATGTGCATGCAGCTCCTGCGCTGCAAGGTTCTCATATATCGCACCATAATTTATCTCAGAGACCCCGTTGAGCAGGTCAAAGGCAATGTTGACGGCATATTGGCTCGCCAACAGTCCCACATCGCTGAGGAACAACTTGAACAGGTTGCGCTGCTCACCGAGCTTTAGCGGCAGACGAGGCTCCTCCACATTATATGTAGGCAGAGCCACGCCGGCATCGGCAAGCCACAGAAACGAGTTGGCATAACGCTCAAACTTGGCTTTCTCGTTGAGAGCCTTCAGGATGAACCGCTTGTTCTTGGCGTTCAGTTCGGAAGGCACGAGGTCAAAGATGTTCTTTATGTAAAGCTTGTTCTCGGGGTCATATTTGGCTATGTCCTTGGCATAGAGGTGCATGATGTCAAGCTGTGCTGAGCGCACCGTTTGCAGATTGTTGGTGTCGATGTATTTCTGCACAGCCTCAGGCATTCCGCCGACAACAAGATACAGGCGCACGAGATCGTTCATCTTTTCATGTATGACCTCGTCAACCGCCTTTTTCTCCTCATAACAGACCCTCACATGGTTCATGACCTCCTTGCTCATGCCCACCGCTTCGGCAAACTCTTCCAGGTCAAGCGGAAACATCGGCTTCTCCGTAAGATAACCCACAGGCACGCTGCGTATGTCTTTCAGCTCTACGCCAAGCAACGAGCCGCTCATCACATATCGGTAGCTTCCTTCGTCGACCAGAAACTTTATTGCCGTCACTATTTCCGGACACTCCTGCACCTCGTCAAAGAAAATGAGTGTGTTGCCGGGTTCCAAGGTCGTGTTTGCCAATGCCGACAGGCGCAAGAGAATGTTTTTGGCATCTGACGGCACAGAGAACGCTTCTCTAAACTTTGGTTGGTTGATAAAATTTATCTCCACCACGTTCTTGAAACATTCGCTGCCCGTTTTCCTTATAGCATACGTCTTGCCCACCTGACGGGCTCCCTCAACAAGAAGAGCTTTATTTTCGTTCTTGAAAAATTTGCGCAAGTAGCTGTATATCTTTCTGTTAAGCATAGCGAAACTTGTTATGTATTTGTTCTTTTGTCACTTTTCTACCCTGTTTTAGCGGTGTTTCTGCCACTTTTCCAACCCGTTTTAGGGCTGTTTTCGTCACTTTTCCACCCTGTTTTGGTGCCATTTCTGCCACTTTTCCAACTTTAGGTCGATGCAAAGATACATTATTATCGGAATAAAAGCAAGGAAAAGACGGAAAAAATCAGCGAACAGGAACCTTCTCAAAACGTTGCAATGGTTAACATCTAAGCTAAAGGTCTCCTTCGCTATTTCGCCATTTCGCCATCTAAAGCCGTTAAGCTAAAGGTCTCCTTTGCCATTTTGCCATCTAAAGCCGTTTTTCTATTTTATACGGCGAACGAATCGTTAAAAGGACGAACATTCCGATATCTGATTGATGCGGGAAAATGAATAAATATGCAGAAATGGGAGGGAGGAATGTATAAATATCCAAAATAGCGGTTGTAAGTAAAAACAAGGGTTTTACTTTTAATTTTGAAAAATAAGGGGTGTTCAACTTATTGTTTTTGTTAACAACTCTTAAAATAGGGGTGGTTTTGTCAAAGGGCCTCTTTGAGGCTGTCAAAGGGCCTTAATGAGCTC
>OMBL01000181.1_pt1 | contig 33566 bp, 62 predicted proteins | sample 1644871 | NCBI WGS metagenome assembly OMBL01 (sample SAMEA103958115, study PRJEB25191) | human gut metagenome | biome: human-associated habitat [ENVO:00009003]; feature: intestine environment [ENVO:2100002]; material: feces | place: Germany | collected 2013/2015
AATACAGAAGTATCAAAAAAAGTAAATGGCGATGAAATTATTTCAAAAATTAACCAATCTGCTGAAAACGTTTCGATTGAAGCAAACAAAATCAATCTGAACGGCGCTGTGACGGCTAATCAGAATTTTAAAATCGGTTTGGACGGCAGTATGGAAGCGTTATCCGGACTAATCGGAGAATGGCAGATATTTGACGGATATTTGCGGTATGTTTTAGGAGAAAATGCACAGGCACTTTTAAAACCGGACGAATTGCTTATTAGTAGAAGTGCCGGGGCAAACTTTCACGCATATCCGGGATTGTTGTATATGCAATCTGATGACGGAGAACGAAGCATTTCTATTGATTGCAATGACGGAAGCATTAATTTGGGCGGAAGCTGGACAACTCCGTGGGGCGACATAGAAGGATAGAAAGGAGCAGGCATGAATAAAACGTATGGTCGTATAAATTGGGAAAATTATCCGAGTGATGAAACACCACTGAATGAAAGTAATCTGAATAAAATAGATGTGGCTACAGATGAAATTGACAATAGGGTAATTACACTGGACACTACAAAAGCAACCAAGGAAGAAGTTTCAACACTGGTGCAGGACGTTGCCTTTGAAGAAAAGACAGGAATTATTACTATTAGTAAAAAAAATGGCTCAAAAATAACGATTGACACGCAGATGGAAAAAATCGCGGTAAATTTTTCATATAATGCCGAAACACAGCAGATTATTTTAACGCTTATTGACGGCACAAAGCAGTATATAGACCTGGCAGCACTGATTACGCAGTATGAGTTTTTAGACAGTGATACAGTGGCATTTTCGATTGACAGCGCTGGAAAAGTGTCTGCAATCGTAAAAGAAGCGAGTATACAGGAAAAACACTTACAGCCTAATTATCTTGCAGATATTAAAGTTGAAGTTGCAAAAGCACAGGCAAGCCAGTCGGCGGCGGCAAAATCTGAAAGCAATGCAAAGGCAAGTGAAACAGCGGCGGCAACCAGTGAATCCAATGCGGCGGCGAGTGCTACAAAAGCACAGAGTTATGCTACTGGCGGTACAAACAGCCGCACGGGCGAAGATACGGACAATGCAAAGTATTATAGCCAACAGTCGGCACGGAGCCAATCGGCGGCGGCAACAAGCGCAGATACGGCAAGTACGAAAGCAGAAGAAGCGGCGGCAAACGCGGCAACAGCTAAAACAAGTGCCGATAATGCCGCGGGAAGTGCAAATTTAGCCAATGAAAAGGCAAATAGCGCGGCAAATAGCGCAACCATCGCAGTTTCAAATTCAAATGCGGCACAGCAGTACGCTTCCAATGCGGCAGCAAGTGCGGACACAGCACAAAACTATGCCGTAGCAGATACAGACAGCGCAAAATACTATTACGAGCAGGCAAGACGGATTTCTGAATCGTTCTCGGGAGCATTAAGACCGATGGGAACAGTTGCATTTGCCAATCTCCCTGCGCTGTCAGCAACGACAAGCGGCAATATGTATAACATTTCAGACCAGTTTGTAACAACTTCGGATTTTAAGGAAGGTGCAGGGAATACTATTCCGGCGGGCGCTAATGTGTATAAGACAGAAGATGGCAAGTGGGACGTTCTTGCAGGCACACCGGTTACAGGTGTAAAAGGCAGTGCAGAAAGTGCGTATAGGCGGGGCAATGTTAATATAACAGCGGAAAATGTAGGTGCGGTGCCGGTAGGCGGCAATGCAGGAAGTGCAGACAGGGCGGCAAGGCTCGGAAGAAATGGCAACGCTGGATATCCGATGACATTTAATTGGGCAGGCAAAGATGGACAACCTTCGTGGTTGTGGGGCGGCGAAAACGGAGAAGATATGTACGTTTACAATCCTAGTAATTTTAGCGTAAATTATGCAGCAAGTGCGGGAAACGCTGCGAAAGTAAATGGGCATACTGTCAATTCAGACGTACCGTCAGATGCAAAATTTACGGATACAAAAGGAAGATATATTGGCACTACCGTAACAAAGCCACAAGATAAAACAGAAATGTATATCGCATATCTTTCAAGCGGTTATATTGTAATGGCAGGAAAAACAGTAAGTAAAAGCTATGCAATGAATACACAATATGGAAATGCGTTTTGGGCACCGTTCACAATTTATTTGCCACCTAATATTGTAAAAAAAATTGACAGCGTGAATATTACTCCATTTGCGGAAACAGGGCTGATAAGTGCAAGCATAAACGGCTATACCAGCGAACAAATAACGGGATTTGTTTGGTCGCCACAAAACGAAACAAAAAGCATATCATTTCATGTTACCGTACATGGAAGGGCGTAAGGTAGGTGATTGGTATATATAACGACAGCAGTTAAAGACACGAAAGTGTCTTATTTTTTTACCCTAAAACACAATAAAAATTATATTTAGCCGCAGAACAGCGGCAGAAAGAGGTTCATATGAGCAGATATTCAGTAATTGATGTAAGTAAGCATAACGGAGTTATCGACTGGGATACCACAAAGAAAAATGTTGACGGTGTAATTATTCGTGTCGGTCACGGCAATGACAGCACATCACAGGACGACCCGCAGGCAATCCGTAACATGGAAGAATGTGAAAGACTGGGCATTCCGTATGGTGTGTATCTGTACTCTTATGCGTTAAATAATGCCGAAGCAGAAAGCGAAGCGGCACACGCACTGCGCATGGTAGAGGGCTACAATCCGGTGTTAGGTGTATGGTTCGACATGGAAGACGCGGACGGCTATAAAGAAAAGCACAACTTCAACCCATACGATAACAGACAGGAAATTACTGATTTTTGTAAGATTTTCTGCGACAGAGTATCCGAAGCAGGATACAAGACTGGTGTTTATGCGAGCAAGAATTACTGGGATTCAGTAATCTATGCAGACCAGTTATCCGACTACGAAGTATGGCTTGCGCACTGGGGAATTTCAGAGCCGTCAATGGATTGTCTGTTATGGCAGTATACATCAGACGGTGAAGTTGCCGGTGTACCGTCAAGCAGAGTTGACATGAATTACTGGTACGGCGAGTTACCGGAAGTTGACGGCGGCAGTGATTCTGATAGCAATTCGGGCGACTGCGGCGGCGATGAAGAAGACACAGAGGGCGGTGGATACAGCTATTCTGTAGGCGATACCGTAAACTACGATACAATCTATGTATCTTCAACGTCAGAAGAAGCATTAAAGCCTACCTATACGACCGGCACAATTACGCGGATTGTTGACGGTGCGAGAAACCCATATCTGATTGATGATGGCGCAGGCTGGATTAATGATGATTGCATTGCTGGCGGCGGCAGTGATGATTCTGACGATTCAGAAGAAAGTTCGGATTGCGGCGGCATTTCTGTAGGCGATACCGTCCGTTTCAACGGCGATACTGACTACAATGGCACGGCAATTAAGACATGGCACAATGACAGCGGCTATGAAGTCACACAGCTTGACGGTGATAGAGCAGTCCTTAGCTTCAACGGTTCTGTATTTGCGGCAGTCAATGTCGGCGATTGCGAATTAATCTAAGCATAAAAATACCGGGAGTGTAATACTCCCGGTGATATTTTAATTGTTATCGTGTAAATCAATCATAACAGCTTCAACTTGTGGAATTGTTATCGGTTTATTCAATGTAGATGTGTATGAATACTGACCGACATAACCACCATAAATTGTAATTCTATCATTTTCAAGTAGTTTACCGTCAATCACATCATTTGCATAAACAACAAGCAACGCGTGATTGTAGTCATCATCTACAGCCATTCTTATAGCGGTGTAATTGCTATCAACCGCACCAATCATCTGTATAACTTTTCCGTCAAATTTCACAGGTTTATCAATATTTTTGTCCGGGTATCTTGCAAGAGTATCATATGTAATATCTCCAGTGTATGTCATTCTGTCCCTTGATAACAGTGTTTCTTTTTCTGTAGGGGCTTCTGTTTCAGTTTGCGTTTCCGTTACTGCTTCTGTACTGTTTGCGGTGGTAGAATTATCCGCGGTTGAATTTTGGCAAGCCACAAGTCCTAAAAGGCATACAGGCATTAATAAGCATAATAATTTCTTTTTCATAAAAAATTCTCCTTTTTATTTTTTGATAATAATAGCACATAATTTAAGATTTGTCGAACCAATAGTAAATTTGTACTATACGTGTTGTTAATTTGATATTTTTTGACATAATACCCCATAAAATGTAGACAATTTTAGAGTAAATGTCGTTTTTTGCGTTTTAATTTGTTTGTGTAAAACTGGTAATTTATGTAAAATTAAATTGTCCAAAAGATTGGGCAATTCAAGTTCCGGCGGGCGGTTGCGCTATTTGGCATTGCGCCGCCGCCCCTTTACATAACCTTAATTTACATCAGCGACCTTTGTTCCAATCTTGACGGAAACAAACATTTGTTCTATAATGTTTGTATCGCTACTTTATGTTTTGTGTCGGGGAATACGGAGGGCTCTATGAGTAAAAAAAACGAAAATGAATTTTACAGAAAAGAAATATACAATCTAATATTAAAATGTGAAAATACGCATTGGCTAAAAGTTATATATGCGTATATAAAAAGGTTGCTTAAATAAAATAGCCGGGATAGCATTTTGTGTTATCCCGGCGTATTTTTATTTGTCTTGTACCATTGAATCGACAAGCTTTTCTAAACTATCCCAGTCTTTTTCGTCAAGCTTTCTTAACGCCGCAATAAGTCTATACTTAAAGCTTTTTTCACCAGCAGCTTGAATATCAGCAAACATTTCAGCTATTTCTTCATCTTTTGTCTTTTTAACAAAAGGTTCACCGTCACCTGTACGTAGCCAATATTCATTAACAGAAAATTCCTTACAAATCAAAGCTATTGCTGAATCACTCGGAACGCTTCTTCCCATTTCATATGTTGCAACAGTATTCCTTTTTACTTTTATTTTATCGGCAAATTCCTGTTGCGTCAAATTAAAATGACTTCGGATTTCTTTAATTCTATTGTTCAATGTTTTGTCCTCCTTTCCAAAACTAATATATCACACCTTGTTGAAAAAATCAACAAAAAGTTCTTGACAAATGTTTTTTATCGACATATAATTGTTTTACAATCAACAAGCAGAAAGTGAGGTGATAACACTGAAACAATATGTACTTGGTGAGCTTGAAACTACATATGTGGGCAAGGCATATGCAGAATATCAGCGTTGCAACAGTCAGAAAGCTTCAGAATTAGAAAATGAAGTTAAAAAGCTAATATCCGAATACAATCTGACTGCTACAGTTGCTAAAGGCTTCTTGGAATACATGAGATTAGTTATTGATGGTTGCTCATGCATTCCGAAAGAGAAATAACCTCAACGGAATGTTCGTTTGAAAGACAGTTTCCGTCGGGAATTTCACTTGCGAGATTGAGCATTGCGATTAACTTACCTGAATATGGATACTCTTTTCCACAGTTAGGGCAAATAACTTTATCGGAATTAATATCTTCATTTACAGTGTATGTGCAATGGCAAGGGCAAGAAACTTTAATTTTAATGAACATTTGAACCACCTCCTTATAAAAAGATAAGGAGATTATATCACAGAAAGGAAGTGAATGAAATGAGTGAAAAAGAAAAGGCGATTGTTGAAAAATTAAAAGACACAATTCCTAAAATGTCAGAGTATCAAAAAGGGTATCTGCTTGGCATGGTTGAATCAATGGCAGATAGAGAACGGTCAGAACCCAACAAGGAAAAACAGGGAAAGGAGTAGCCGGTGGACGAGAAAAAAAGGCATATTTCAGAAATCCTCTGTCAGCAGATAGAGTTGCTGGCAGAGGAAAGCAAGAAAACAAATGATGTAGATGTCAAAATTCGCATTGCGGGCGAAATTGACAGAATGGCAGATACCATTCTTAACATTTACGACGAGTAAATGTACTGTCAATGCTTGAAATGTTGCGGCTAATATCTTTGAGTTCAACAAAATAACGACTTGATAATGCAAGCTTTTTGATTGAACAACATTTTTGATTAGATAAATACAACGCACATTCAGATTGGCAATTTTCAAAGTTGTTTAAAGGACATTTATTCAACGTGTTCACCTCTTTCCTATTAAAAGATAAGAGGATTATACCACAGAAAGGAGAAGAAATGGCAGAAACAAATTTACAAGTCTTTAATTCCGAAGAATTTGGAAACGTCAGAACGGTAATCGTAAATGACGAGCCGATGTTTTGCTTGACTGATGTGTGCCGGGCATTGGAAATATCTAACGTGGGAAATGTTAAATCTCGGTTATCTTCAAAGGGTATCCGCAACATGGATACCCTTACGGCAGGCGGAAATCAGAAGCTTATTTACGTGAATGAAGCCAACCTGTACAAAACAATATTTCAGAGCCGTAAGGCAAGTGCAGAGAGATTTACTGACTGGGTAACGTCAGAGGTGCTTCCGTCAATCAGAAAGGCGGGAAACTACAACATGAATATGACGGATGAGGAAAAAATTCAACTTATTGCAAAAGGCAATGTGAAGCTGAATGAAAGAATTGACAAGGTTGAAGATAAAATATCTTCCCTTGAAAATGATATGCCGCTGTACGGCTGTGAAATAGATGAAGTGCAGAAGCATATTAAAAGGAAAGTAGTTGATGTGCTTGGCGGCAAGAACACCAGCGCATACAAAGACAGTAGCGTGAGGAGTTCGGTATTTGCGGACATATACCGGCAGTTGAAGCGCGAATACGGGTGTGTTTCGACATACAAGAGTATAAAACGCAAATACATTGCAGATGTGCATGAGTTTATTGATTGCTATTTGCCGCCGACCGTGCTTTCAGAACAGATTGAAAATTCCAATGCACAGATGTGCATGAGTTTTTAGAAAGGGGTATGAAATGTATATTAATCCATTTGCGGCAGGAGTAATTTTCACAATCCTCGTTGAAATTGGGCTTGCGTTGGTTTACTCATGGAGTAACGGAAAGAATAAAAAATGAAACAGCCAAAGAAACTTACAAGGCAACAGAAAGAAGCGTGTTCTGCACACCGCTTAAATGCGGAACATTGGCTTTTGGTTGAAGAAACAGAGTTTTATTTAAAACTTATTAATAAGGAAACCGGAAGCCGGAAAACGATTGACAAATTCACAAAGACTAATAAAGGGAGAAAAAGAAATGAACAAAGAAAAGGTAACAGTACAGGATTGCGTAGAAATGCAGGAAATGAAAAATCAGTCAGTCATTTTGAATGACGGCAAGGTTGTAAGATTTGAAGAAAATCCGAAGCCTAAAAAGGTCCTTCTCGACACAAAATGACAGAGCCACAGTTAGCCGCACTGGGAAACGTTGAAATCGTGCAGATTGACCGGTCGATTGAATCGGCAAGCGAGTTACAGGAAGAAATCAACGACTGTGACATTATTGCCATTGTCGCGCCTATCGGATTGCAGGCGCAGTTTTTAAAAGTTGCCGGTGACAAGCCAGTAATTGTAGCACTTAATAACAGAGTGCTTGTACCACAGGAAGACGGCACAGAAGCCAAAGCAGTATTTAATTTTGTCAAGTGGGAAAGACTTGTCAAAATTGATGTCGTAAAAGAAGATTTTAATAATTAAAAGAAAAGAGGACAAAGAAATGAACAAAATCGAAATCAGCGGAAAAATCACAAAAGAACCAGTTTTATCACATGAAAATCATGGAGAAAAATTCTATTCAACACAAATTACAAGCGTGAGAACGAGCGGCGTTCCGGACACACTCAACGTTACATTTTCAGAAATTTTCCTTAAAAATATTAAGGAAGATGAACAGGTTGAAATTTTCGGAGAAATCCGAACAATGAACTATGACGGTCACTGTCACATCTTTGTTTTTGCAAAAGACGTTACAGAATATCCGGGAAAAGACGGAAATTTTGCGGAACTGGACGGATATATCTGTCGTGAACCAATTTTCCGTGAAACGCCGCTGAATAGAAAGATTACTGACTTACTGGTAGCAAGTAACCGGAAGTATGGAAAATCAGATTACATTCCTTGCGTTGCATGGGGAAGAAAAGCTGTTAAGGCAGGGCTTATGAATGCTGGTGCAAAAATCTCTTGTACTGGCAGATTACAAAGCCGTGAATATTTGAAAAGGTATGAAGACGGCACAGAAGAAATCAAGACAGCCTACGAATTGTCAATCAATAATTTACAGGAGGGGGATTCCGAAAATGGCGAAGATTAAGATTTCGAAGAAACGGTATGAAGCACTTTTGGACACAGAAACAAGAGTTCAAGTGCTTTTGGGCAAAACAAAAGCGGATAAGTACATATCACTGGTGGACATGTACAGAATTTTGGGAAATGAGTTTGAAGCCCAAAAAATTGAAAAAGAAAGGGACAAGGTGGAATGGGATGAGGATTAAGCTGTTAAAAATTATCGTAGAAAATTTCATGTGTTATGCGCATGAAGAATTTAACTTCTTTGATTTAACAAAAATTTTCGCAATGAACGGCAAAGGAAAATCCAGTATTGCTGCAGCATATAAGTGGTGCATGTTTAACTGCGATTATGAATTAAAAGATAATCCGGTTGTGCGCCGGGAAGTAGGCGGAAAGTCCGTTGATGATATGGACACAAGCGTTGAACTTACACTTGACGTTGACGGAAAAGAAATAACTATGAAGAAAGTGCAGAAGCGTACCTACAGTAAGGATGGCAGCAGTTATAAAGACGATAACAAGTATTTCATCAATGATGTTCCTAAGACATTAAAGGATTTCAACGCGTATCTTGGCGTTGATATGAACGTGTTTAAGATGTGTAGTAATGTGAACGCATTTCTTAATCAGAAACCGGCAGACATGAGAGAATATTTATTTGATTTAGTAGAGGACGTTTCTGATATTGATGTAGCACGCCAGCAGACCGAATTAGCCGAGTTAGTTCCATTGTTAGGCAAATATGCGGCAGAGGAATTATTGGCTATGAATAAGGCTACCAAGACCAAAATTACAAAGGATTTGCCTATTCTTGACGGACAGATTAAGGAAAAGGAAAGAGATATTCAGATTAAGTCTGATATTGATACATCTGACCTTGAATTGCTCAAAAACAGCCTTAAAGAACAGATTGCTGGTTGCATTGCAAAACAGACTGACAATGACAAGCTGATGGCTGAATATGACAAGGCAAGTGCCGACATTATCAATCTTAAATTTGAATTGAATGACATGAGCCGCAAGGCAAATGAGGAAAACTTCAAACAGAGAAGACGGATTGATGATGAAATCGTTGACGTTAAGCGTAAGATTGATGAAATTTCAAGAAGTATTAAAACAGCTAATGATGAAATTGAAAAAGCCAATGCAGTTATCGGCAGATACACGCTTGAATTGCAGGAAGCTAGGGGAACGTGGACGAAATTACATGAAATGCAGTTTGACGAAAATGAAAAAATTTGTCAGATGTGCGGACAGGAGTTGCCGGCAGACAAAGTTGAATTGCTTATTAAAAACTTTGAATCTAAAAAGGCTTCGGCACTCGAAAGCGAAGCTGAAAGGGGCAACAAGATTAAATTTCTTGTGGATTCAGAAAGAGAATCTGTTGCTAAATTGAATGAAGAAATTGCTACACACGAATCCGAAAAAAAAGAACAGGAAGCGAAGTTAAAAGACCTTGAAAGCCAATTAGCGGCACTTCCAGTTGAAATTGATGTAACAGGAACAGACGAATACAAGGCACTTGAACAGCAGATAGTTGAAAAGGAAGAAGCTATGCACAAGGCTAATGACATTTCGGAAATTAAGGCAGAATTAAAGGTACAGGAAACGGATTTAAGACAGCAGTTAGCAATCTGCGAGAATCAGATTGCTAAATCCGATACTGCCGCAGATGAACAGCGGCTTGAAGAATTGAAGAAAACAAGGCTTGATTCTGAACAGAACAAGGCAAACGCAGAAAAGATACTTGCCTTGCTTGAAGAATTGGACAAAGCAAAGAATGAAACGCTGTCAGAAGCTATTAACAGCCATTTTGAATTAGTTGAATGGCAGTTGTTTGAACTGGCTAAGAATGGAAATTACAAATCAGTTTGCATTCCGAAAATTGACGGCAAGTCGATTCTTACGACCGTGTCAAACAAGGGCAACCGAATTTTGGGTAGAGTTGATATTTGCAAGTCAATTCAGAAAATTAGCAGTATTAGCTGTCCGATTTTCCTAGACGACAGTGAAAGCCTATCAACCGACAATCAGAAACGGGTAGCAGGCATGGTTGACAGCCAGTTGATTATGCTGATTGTGAATGACAGCGATAGATTGGAAATTGTGGAGGTATAACATGAATTTATATGTTTACACATTAAATACTTTTTTTAGCAATAGACCAAAAGGAATACATATAGAAAAGGTTGAAGCACGAGAAACTCCAAAAACATATATGTGTGATTCATATGGTACAGGGTATACCAGCCGTATAAGAAAGCAGGATATAGGGCTGATTATTAACGGCAGAATAATCTTGACAGAACCTAACTTTGAATATGCAAAAAATAAATTCAAGGAAATGGGCGAAGCAACGATTAGACTGCAAAAAGAAAGATTAGAAAACGCCGAAAATGTATTGAGAATTATCAATGAAAGTGAGGAAAATTAAATGAGTAGAGAATTGGAACTTGCTAGAGAACTTGTAAGAAAGTTAGAAGAAGCAGAAAAGGATAATAAGGTGCAGTTATCAGAATTACAGCCAGGAGAAACGTTTAAAATCGGAGAACATGATTTTATTGTTCTTGAGCAGAACGTTTGCAATGGCACAACAAATGTAATATCCAAAGGCTTTATGTCAGAGGATATTGTTTTCGATGACGATACAAAAGATTACAACAACTCCAACCTTAAAAAAATTATTGAAGAGAACATTCAGCCAGCCGTTGGAGTGGGAAACATTATTGAACAAGTGGTTAGCTTAACATCTGTTGATATGCAAGGTGAGTTTAAGCCTTGTTATTGCAAGGTAAGACCGATAACGTTTGACGAAGCAAGAAAGTATAACAACTTGCTTGTTAATAAAGATTTAGACGATTGGTGGTGGACTTGTACGCCTTGGTCTACGGCTGACAGGGGTTGGAAGCGTACAATTACCGTCGTTTCGCCGTCCGGCTATTTCGACAACTTCTACAGCTGTTACCTCAACTGCGGTGTTCGCCCTTTTTGTATCTTAAAATCTAATATCTTTGTATCGAAAGGAGAATGATTGATTATGACATTGACAATGAAAAGTTTACAAGAGCAGATTAATGAATTAAGAAATGAAGTTGCTGTTTTAAAAGCAGTTGAAAAAACAAGAAAGATTCCAGCCGGATTAAGCGCAGGAGATACATTTAAACTTGCTGGGCTTACATGGACAATCCTTGATATTACAGATAAAGGATATATGTGCCTTGCTGACAGATTAGAGGATTCAATGAAATTTGATAGTGAATCAAATAATTGGGTTGGAAGTCAGTTGAGAGAATATCTCAACACAGAATTTATCGAAAAGATTACTAATGAAATAGGAGAAGAAAATATTATTGCATTTAACCGCAATCTTCTTTCACTTGACGGTCAAGATGAATATGGAAACTGCGAAGACACAGTATCTTTATTGACCGTAGATAACTACCGCAAGTACAGAAGCTTTATCCCGAATACTGACGATTGGTGGTGGCTTGCAACACCATGGAGCACAAAGCGTAATGACTGTGAATATTCCGTTACCGTCGTTTCGCCGTCCGGCTATGTCGGCATCAGCGGCGGCTGTAACTTCGGCGGCGGTGTTCGCCCTTTTTGTATCTTTTCATCTGAACTCTTTGAATCAGAGGATTAGTAAATGGCAGAAACAGATTTAAAAGTTATTTTAAAAGCAAAAGAACTGGCAGAACATACTTTGAGGATAACTTCAAATTGTAACCGATACCCGAAAAAATACAGATTTTCATTGGTAGATAAAATGCAGAATAAATCACTTGAAATCTATGAATATTTGTATGAAGCCAATCGGACAGACTTGAAATTATATCGCAGAGAACGGTCAGAGCTGCAGACCAAAGCAATAACACATTGCGATGAATTGCTATTTTATATTGAATTATCAATGAAACTGAACATTGTTAATGTAAAAAGCATGGAATACTGGTCGAAAATGGTTTCTGACATTAAGCATATGGCGATTGCGTGGAGAACAAAAGACAGAGAAAGGTAATTAAAACATAGGTTGCGTGCTGTTTAAACCGTCGTTTCGCCGTCCGGCAATATCAACAACAACAACAACTGTAACAACAACAACGGTGTTCGCCCATTCTGTATCAAACAGGCAGTAAGAGTAGGCAATAAGCCGAAATCAGTAAAAGATACAAAAAAGTGCGCAACCTTTCCTAAAAGGATAAAAACAAAGGAATTATTACTATGGATAAAGATATTATTTGTGATTATGAAAATTTGTACAAGGCTTATAAAAAAGCTAAAGCAGGCAAAGGCTTCAATGGAAGCAGTGCTAGGTTTCAGATGATGAATCTTGAGGGACTACATATGTTAAAAGAACAACTTGAAAATCAAACATATAGGGTGAATCCGTACAATGAATTTAAGGTTTATGAACCAAAGGAAAGAGTGATTAAGTCGTGTTCTTTTAAAGATAAAGTAGTACAGCATTGCTTGTGCGATAACGTGTTGCACAAGCAGTTATCTGATGAATTTGTCAGAACAAATTATGCCGGGCAAACAGGAAAAGGCACACATTTTGGAATGGACTGTTTGAAAGAGCAAATGCTTGAATTTTACAAACAGCATGGGCTTGACGGTTGGATTTTGAAATGCGATATTACGAAGTTTTTCTATCAAATAAACCACGATATTCTGAAAGACATAGTTGATTACTATTTCAATGATGAGTATACAGTGTGGATGAATCATCTATACATTGACAGCACTGACGGTTTGGGACTTCCACTTGGCAATCAAGTAGCGCAAGTATATGCATTACTTATGCTGAATGGATTAGACCATTTTATAACAGGCGAGTTAGGAGTGGAACTATATGGCAGATATATGGACGATTTTTATTTGATAGCACAGAGCAAAGATTATTTGAAATGGTGTCTTGAATGTATTCGGCGGTTTGCAGAAAGCCTTGGATTATCCCTAAACGGTAAAACACAAATAATTCCGTTTAAAAGTGGGATTTTATTTACAGGATTTCATCATTATATCACAAAAGACGGAAAGTACATAAGAAAATTAACGAGTACTAATAAGCGCAGAATCCGAAAGCGACTGCGCAAGTGGTGCAAGTTGGTTAAAGCGGGACGAATGACAGAGAAGAAGTTTTATGAAAAATACAATGCGTGGAGAAATCATGCGTTGCATGGAAATTGCATAAAGCTGTGTCATTCAATGGATTTATATGTAAAAGAATTATTAGAAAGAGAGGAATAATTATGGCAGAGAATACGCAGTTAGTTGAATATGAATCAAATGGAGAAATGGTAAAAATTTCTCCAACAATGATAAGGAGATACCTTGTAAGCGGTGGTGGTAATGTATCTGACGGAGAAGTAATGATGTTTATGTCATTATGCAGATACCAGCACTTAAATCCGTTTTTGAGAGAAGCATACCTTATTAAGTATGGAAGCAACGAGCCAGCCACAATAGTTACTGGAAAAGATGTTTTTACAAAGAGAGCCAATGCAGACCCACGATATAAAGGAAAGAAAGCAGGAATTATTGTAATTAAAAAGGACGGAGCTGTTGAAGAGCGAGAGGGAACAATGGTTTTACCTAACGAAACTATCGTAGGTGGCTGGGCGAAAATCTTTATTGACGGAAAAGAGGACGAATACCAGTCAGTAGGTTTTGACGAATATGCTGGAAGAAAAAAGGACGGCTCACTCAATAGCCAGTGGGCAAAAAAACCAGCTACAATGATTAGAAAGGTTGCTGTCGTACAGGCTTTAAGGGAAGCATTTCCAGATAGATTCCAAGGCTTGTATGCACAGGAAGAATTTCAGAATATATCAGATGTAAAACTTGATACAGAAAAGGTTGTTGCTGATGAGGTTAAAGAGAACGCAAACACAGTAGATTTTGAGGAAAGCGACATTATCGACACCACAGCCACAGAAGTAACCGAAGAACAGGCAGAAGGCAGTACACTTCCACCGTTTATGCAGGAATAGGAGTGCAATTATGGAAGATAGACATTTATTTAAAGCAAAGAGGAAAGACAATCAAGAGTGGGTTCGCGGAAGCTTGGTTTATACTTTTACTGGCACGCCTTATATCGTTACAGAATACGACCACATAATGAACCTTATCGGTATGCACAAGGTAGACCCATCCACAATCTGCCAATGCACCGGCTTAAAAGATAAGAATGGTAATCTGATTTGGGAAAATGATATCATGGTTGCACATTTAGATGATGAATATCCAGAAGATGAGACTTATATAAGAATTTTGTGGCGCGGAAGTGGATTTTGCTCAAAAGAAAATGGAAGCGAAGATATAGCACCAATTGACAAATTTGACAGAGAACATTTTGAAGTGTGCGGCAACATTTTTGACAATAAAGATTTATTAGAAAAGGAGTTTTTTAAATGAGAGTAATATCACAGGACGGAACAATAGATGTTCCTTATGAAATGGTAGTTATTCAGAAGTTCAGAAATGCTATTTATTTTTTGAACCGTAATTTATCAGGAGTAGAAGACTTGATTAACGACATTGAGTTAGCTGAATATTCCACAGAAGAAAAGGCAATTAAGGCTATGGAAATGCTTAGAGAAGTATATATCGGTATGCCGATTGTAATGCAGAATGTTGATATTTCAGACGATGTGAAAAAGGAATTTGAAAGATTAAAGAAATGCGGCGTTATGGTACGAGTTGAAAATCAGCCGTCAAAAGTAGAGTGTGTTAGCAATACTATCTTTCAGTTCCCACAGGATGATGAAATCGAGGTATGAGTATGAGATTAAAATGCTTAGGCTCATCGTCAGCCGGAAATTGCTATCTGCTAACTTCCGACAGTGGAGAAACACTTATCCTTGATTGTGGAATACCGATTAAGGAAATCAAGAAAGGCTTGGATTGGAACATAAGAAATGTGGTTGGCTGCATAGTCAGCCACGTTCATTCAGACCACAGCAAGTCAGTAAAGGATTTTAAAGCTATGGGAATACCAGTATTTGCCCCATACATAAGCGAAAAACCTATGAAAATTGGTAATGAAGATTTTAGAGTACAGGCATTTGACCTAACAACAATAGATGGAAACTGGACACATACTAATGCAGACGGAACGCCTTGCCCGATATTCGGCTTTCTGATAACTCACAAGGAAATAGGGAGAATGCTTTATGTTACCGATTGTGAATTAATCAAGTGGAAATTTAAAGACATAAACCACATTCTCTTAGGTGTGAATTATGACAAGGATTTAATCGACAGGGATAACACAGGCAAAGCTAATCACGTTTTCAGAGGTCACTTATCCATTGACACAGCTTGCGATTTTGTTAAGGCAAATTATTCAGACAGCTTGCAGAACGTCATAATGTGCCATCTATCAAGTGAAAATTCTGATAGATATAGTTTTATCGAGAAGATGAAAAAAGTTGCTTGCGGGGCAAATGTGAGTGTTGCAGAAGCCAATAAAGAATGGATTCTAAAAAATCCGAATGAATGTCCGTTTTAGAAAGGAGTAAACAAGCATGAAAGTCAAAGAATTAATCGAAGAATTAAGCAGATACAATCCTAATGCAGAGGTTGAATGTACATATAGCAATGATACGTTTAACATTAATGAAATTGTGGATAAAACGTTTGCAACATTTTATCCTACGGTACTTATAGAGCTTGAAAATCAAAATTTGAAAGGAAACTAGAAAACATGATTAAAGGCAGAAAAGTCTATGACCCACTGACAGATACTTGGAGTACTGGATATTGGATTGTGGACGACAAAGGAAATTATTAGCCGGTGTGGTAGAAAGGAGCAGAAATGAATATCGATGATTTTATAAAACGTGCGAAAGAAAAAGCAGAAGAATATAAATATCGTGCGAGCTTTTTTGAGAGCAGTAATCCCATGAATACAGCTTGCATTAAAGTCGCAAAAGACCATGAACAGTTAGCTGAATGGCTTGAAAAATCCAAGGAATATCAGCAGCTAGAGAAACAGGGAAAGCTAATCAAGATACCGCTTGAAGCGTACTGTATTGTGGATTTTGAAGTACGAAAAGGCTTTGTATTAGAGGAAACATATCATATGAGTAGAAAACCTTTGCTAGTTGTTCGATATGATGATAACACTCTCAAAAGCCATAGTGGATACTTAGGAATTTCAGTATTCCTCACAGAATCCGAAGCAGAAGCAAAACTGAAAGAATTGAGAGGTGTAGAAAATGAAAGTAGTAATTGACATACCTAAAGATTTCACAGGAGATTATATTGCTGACAAATTCAAAGATTTCTTTTCAAGGGTTATTGCGGATATTGATTGCAAAGGTATGTGTGGTAGATACGAGAAAGAAATTGCTGAAATGTTTTTAAAAGCATTTGATGATAGCGAAGAAAAGATTTCTTGCAACTGCCAGCACAACAGCAATTCGAGAGATAATGAGTCTTGTTGCAAATGTGGTAGAAAAAAGACCAATGCCGACAGAATAAGGAATATGTCGGGTGAAGAATTGGCAAAATACATTTACGATGTGTCTGAACATTGCGCAGACTGTGTTGTGTGCGGCGATGACTGCGACAGCTGCGATGGTACAGAAGATATTTGCGTGCCAAAGATTGTTGAATGGTTAAAAACAGAAAGCGAGGATTAGAAATATGATTAAAACTGAACATGGAGTAGTAATTGTAAAAGGCAACATTGTTGAACTTATGGCAGACTTAGGGATTATTATTTACAGTTTGAATAAGGATATAACTGCAAAGACGGACGAAAAGTGCGCTAAAGAACTGCTTGACATGGCTTATAAAGAAGCGTTTGTAGAACCGAAAACAGAGAAAAAAGCTGAAACTAAAGAACTTCAAGAATTATTAAATCAACTTGCTAAAATTTTATCAAAATAGAAAGGACATGGATTATGAATAAAGTAATTTTAGTTGGTCGGTTAGTACGTGACCCCGATGTAAGGTATTCACAAACTGGGAATGGCAATATGGCGGTAGCACGGTACACATTAGCTGTTGACCGTAAATTCAAAAAAGAGGGCGAGCAGAATGCAGATTTTATTAATTGCATTGCGTTTGGAAAATCGGGAGAATTTGCCGAAAAATATTTCTTTAAGGGAATAAAAATTGCAATCAGCGGCAGGATTCAGACTGGAAGTTATACGAACAAAGACGGTCAGAGAGTTTACACGACTGATGTAGTTGTTGAAGAACAGGAGTTCTGCGAAAGCAAACAGAATCAGCAGAGTAACGGCATAATTCAGCCGAATAGCAATGTTGACAGCGATGGATTTATGAGTATTCCCGATGGAGTGGAAGACGAAGGTTTACCATTTAATTAAGGAGGCGTGAGTATGACAGAGAGTGAAGCAATTAAAGAGTTTCATCAGAATATTGATATGCCATTTGGAAGTAACATATCAAGAGAAGCGTCTGAACTTGCAGTATGGGCGCTTGAAAAGCAGATACCAATGAAACCTATTTTAAAAAATGGAGAAAACGGGAGTTTTGTTGATTATGAAAATGGACACGGAGAATACAAAGTAACAAAATGGCAAGATTGGGTATGCCCTATTTGCGGTTGGTTTGTCGGACAGAGATATAATCGGTCTCAAAACCATTCACACGACCAAAGGAAATGTAATTACTGCAATGAGTGCGGTCAAAAAATTGATTGGAGTGATGAAATTTGAATTATCAAAGCATTAGGCAGGCAAAAGCGATTGAACAGAACAATAAAAAACGCTTATTAGAAGTCAATCCAAAACTTGACGAGGAGAGCGGCATATACTTTTTGACACGAATTGATGAAAACGGATTCAAGTATGCCTATATCGGGCAGGCTGTACATATTCTGACAAGGCTTGCACAGCACCTTGTCGGATACCAACATATTGATTTATCACTCAAAAAACACAAATTGTACTCAAAAAGCAATCCTTGTGGCTGGAAGATAGGATTTCTGCATTTTCCGAAATCCGAACTTGATAAGCAGGAGCAGCATTACATTAAGGCTTATGCCGACAAAGGATACCAGCTAAGGAACAAAACAAGCGGTTCGCAGGGCGAGGGCAAGGCACAGATTGATGATTACAAACCGTCTAAAGGCTACCGTGACGGCATACAGCAAGGCAGAAAGAATCTTGCAAAGGAACTGTCACACATTGCAGAAAAACACCTTAAAATCGAAATCAGAGAGGATAAGAGATATAACAAGGTGTCACAGAAGCAGTATGAGAAATTTATGGATTTGCTGAAAGCGGGTGAAGTAGATGGCTAAAGCAGTATTGGTTATGGATATGCCGGAATCGTGTTTTGGCTGTAATTTATGTCATATTGACTATGAGGAAGACAGAGCAACATGTCAGGCATATGAGACAGCAAAAGAAGTTAATTCTGACACATTTGAAAAGCCAAAGTGGTGTCCTCTTCGGGAACTGCCGGAGAAGAAAGAAGAGTTTGAACTACGGAAGTGCAAAGGTCCTGTGAAAGGGACATGGAAAGCCCCATTGATTGAGAATAAGGGCTTTAATGCCTGCTTGGATGAAATTTTAAAAAAAAGAAATGAATAACGAATCCTCGGTAAACCGAGGTCTCAACTTAAAGGTTTATGGATTTATTGAAAGTAGGTGAAAACAATGCTAATTCCGAAAGTTAAAGCCAAAGAATTTGAAAAATTCGGATTTAAGAAATGTAAGGGTGAATATGGAAAGAACGGTTGTTATTATCTTTGCGTTTCAAGGGGATGCAAAATGCTTTTTGTGAGCAGTGCGATTTTTGATGTTAATGATTGGATAAATAATGACCCGAGAATACACAAAGACGCAAATTGCCGATACAGAGACCACAGGACATATCTTGATATTATTTATGAGCTAATCAAGGCAGATATGCTCGTAAGTGAAAGGGGGTAGGAGTTAATGAGCGAAATTAAAGGCTATACAGCGGAAGAAATTGCACGATATACAAAGGAAAAACTTATTAGCGATTATGAATTTTGCAAATGTGATTTAGCTGAAATCAGACGGCATGAAAAAGAAATTGCAGATATAAGACTTGATTATAATTCAAAGATAGTAAAGTACAGGATAGAAAGTGTAAACAGAGTTCTTGACTTCATAAGAAGTGAATATAGGGCTGGCAGAATTTGCGACCTTGAAACGCTATTGTGTCACTGTCAGAACAAGCTAAATGGCAATATTGACGGAACGGAATTAAACCTTGATGAGCATTCAATGGGATTTCTTTTTAAGGAAGCGGGTGAAGATGATGACTAGTGGAAAAGTGATTACTCGTTGCGGAGATTGTGTTCACTACAATTTTAAAAAACACAAATGTAATGTTGGGTATTCTGCCGAAATAGACCCAAAAGAAAAATTTTACGCAGACTGTACAACATTTGAGAATGTGGAAGAATATGAGAGAAAGGCTTATAACAGGGCTGTTGATGATTGTATCGAAGAACTTAAAAAGCGAAGAGACACAAGATACATGAAAGTAAATTGTGATGACGTAGAGCTTAAGATGTTATCTGAAAAGTTGAAAGGAGCGAAACAGAATGGGTGAGAAAATGAAACATATTCCTCACATTAACTCTTATGAGGATATAAGAAAAGAAATGAACAATGATTTACGATACAGGCTGAATAGTAGAAAAGAGAGGACTTCACTCGGAGTTCCGCTTTACTATCGTGTCAATGTTCAGATTATAACAACGCAGGAGTGTCCGTATAGTTGCCCGTTCTGTTTAGAAAGGCAGAATCCCATGGCAGGAGAAAATGACTTTGATAATCAGATTGAATCATTGAAAGCAATTTTGAGCGAACATCCTAACGCAAGACTTACAATAACAGGTGGAGAGCCGGGACTTTATCCACAGCATATTAAACAGCTTGTAGATATATACAACGAACTTAGCAACAATGTTTTTTGTTCTGTAAACACAGCAGGATATACAAGAGAGTTAAACGGATTATGCCACATAAATTTGTCTCATAACGATTATGTACACGCAAATCCGAGCAACTTCCCTAACTGTACATTGCAGACTGTTGTGGAAAATCCAAGCATAGATTTTATAAAGGAATTTATGCACAAAGACGCTGACAGCTTTTCATTCAGATTTTTAAGTGGTCTTGAAAAGAAAGATTATCCTGTAAAAATATGGAATGATTTACAGAATGATGATGATATTGATATTCATACCTTTAGAATTGGTGATTTCTTTGTATATGCAACATTTGACTATATGGGAAAACATGCAAGATTGACATTAGGAGATATGTGGCAGCAGAGAAACAATGATTATAAGGATGGATACTCAAATATTATTATTCATCCCGATGGAACTATAGGAACTAATTGGAGATAAGAAAGTAGGTGATTTAGTTGAAAGATAACCAGTGCAGAGCTTACAAACGCACATACAAATGCCCAAAAGACAAGTGTGACGGCTGTCATCGGCGCATGAGCAGATTCTACTTGATACAGGAAATTGTAGAAATTCTCATGAAATCAGACACACCAGTAGGAGCTAAAACATGGACAGACAAATGACTTTATTTGACTTTATGAGAGAGCCAGTTTCCATAACGAAGCCTATTCGATTAATAGAGCTTTTTGCTGGTTATGGAAGTCAAGCTATGGCGCTAAAGAGAATAGGTGCTAAATTTGAGCATTACAGAGTTGTGGAGTTTAATAAGTATGCTATAGCAAGCTATAATGCAGTGCATGGCACAGATTTTCCTACAATGGATATAACTAAGGTTCATGCAGAAGATTTGAATATCTGCGACACAAATGCATTCACTTACTTACTTACTTACTCATTTCCTTGTACGGATTTATCAGTTGCTGGGAAACAAGCCGGAATGTCTAAGGGCAGCGGCACAAGAAGCGGTCTGTTGTGGGAAGTTGAGAGAATACTAACAGAAATCAGAGATAGCAACGGAGAATTGCCACAGATTTTATTCATGGAGAATGTGCCACAAGTACATAGTCAGGATAATATGCCTGATTTTAGAAAGTGGATAGATTTCCTTGAAAGCCTTGGCTACACAAATTACTATCAAGATTTAAACGCTAAAAATTATGGGGTAGCACAAAATCGTGAAAGGTGTTTTATGTTTTCATTCCTGGGCGAGTACAATTACCATTTTCCACAGCCTATACCACTCAAAAAGAAGTTGAAAGACTATCTTGAGGATAATGTAGATGAAAAGTATTACATCAACAATGAAAAGGCTGGCAAACTGATAAAACAGCTTATTGACAACGGCACATTACCAAGTACAATCCCTAAGAGCAGAGCAGAGCAGAGCAGAGCAGAGCAGACTTGCGTTGACGGAACAATTTGTGAACCAGGAAGAAGAGAGGTTGCAAACTGCATCAAGGCAAGATATGACGCAGGAATTTCAAACTTGCGGTCAGACGGAAACCTTGTTATTAAGCAATCAGGCAACGCAGATTGAAAAGCAGATTGATGTTGCAACAACTCTTATGGCAAGGGATTATAAAGGGTTTGGAAATCAATCTATGAATGGAGTAATCGAATGGAAGTAGTAGGAAGCATATACACAGAAGTTTCAGACAGATTTCAAAAAGGCATTATCGGGGAGGGTATTTCCCCCGATGCGTAAAAGCCGAAAAGCATGATTTAGGAGTAATTATGGCAGATGTAAATGTAATAGGCTCTCTTGACGCGAAATTTGAGAGTACCAACAGAATTTATGATGTGGGGGGGCAGTTCAACATTGAGTACAATGCAAGACGGCAATCAAGAGCCGAAAATTCTTGAGTCAAAGCAGTTGGGATTTATGGATAATGGCACAGGCAAGCACCAATCGAACACAGTATATGACGAAAACGCACTTTGCCCTAACATTACAACAGTTGAGGGTGGCGGTACACAACAGATTAAAGTGTGTGAAAGTCAGATAGTTGCTATGCGTGGCAGAAATCCCGATAATCCGTCAGATAGAACTGTGGGAAGTCTAACCGAGCAGAGATTAGAAGTAAATATGCAAGGCACAAGTAATTGCTTAACGAGTGTGCAGAAAGATAATTTATTGCTTGAAAAACCCCAATATCGTATCAGAAAGCTAACACCTAGAGAGTGCGGACGGCTGATGGGTGTATCTGATGAAGATATTGACAAAATGGCAGCAGTAAATAGTAATACACAGTTGTATAAGCAGTTTGGTAACAGCATTGTTGTTGATATCATGTGTGCCATGTTTGAAAATTTGAATATCAATCAAGGTGGTACAGTATGAAAGACGAAGCAAAACACGAAATACAAATCTTACTTGACCTGTTAAAATCCAGCCTTACACGGAACGGCGTAAGCATGGCAACTGACAGAGAGGGAAATTTGATGTTTTTTGATACCTCAGAATATAACCGAAGCGGTGGCAAGACATTTGACGGATTTAGAATCAATATTAATGATTTAGTAAAGTAACAAAGCAACGGAACTTGAATAACAGATAAGGGGCGATAATATGGCAATATATCGAAATGTCCAATTGGCATTTTGGACGGATAGCAAAGTTGAAGATGATTTTACACCGGAAGACAAGTATTTTTACATGTACATTTTAACTAATCCACAGACGAATATCTGCGGGTGCTACGAAGTGAATTTTTCGCAAATGGCAAGACATACAGGCTATAGCAAAGACACTATCGTAAGGCTTCTTGAGCGGTTTGACAAAGTACACAATGTTATAAAATACGATTCAAGTACGAAAGAGATACTTATATTGCGGTGGTACAAATACAATTGGAATAAATCGGAAAAAGTTCTTGCAGGAGTATTGAGTGCGGCAAAACGGATTAAATCTGAAAAATTCAGAAAATACGTTAATGATATTGTTGATTCAATCAGAAATGACACACCATTATTAGACCACAGCATTGAAGAAACATCTGATACCAATTTGCCCGACAATGCAAATGAAAAGGAAAACAATGTGGTGTATATGAATGTTATCGACTACTTGAATAAAAGATGTAATACTAAATACCGATACAATGCGCAGGCAACAAAACGGCATATACACGCAAGGATAGAAGACGGGTATAAAGAATCTGATTTTTACGAGGTAATAGACAAAAAAGCGGGTGAATGGTTGGGTACAGATATGGAAAAATATTTGCGACCGGAAACCTTGTTCGGAACAAAATTTGAAAATTATTTGAACCAAAATATAGTACCTAATAAAAATTTTAGCAAGGGTACTATTGATTGGGACAATGTGTAAAGGCAGGTGGCAATGATTGACAAGAGAAGAAACAGTCAAAATCATTCGGATTATGTGCGACAGCTATCCGAATTATAAGCCGAACAATATTTCAGAAATGGTCGACGTGTGGTGCATGATGTTAGAGGATTACAACTATAATCAAATTTCGGTTGCGTTAAAAGCTTACGTAACATCGAATACAAGCGGATTTGCGCCGAGTATAGGAGAGCTGATAGCAAAAATACAAATGATTTCACAGCCGCAGGAATTGAATGAAATGGAAGCATGGAGTTTAGTGAGTAAAGCATTGCGGAATGGTACATATGGTGCAGTTGAGGAGTTTTCAAGGCTTCCGCCAACCGTTCAAGAAGCTGTTGGTAATCCCGATAATCTAAGAAATTGGGCAACGTCCGATTACAAAGCGATTGAAACCGTAATACAGTCCAATTTTATCAAAACTTACAGAAGCGTTACAAGCCGGGCGGAAGAAATTAAAAGAGTGCCGGCAGAAATTCAGAAACTTATCGAAAAAGTAAATCAAAATTCACTAAAGGCTCAAATCGAGCAAAAATACCAAAACAATACAAATCTTCTTTCGGACAAGAATAAGCCGTCTATGAGCGATACAGAAGACGTAGAAGCATATTCAGAACCGCCGAAAGAATTTGAAGCTTTAAAGGATAGTTTGAGGAAATAAAATGGCATTAACGCAAAAGGAAATTAGTCACAATTGTTACATAAGACGCAAAGAAAATGGATTATGTCCACGTTGTGGAAAACCGCTTGACAGAACTGGTTACTACTGTTCGGATTGTTTAAAGAAAAATAACGAACGTGAAAAAGAATTTCGCGAGTGGTGCAAAGAATACAAAATTTGTCCGCAATGCAAAAAAAACAAACTTTTTGGCGATGAGCATATTTGCCCGGAATGTTTGGCAAGAAAAGCTATGTACCGCGCAAACAATCCCATATCCGATGAAAAACAAAAACAATACAATGAGAGATTCAAAAAACAGCAGCGGGCGCTGTACCAACAACGAAAAGAACAAGGTATTTGTACCCGTTGTGGTAAACGCCCAGCGGCAAAGCCTAAAGCCAAATGTGCAATATGCTTAAAAAAGAACGCTCAAGCGCATAAAAAGCAATATTACGACAAAATAGATATAAAAGAGTATCGCAAAGCTAATAATCTATGCTACCACTGCGGAAATCCTATAGACCGTGAAACAGGTCAGTTGTGCCAATCGTGTTGGGATAAATGCCGTGAAAATGGATTAAAAAGCCCACATGATAATACATACTGGCGGCAGGACAATAACATAGTTTTTAAATGGAATCGAGGTGCTAAAAATGAACATAAATAGCGCAACTGACAAAGGCTGTGATAAATGCAAGCATAAGTTTTATTTAGGCACAAATAAGCAAGGTGCGGCAATTTACGGTTGTAAAAACCGTACTGGTAAATGCCCGGAGCGCAAAAACAAATAATTGAAAGGAAACGGCTTATGAAAATTTCAGAATTGACTAAGCCGGAGCTTGAAAAAATCATTGAAAATGCCAATTTTACAGATGAAGAAGAAAGAATTTTTAAATTGCTTTCAAAAGGGAACACTATAACACAGATAGCAATTCGGGTATCACTTTGTGAAAGAACTGTTAATCGAAAAGTTATTAAAATCAAGCAAAAAATTAAGCGATTGGAGGATATTTTATGATTAATGTTACTCAAAATGGTAAAAATGTAGACACAGAAGAATTAACATTGCCGGACAGTATCGTTAAAATGATTGCAGAGATAATTGACAAGTAAATTTTAGATGTGTAAAATGTGCTGTATCGTGATAAATGCGGCACATTTTATACTTTAGGAGGATATATACTATGAAATGTGTTGCTTATATGAGAGTATCGACAGAGAAACAGGCAGAAGAAGGTAACGGACTTGAAAGCCAAAAGCGCGATATTGAAAACTATTGCAGAAAAAATGAATTGATAATAGCTGATTGGTATGTTGATGAAGGATATACGGGTTCAAATATGAATCGCCCGGAATTGCAAAGGCTGATTACTGATTGTAGCCGCAAAAAAGTAAATTGCGTTGTTGCATTTAAGCTTGACCGTATTTCCCGAAGCATGGTTGACGGAATTTACATCATCGAAAAAGTATTCCAAAGCAATAATGTTGCGTTTAAATGTGTACATGACAGCATTAGTTATGACAGCCCTATGGAACAGGCATACACACAGATGATGGCAGTATTTGCACAACTCGACAAAAACACAATGATGTTGCGTATGCGCGGCGGTATGCTTGAACGTATTAAGCAAGGCTACTGGTGGGGTGGCGGCAATACGCCTTACTGTTATCGGTATGATAAAGAACAAGGAATATTAATTCCTATCCAGGAAAGAGCAGAACAGGCAAGGAAAGCCTTGGAATTGTTTATTTCCGGCTATTCAGACGCGAAAATTAAAGAAATATGTGGCTTCAAATCTGAATTAGTTACGCGAAAAGTGCTTACCGGAGTTGTAAATATTGGCATGATACCATACAAAGGCAATATCTATCAAGGCAAGCATAAACCGATTTTTGATAAAGATAGATTTGAACTTGCTCAAGAATTGAGAAAATCAAGGTGCTCTGCAAAAATAAGTTGCTTTACTGAACCGAATTTACTCACAGGTTTGTGCTATTGCGGAGTGTGCGGTTGTAAAATGCGTTATCAAAAGTGGAGTAATGGGAATCACAAGATATATTGCTGTTCAAGAAATAAAGGCTTGAAATATCTTCCGAATTACAATCCGAACTGCAATAATTCTCTTGAATGGGCCGACGATATAGAAAAGCAAGTTACTGATGAAATACTTAAAATTTCACTCAATTTGTCTTCTTACAAACCAAAAGCAAAAGAAACAAAGCTTGAAATTATGCAATCACAACTTGAGCGAGAACAAACAAAGCTTAAACGTCTATATAGCTTATATGCAGACGGCAATGATACTGTCTTGGAAATGATAAAAGATTTAGAATCGCAAATTTCAAAGGCAAAAGAAGATATTTCTGTAGAAAGTAAAAATGCCATTAATACACAAAAGAAAGAATTTACTTATCAGAACATAAAAAAACTTGCCGATGTTTGGGACAACATCGACAAGAAACAAAAAAATTTCATACTGAAAACTATAATAGATAAAGTTATTATAGTCAATGGAAATGTTGAAATTCAGTTAAAGAATTTTTAGCATATACTTAATGCTACGGGTATTGCGTTAAAGAAGTGCTAATGCCGTATTTATCACGATTTTTAAACATGAATTATTTGAATATGTCGCTAAAGTGTCGTTTTGATGTCGCTTTTAGCGTCTTTTTTTATGCCAAAATGTAATTGTAAGGAGGAAGCGCTTATGTTTTCAGACGAAGTTTTAGAGAAGATTTTTGCAAGAAAAGAATTACAAAGCTTACCTCTGCAAGTTCAGTCAAGCATAATCCATGCGATTGAAAATGTTTTAGAGGAGGACAGCAAAAATGCAGATAAACAATCCGTATCAGCAACCGGCAATGAATTATAACCCGGGATATGCCGCATATCAGTACAATCCTATGGCAAATATGCAGAGATACCAACAGCCGGACACGCAAATTCAACAGCAGATTCCACAATTTCAGCAACAACAGCAGGTAATCGGCATAAACGGCAAGATTGTAGCGGCAGTTGAAAATATTACCGCAAATGATGTGCCTATGGACGGTTCAGTTGCCTTTTTCCCAAAGCAGGATTTGTCGGAAATCTACGTAAAAGGTTGGAACGCAGACGGAACAATCAGAACGATTGTGTATAAGCCTTATACAGAGTCTTCAAACAATACAGCGGTAAATTCTATGGGTGACACAGAAAAATCAAAATTTGACCTATCAGAGGAAAGCACAGAGGTATTAATGAACAGGTTTGATAGTTTGGAAAATAGATTAAGTGAAATCGAGCAGTTTATGACGACTAAAACATCGGCAAAAAGCACGGCTAAATCAAAAAATAGCCCAAAGCAGGACGGTGGGGGTGAAGATGAATGAATCCAGTTGAGCTTATTCGATTAATAAAAAGCGGCAATCCGCAACAGGTCCTTTCACAAATGATGAATAGCAATCCTCAAATATCAAACAATCCTATGGCCCAAAATGCTATTAAGATGTACCAAAACGGGGACACGCAGGGGTTGAAGATGTTGGCAGAAAATCTTTGCCGCGAACAGGGAATTACAACCGATGAAGCAAAACAGCGAGTTTTAAGTATTTTTAATCGTTAGTACATTTTGGGTTGTGCGCACATAATAACCGGTTATCCCATTTGTAAATATATTTCAATGGAGGTAAACAAAATGTTTAACACAGGTGCAATGCCTAGTCTTGCTGATATTGCGGCAGTAACGGGCAATAAAAATGACGGTGGCTGGGGCGACGGCAACGGCTGGTGGGTTCTTATTATTCTTTTTGCCATTTTTGGCGGCTGGGGCAACGGCGGCTGGGGTGGTAATGGTGCAAATGGCGGTGCAACACCTTATGCCACAAGCGCTTTAACGCAGGCAGATTTACAGAGAGGATTTGATACACAGTCAATCGTGTCAAAGCTTGACGGAATCTCAAACGGACTTTGTGACGGATTCTATACACAGAATACCGCGCTTATGAACGGATTCCACGGTGTCGATAACGCTATCTGCAACTTAGGCTATCAGACACAGCAGGGATTTAACACAACAAACGTTGCGTTAATGCAGGGACAGAATGCTTTGCAGTCACAGCTTGCTAATTGTTGCTGTGAAACGAGAGAAGCCATTCAGGGTGTAAATTACAACATGGCACAGAATACTTGTGCATTACAGAATACAATGAATAGTAATACACGAGATATTATCGACAGCCAAAATGCAGGAACAAGAGCCATTCTTGATTATCTCTGCAATGAGAAAATTTCCAGCTTACAGGCAGAAAACAACGATTTACGCAGAGCGGCTTCACAGGATAGACAGAGTGCATTACTTACTACTGCAATGGCTTCGCAGACACAGCAGATTATTAATGCAGTCAATCCGGCGCCGATTCCGGCATATCAGGTGCCGAACCCTAATGTATATTACGGTTGTGGTTGCAATAGCGGTTGCGGCTGCTAATTTACTAAATAATCAAGTATCTTAATCAAATTGAGTTTTTTCGAGTTTCACTCGGAATAAAACTCAAAAGGTTATGTCTGCTAATGCAGTATTACAATGTTCCCGACACCAATGTCGGGAAGACAGGGCAGACTTCAAGAAAGTTTGCCCTTTATTTTGTGAAAGAGAGGTATTATTTTATGGCAGAATTTACAGGAATTGCACTTCAAACTGTTGCGCAGGGAGAAGATGTTGCATTTACAGAAACACCGGTTGCTGGTTCAAATTGCATTACGCACAGACAGGGAAGCGGTATTGTTAAATTGAGAGGACTTACAAACCAGTGCCGGGCAAGATTTTTAGTATCTTATTCCGGGAATATTCAAATCCCGACAGGTGGAACGGTTGAAGCTATTTCTCTTGCTATTGCGATTGACGGTGAGCCGCTGCAGTCAACTCGTATGATTGTTACACCGGCGGCAGTAGAGAACTTCTTTAATGTTTCAGCACAGGCATATGTAGACGTTCCACGCGGTTGCTGCGTTACGGCAGCGGTACAAAATACATCTGCACAGGCAATCGAAGTTCAGAACAGCAATTTAATTGCAGTCCGGGAAGCATAAGGGGGCGGTTTTATGGATATTATGAGAATGCACGACATGATTGAAAAACTGTCTGAATGTGCCAAATGTGAAATTGACAAAGGAATTGAAAATATAGACCCGTGTGAAATGGGACAGGTTACAGATATGATGAAAGACCTTGCAGAAGCAATGTATTATCGTACATTGATGAAATCAATGGAAGAATCGAGTGCAGATGAAACAATGGAAATGTTTGAGCGGCTTGGTGACGGCAGAAGATTTTATGATAACTACCGCTATTCAAACGGCAGATTTGCACCGAAAGGCAGAGGAACGCGCCGGGGATACGATGAACCTCCGTATTTCCACATGACACCGGAAATGTACCGCGGAATGGAACATGACAGGGATATTGACCGCAATTATGGAAGAATGTATTACACAGAACCGGCGACAAGCGGCATGAATATGACCGAAAGCGGCTATGATAAAGCGAAGCGGCACTATACAGAAACCAAAGAAATGCACAAAGCAAATACTGCAGAGGACAAAGAACATAAGATGAAATCGCTTGAAAACTACATGAAAGAGTTGTCCGGCGATATTACAGAACTGCTTACAGACATGACGGCAGAAGAACGTACAATGCTGAAAAGCAAGCTTTCAACGCTTGTAAGTAAAATGTAATGGCAATGGCTGGGAGTGCAAAAACTTTCAGCCAGTTTTTAAGGTGATTGTGATGTTTAAAATCAATAATGTAGATTGGAATATAGTATTTACAGATAATTTAAAAAAATTAATGCGTTCTGACGGCTCTATAAGCCTTGCTGTGACCGATTGGAACGACAAGACTATATATGTATCCAACAAGCCAAAAGGGGCTTATTTGCGTAAAATAATAGCACACGAACTATGCCATTGTTTTTGCTTTTCTTATGGTGTGAGTATGCCGATTGAACAGGAAGAATTTATGGCAGACTGGATAAGCAAATATGGCACAGATTTGATTTATCTGCTTGATTATTTAATGGCAGGGATACAGAGGGGAGCGGCAGTGTAATGGATAAAATAGATAAGCTTCTTGAATATGTGCGCCGGACAAATCCCGAAATGACAAAAGAACGATTGATTTATGAATTGGGAGAGTGCCGGTATACAGCAAAATCATTAATTTTTACGGCAGAAAGCGTGAATTTGCAAAAAGAAAAAGATTTAAAAAGTTGATTTAAAGCTATCTGCATGGTATAGTATTAGAAAACGCAATAAAGGGGTAGCGAAGTATGAAAACTTGTCCAAACTGTGGAGAACTGATAGGCGATAGCGTTGACCGTTGTTTTAACTGCAATTACAGCTTTAAGTACAAGAGCGTAATTAAGAAAGAAGCATTGCAGGAGTGCAGAAAGCAGGCAGAAAAAGAAATCGAAGAACTTAACCGGAAAAGAAAAGAAGAAAATGAGCGAAAAGAAGCTGTTATTAATGCTATTAAATCCGGCAGAATCACAAAAAACGACGTCATGAAAACAACCGGATTTGATTTTGTGGGATATAAAATTGTCAGATATTGCGGAATCGTAACCGATACTGCGTTATACAGTTTAGGCATGATGACGGATTTAAAAAATGCAATGAATTTTAAAGCGATGGTCGCAGGAAAAGAATATAGTGCATTTTCAGAAAAAGTGCAAACTTTTATAGATGAATTAATGAACGACATGGCATTAGAAGCCTTGTACAAGGGCGCAAACGGTTTAGTTGGAATATCATATAGCTGTGCACCGTATTGGAATACCGGCGACATTTCATTAATGATTACAATGAGCGGAACGGCTGTCTGCATTGAAAAGGAGTAGAAACTTATGGCATTTACAAATAAACGCGGAGAAAATATTAGTTTTGAGTGTTCGGAGCTGATAGATGAGTTAAAATCGGATATTGAGGAGTTCGGCGGTGACAAAATTGTAGCCGCGCGGTGCAAGGATACGCACGGTGTAACGTTGTATGTTAATTATGATTTTATTGAACCGGAAGACCCGATAAAGGAATCGGAATTACAGGAAGACGAATACATACAGACCATGACGATGACAGCGTTGCTTATGCTGTTGGAACAACAAGACAAATTATTTTAAAAGCTATAGGGAGTGTTGCGGCACTTCCTATTTTTAAATTCTATGAGAAAGGGGAAACAATGCCGAGGAAAGCAGACACTACTATTATTGATAAAGTATATAACAATTTGAAAGTTGACAAATTGACGGACCAGTACAATTCATATCATAGAAGACTTTATGAATGTACTTGTTTGCTGTGTGGGAAGAAAAGACTTGCTACTAAACAAAATCTTCAAAGAAACGAAGTAAAGGATTGTGGAAATCATCGGGATTATAAGGATATTAAAAATAAACGTTTTGGCAAATTAGTTGCAGTATACGTTACCGACCAAAAAAGCCATACAAAAAGCAGATGTAAAATATGGCATTGTAAATGCGATTGCGGCAATGAATGTGATGTACATTATGATGATTTAAAAAACGGAAAAGTAAAAAGCTGTGGCTGTTTAAAAAACGAAAACATTCAAAAATTATACGCTTATGGTACTGCACCGTGCAAATTGAACGGAAATAAAATAAGAAAAACAAATACATCAGGGACAACAGGTGTTTGGTTTGATAAGTCAAGGAATAGGTGGTGCGCAGAAATAATGTTTAAAAAGACAAAATATTTTTTAGGACGCTACAAAAGCAAAGAAGAAGCTATAAATATTCGGAAAATTGCAGAAGATAAAATCTTTGGCGAATTTTTAGAATGGTATGAAAAAATTAAAAATAGTGATTGACTTTTTGTAGCAACAGTAATATACTTATTGTAGCGACAAAAAGAAAGGAAGTGAAGACGTGTCACCACGGACGGGCAGACCTAAATCTGACCATAGCAAAGACACAATGCTAAGAGTTCGGATTGACGATGAGCTGACTAATATGTTAGACGTTACATCAAAACGTCTAAATATAACAAAGTCAGACGTTGTCAGGAACGGAATAAAAAATGAATACAAAAAAGCAAATAAAGGAAAGGTATAGGTGCAAGATATGGAAGAATTAAAAATTTTAAAAGGAATCACATTGGCAACAGGACTTGAGAAATTGACAGCGGCACTCGAAAAGGACGGATATGCAGTGAAAAAGGTGGGTGGTGGATATGTTGGCTATAGCAATGATTATGTGCCGAAAAAATATATACTTATGGAAAAGGAAAACGAAATCCCTCTTATACTTGAGGGTGTAACTTATTATGGCGGCGAAGGTTCTGTCGCACATTGGGTAAATCAAAACTATCCTGTCCAAACACCATTATGGGATATAAATGATAAGAAAATTATTCATTTAGACGAAAAATTCCTCCAAAAGTGTGGAATGGAAATGAAAGAAATTAGGTGGCTTTGTTGAAAAAATAAAAATTACCGCTTGTCGTTTCCAGCAGGCGGTTTTTTTTAACATTTTCGCTCAATTTTTTATTCGGAAAAATTTTGAACCCCCCGTCTATTTAGATTTTCAGCCCGGTCAATCCATTTTCAAAAATCCCCGATTTTTGAGCGGATTTTAATCAAATTTTGCCGGCAAAATTCACGAAAAGTTTTACTATTTTAACGTGCTAAAGTATAAACTATGAACTTGCTTCGGCGAATGAAAAGTCTATTTTTTTATGTCTGCAATCTTGTAAAATGCCCGCAGTCGCCTTATTATTTTGCTATGGTAAAAAGCTAGCCATATAAGGCATTTAAAGCCGTATAAGGCTATAAACGGTATAGAAGCGCAACGGCAAAACACCTTTATTTTGGTGGCTGTTGTTCCTGCTTGTGCTTTGCCCGCGTAGCTTTTACGCGTTGTATAACAGCGTCCCGATTTTGGACGTAGTATTCCCGGTTGTTTTCCGCTGAATTTTTGCGGCGTGCGATTTCTGCGCACTCTGAACAGCAGTATTTCCGGTACACAGACATAAAAGTTTTACCGCATACTGGACAGATTCGGCTTGTTTTTTGGTTGGATAACTGCAACCGCCTGCGTTCATTTCCGGCGGCGTCCTGCCGGCGCTTACGTTCAGTAGCACAGGCAGCGGAGCAAACCTCTACACCGTTGCGGCTCAAAAAGTTTTTGCCGCAAATGGTGCATTTTTTCATTTTTGGCATAGAATACCCCCTTTTATATTTTAAGATAACACAAAAAAAACTATAAAAATAGCCTTGCATTTTTTTGGTATATATGCTATTATATTTTGCAAACAAAAGTTTGTAAGGTGTGCGGCGCTTTGATAAACCGTAACATGTGATGTATTGAAATATGTTTTAGTATTAATTTAATGCTAATCTATTCAAACATCAAGCCGCACACAAAAGCCCCGGGAAA
>OMBL01000184.1_pt1 | contig 33089 bp, 19 predicted proteins | sample 1644871 | NCBI WGS metagenome assembly OMBL01 (sample SAMEA103958115, study PRJEB25191) | human gut metagenome | biome: human-associated habitat [ENVO:00009003]; feature: intestine environment [ENVO:2100002]; material: feces | place: Germany | collected 2013/2015
GTTAATTATATTTTGCGCCGTAAAGACAAAATCCCGTTTTCGCAATTGACTTTAAGGCGCGTTTATTGTAAAATATAAACTGATAATATAAAGCCGTACGGCGGAACGGAGTTAATAAAAAATGAAGCCTGTTTATAATCGTATACTTTTAAAGCTCAGCGGCGAGAGCCTTATGGGCAAACATAGCTTTGGCATCGACCCAGAGCGTCTTTCACAGTATGCCGACCAGATTAAAGAGGTTAGCGAGATGGGCGTGCAGATAGGTATCGTCATCGGCGGTGGCAACATCTTCCGTGGTCTCAGCGGTGCATCAAAAGGTTTTGACCGTGTGAAGGGCGACCAGATGGGCATGTGTGCAACAGTAATCAACTCTCTGGCTCTCAGTTCGGCTCTTGAGGCTGTAGGCGTGAAAACCAAGGTTCTCACCGCCATCCGCATGGAGCCTATCGGCGAGTTCTACAGCAAGTGGAAAGCCATCGAGGCAATGGAGGCAGGCTATGTGTGCATCTTCTCTGCCGGCACAGGCTCACCCTATTTCACCACCGACACCGGCTCATCGCTTCGCGGCATTGAGATAGAGGCCAACGTTATGCTTAAGGGCACACGCGTCGACGGCATCTACACTGCCGACCCCGAGAAGGACCCCACAGCCACTAAGTTCAGCGACATAACCTACGACGAGATCTACACCCGTGGTCTTAAGGTCATGGACCTCACCGCCACCACCATGTGTAAGGAGAACAACCTCCCCATCTATGTGTTCAATATGGACGTTGTGGGCAACCTGAAGAAGGTTATGGACGGCGAGCCCATCGGCACACTTGTTCATAACTAAGAAAGAAGGTATCTCGCTTCGCGAGAGAAGTTAACTTCCATCTACAAAAAATCCCTTGCAACCAACAAAAGCTGCAAGGGATTTTTTGTATCCTTTTTTGAATGTGGTTTAAGCGAAGGCCTGAGGGCCAAAGCTTAAACCGAACATTAATAGTCTATTATAGAGAAAGATTTCTTTTTACTTCTTTAAATTGATGGTGGGGAACTCACCGTCAAAATTGCCCGAGAGGTGCTTCTTGAAGATCATAGCCTTAGCCTGCTTCATGAGGCGAGCCTCCTTAAGAGGAGTGAGCTGTGTCAAAGCCTTGGCTTCCTGCTCAGAAGTAGTATCCTCGATGAGCATAGGATCAAGCCAGAGGTAGAGCACCTTCATAGCAGTTTTGTCTGACAGAGGCTTACCCTGAGCAACCACTGACAACCAACCCATTACAGGCGAGCCGAGCACTGTGCCCTTAAGAGTTCCATACTTTATCATCTGACCATCCATCTCCTCCATGTCGAAAGCATAAGAAGCCTGGGGCTCTGTGCTCCAGTTATACTTCAGATCCTGGTTGAAGAGCACCATGTAGACAGGATAATATTTAGAATACACACCAATCTGCTTTGCGCTGTTGAAATTCAGAGCCAGATTGTCTTTGTCGTAAGTACAATCCCATGAGAAGCCAGCCGTAGGAATAGAGATTGTGCATGATTTTCCGAACGAGTAGATTGAAGCAGGCACATTAACATTCTTGAAGCCAGTGATCTTACCTGATGTTTTGTCAAACACAGCATTGTAGAAATAAAGTCTATAGTCGCCTGCGATACCCTCCTCGAACGAAGCCTGTGTTACATAGAGCGTGTCGGCATAGTGGCCGCTCTCCATGCACACCTGACCCTTACGCATGTCACCAGTGGTGTTGGGAGCGATGTCGAGATAAACGCTGTCGCCCTTCACCGATGTGGTAACCCACTCAGGAGCCTTAGCTACATGAAACTCTGCGTTGTGCTGCACATAACGCTGAGCCTTACCACCTGCGTTGTCCATAACCACGTTACCTGCGGGGTCAGAATAGCCGAACACAGTTCCGAGCTGTGACACGCTAACGATGGTTGAGTCGTTCTCTGAAGCCTTGATAACCACTGTTGAGTAACGGCTCTCACGCGAGTTGTTACGCTCAGCAGTAGCGCTGAGTTTGTTGCCGTCGAAATCTACTGTCAGCCAGCCTTCTGTAGAATAGGCAGAAACGATGTTCTGGTCCACCTCTACAGTGGCGCTGCCGCCTGCTGCCTTGATGGTAGACTCGGCCGACGTCACCTGAACGCCTGTTGCTATTGTCGACTTGTTGTCGTCATCGCTGCAGGAGAACAGAGTGGCCACGCCCAAACACAATACTAATGAACTAAATATCTTTTTCATTGTGAATGTAAAATATCAAATTACTAAATGCAGAACCCTGTTAGTTGGCCCTGACGAATGATGACAAATGGAACATGAACGTGAAAGTCGCGATGCTGGGCCTCTTACCAGCATTATACTCAGCATCTACCTTGTCCCTGTCAGAAGTGTAGGATCCGTCACTCAACTCATAGAGAGGACTGCCGGAACTGTCACAGCAGATGAACGTCAAGCCGTCAGCAGAGCCGGAAGCGTCAACAAAGTTGTAAGACTGGCTGTCACTGTCATACTCCACCGTGAAGGGATTGTAGTACATGTTATTGTCGGTGCCATTGATAAGACCGTCAGAATTGATGCCTACCATCATAAGCACGGCACAACCAGGCACATAGTTAGAAAGTGACATGATGTTCTTCGTTGTGGGGTCCACAGCATAGACATACTGCATAGGCATTGACAGCTTGCCCTGCGGAGAGTAAGTCATCACGACACGAAGGGCAAGGCTTGAGCTCAAGGGAATGAAGCCGACGAGACGGCTCATGGACTTCTGCTGGATGAGAGCCGACACGGGGTTGAGCGAAAGAGTTGCCACATTGTCGACAAGACCCTGCTGGGTGTAGCTTTGAAAACCGAGGTTCCAGTTGCCATAGAACTCATTGATTGACAGGAATCCGTCGGGAGTGTAAGCCTTGAACACAACGCTGTTGTCAGCACTGGTCAGTGTCTGTGCCTCCGCATTGAATGTCAGGTCATCAAACGACTTGCCGTCAACGGACAGAGGTGAGTGCAGCTTGATGCCCTTGTCGGTGACATAGAAAGGAACACCCTTTGACTCGTCACTGCCGAGATAGGCGCGGTGAGCGTCGGCGTCAATGGAAAGAGCCTGCGATGCGTCAGATGCGCCGTCGGCAAGATAGAAGAAATTCATTGAATTGAGAGTGTTCTGAATCTTGTCAATCTCCTCTTTCCATGACACATTCTCGGGAACACGGGTCATGACGAACGAGTTGCCCCATTTCTTTCCCTTCACATAGATGGTGTCCTGCGAGGTCTTGGAAATGACGAACTCATAGTCGCCCTGCTCGCCGTCCACATCGTCCTGGTAGGGCTGCGAGAGGTAGTGCATGACAGTGTTGTAGGTGTTGAACGTGAGCACAGGGCCACGGTCGGAAATGACGTCATAGCTTGATGACGAAACCATGTCGCTGGGAGCGATGTCAGAAGACACATAAGCCTTTCCGCTCTTAAACTTCATGAACATGGTGTAGCCGCCACCGGTATACTGCTCACCAGTGTAAAAGTGCATCTGCCAACCGTTTGAAGCCGACTCGAGCAGTTCCTTGTCTGCCTTTACAGCCTCTTCCATGCGCTCAGCAGCTGGTTTGTCGAACAGGTCCTCGTTGTCGTGCAGACAAGAAGTCAGTGACAGAGAGACGAATGCGAGTGCTGCTCCTAAAATTATCTTTTTCATTGTTTTGTTCTCTTTAAAAAATTTGTTTTCCAAACTAAAGTCGGGCGTGGCTTCGCTTGTTCTTTGTTTTCATAGATCAAGCCCTGCATGCCTGGCAGCATTGCTTTTCAGAAGAAAGGCGAAGCCCACGCGAGAAATTAATTGAGATGATCCAAGTCGATAGTGTTCAACTCAGAAGCACGGCGCAACACAGCATCGCGGAGATCATCGATATTGATGTTCCATGCGTCCTGCATGTAAGAACGCACGATATCGAGCTTAGCGTTGATGTAGTCGGCACCATCCTGCTCACCATCCTGCTTGTCAGGGTTCTTGGCATCGTCGATAATTGCCTGCCACTCTGACTCAGAAACGGTGACATACTTAGACAGCATCTCGGCGAAGTCCTCAACAGGCTCAGCCATGGCGTAAGGTGTCACGAAACCAGCCTTATGTGCTTCGGTGTCTGAGATCATATACCAGTTACCGCTTACATAACCGCTCTCTGTGATGAGGTCATAGCTACGGTCGTAAGGAATCTTCTGGTTGAGGATGTGGGTAAACTCGTGATGAAGCGTATGGAAATAATACTCGTTCATCGTGTTGTAGTCGGTCAGCATCTCGTCGGTGAGGCTGTTTACCATGTAGAGCGTGATCTTAAGACCACCCTCAGCGGTACCGAGCACGATTGTACCCTCGCTGTTGTAAGCAGCCGATCCGATGAAGTGGATCATACGCGGCATGTTCTCCTTGATGAAGTCGGGACCGATAACCTCAGTGTAGGCATCGAACCACAGATACTTCATGATGATGGCGAGCTTGGCGCTCTTTGCAGAGTCGGCAGGCACAAGAGTGTACTTGTGGTCGCTCTCGATATCTTCCATCTTATACTTCACATCCACATTGTAAGGATAAGTGTAGTTGTTAAGCAGCCACTTGTCAAACGCGTCGCGTGTGGGCGAAGTGGTGGGGAATATGGTGTCTGAGCTTGGATCATCGTCGGAACAAGACATCAGTGCGAAGCTGGCGACGAAGGCAAGCAATATGATATAAAACTTATTTTTCATCTCACTTACATTTTTTATTTTGTTGTAGTGTTACGGGGGTTAGCCTGCATGCCAGCACTCAATACCTCAACAGGCAGCTGTATGGCGCTACGGGGATCGTCGGCATCCATTGTGTCTGTGATGGCCTCAAGCTCGTTGCTCTTGTTCAGACGAATGCGGTAGATGGTCATGCCATAACGCTTCACATCCTGCATACGCAGACCCTCGTGCATGGTGACGAGACGACGGAGCTGAAGGATTGTCTGGATCATAGGCTCCTGAGTGTCGCTCTCCAGAGTGAAGCCCATGGGGTGCAGCTCGTGACGGATGGTAGGATCCTCAGGAGTGTAGTAGTCGAGACCACCTACAGGCTTTCCTGCAGCGTTGATGCGGCCGTTATAGAACTCCTTGATGCCATCAATAGTCAAAGCAGTTGCCGAAGGCATAAACTTAGACAGCTCGGTGTTGACGTCAGCCAGTGCATTCACATAGTCGCCCTTCAGAGCATAAGCCTCAGCACGCACGAGAAGAGTCTCGTCGGTGTTGAATACAGAATACTCTGTGTGAGGATAATATGCTGTGTGGTCAGCGTTGAACTCCTGCATCATAGGGATCTTACGCAGACACACGTTAGAGAGGTCAGGGTTATTGAAGAGAGTGTAACCGGCCTTTGTGTCGCTCTTGCCCCAAGGACCGGTGCTCTCCAAAGTCTCGGTTGTGCTGATACGCGAGCCGTGAGCATATTTCTTGCCTACCATGTAAGGACCGCCAATGGCACCCCAATAAGAATAGGTAACCTGCAACAAAAGGTTTGCAGAGTTGCTTGTGCTTACATAAGCATTGGGCTGCACCTGATAGTTAGGTGTCAAAGCGTTCCATGTAGCCCAGTCGCGAAGCTTGGTCTTTGGCTGTGTTCCGAGCACCACATTGGCACACTTGATAGCCTCGTCATATTTCTGATAGTAGAGGTAGAAACGAGCTGCGAAAGCGTTGGCAGCAGCAGGTGTGAAGTGGAACTTGGGATGGTCGTATGTGTTAGAAAGCAAAGGCATGCCTCTCTGCAGGTCCTTGTCGATCTTGTCATACAGCTCAGCCAGTGTGCCACGCTCATACTCCACGAGCAGCGAGTAGTCGGGCTCTGTGGGGTAAGGCAGACCGAGTTCAGTGGCAGCGGTCTGGGGGTTGTAGGCACGGCAGAACACGGTAGAGAGAATGAACTCAGCGTAAGCGCGTGCTACGAGAGCCTCGCCCAGCTGTGCCTTGTACTGGCTCTGGTCAGCCTGCTTCTCGATGAAGCCGATGGCCTCGTTGCAGGTACGCACAGCGCTGTAGTAGCTATCCCAGATGTTCTTTACCGACTCGTTGTCGGTCTCTGTGATGTCCTTCCAAGCGTAAGCCTGGTCCTGGAAGCGGTTTATTGCTGTCCAGGCAGTGTTGTTATACTCGTTAGTGTTGTCCGAATACATCTCCAGCAGATACACTGGCGAGGTCTCAGAGTAAGCACTTACAAGCAGTTTGCTCACATCGTTGGGAGACGAAAGCTCCATACGATTGTCGGGCAGTTTGTCGAGATAGCTGTCGCAAGATGTGAATCCCACAGTGGCTGCCATCATCGATATTGCTATATATAATTTTGCTTTTTTCATTTTTTCTTTCTAATCTTTCCTTTTGCAATAATTAGAATCCAGCCTTGACGGTAAGAGTGAACTGCTTAGGCATAGGTGCAGACACACCACCGGCGCGGAAGAACTCAGGATCCTGTCCGTTGAGCTTCTTGTCAGCGTAGATAAGGAACAGGTCGGTACCCTGAATCTTGAGAGAGAGGCTGTTGAGAGCCATGTTCTTGAACCACTTTGAGGGGAATTCGTAACCCAGTGAGATCTCCTTCATGCGGATGAAGTCGCCCTTAGCGATACGCTCTGTAGAGTAGTTGTATGCGTTATAGGCGTAGATCAGGTCTGAGTTGTCCTGCAGCTCACGCTTGCTGATCAGCACAGGCACGTTAGTGATGTTCTCGTCACCGGGGAGCACCCAACGGTTCTTAAACTCCTTGGTCAGTGAAGAGAGGTCTGTGTAACGGTAGCTGAACACAGGGTCAAGACGCACAACGTTGCCGAAAGAATAGGTGATGAACAGGTTCAGACGGAAGCCTTTGTATGTAAAGATGTTTCCGAGTGATCCAGTGTAAACGGGATCTGTCGGACCCTCATACTTAAGGTAGTCGTTGTTCTCACGCTCCTGGAAGTTGATGCCGCCAACAGTTACGTTGCCCTTGTCGTTGATGAACATAGGATAGCCGTCCTCGCTCAGGCCCACGAAGGGGATAGAGAAGAGGGCACGCACAGGATAACCCTTCTTTGCGAAACCGCTGCCCTGGATGTAATCCATTGTAGAAGCCTTTGACATAAGGTCAGTAACCTCGTTCACAGCGTGTGAGTAGATGAAGTTGGTTGTCCAGCTGAAATCCTTGTTCTTGATGTTTGTTGTAGAGATGCTGAGCTCCTCACCGTGCGACTTCATTGAAGCCACGTTACCGTATGAAGAAACCTCGCGGTTGATACCATGGGTTGTTACAACACCGATCAGGTCGTAGTTGTTACGACGATAAACGTCGAAGGTCACGTTGATGCGGTTGTTGAGGAAGCCAGCGTCGATACCGAGGTTGAACTCGTGCTTCTTCTCGTATGTAAGCTCGTCATTACCAGTCTGGTACAGTGCGATACCGCTCTCCTTGTCGCTTGAGAAAGGACGGTAGGGGTTGTATGCCTGGAAGATAGATGTCGAGTTGGTGATGCTTGAAGGACCACGGTCAGCGGTAAGACTGTAAGAAGCCTTCAGCGTCAAGTGAGAGAATGTGGGCTGCAGAGGCTTGAAGAAATTCTCCTCGTGCATGTTCCACGATCCAGAGATGTTCCATGTAGGCAACCAGCGGGCGCTGCGGCTGCGGCCGAGCATGTTGGTACCCTCGTAACGGATGGTTCCGTTGAAGTTGTACTTGCCCTGATAAGAGTAGGTGCCGTTAGCGAAGAAGGCAGCACTGCGCGAGTTGGTGTTGCTCAGAGTGTAATAGTCCATATTCTCCTCCTGGCTCTTCTTGAAGAACTGGTAGATGTAGAAGGGAATCTCTGAAGCATAATACTGCATACCTACGCCGTTGAACCAAGAGCGTGAACGCTCGATGTTGGTCGATTCCATACCTCCGAACAGGTTCACGATGTGAGCGCGGTTGAAGGTGTGGTTGTAGTTGGCGGTAGCACGGAAGTCGTAGCTGAGCATGCGGTTGTCAGTACGCTTGTAGAAACCACCCTGAGGCAGCACAGTGATAGGCAGCGCGTAAGCGTTGTCGGGGTCTGTGTAGAGCAGGTTGTTGTTGTCGCGCACGGTTGTGTTCTTCATTGCGCGATAAGCATTGGCCTGGTTAGAGTTTTCTGTGATCTTGTGCTCCTGTGATGTAGAAGCATACTTGATGGCACCGATGGCCGACAGCTCAAGGTCACGGATGGGCTTGTACTTCAACTCAGCCTGGAACTTGGTGTCAACCACGTTGAGGTCGATCTTGTTGTTGTCCAGCTCGTTGAAGATGTTGAACGGCGCGTAGTTTGCCTGATAGTAAGTGTTGGGATCAAGCGCACGCGATGAGTTCAAAGCATAAGAGTAAGGGTTGATATCAAAGTCGCGGCTCACCTCACCTGAAGCGGCGTTAACGCTCTGGCTCAGAGTGCCAGGAGCCTGCTGCTTACGGTAAGAAGCGCTGCTGATGATGTTCAACGACAGGTTGTCGATGATGTGGTGTGTAACGTTGAGGTTAGCGGTGTAACGGTTAACCTTGCTGTCCTTGTACCATCCCGGATCGACCATTGCCGATACAGAAGCATAATAGTTTGACTTCTCTGTACCGCCGCTAAGGCTTACAGAGTGGTTCTGTACGAGGTTGCTGTTGAACAGCTTGTCGAACCAGTTGGTGTTGCGCATCTCTGCCTCCTGAAGGTAAGCATACTGTGCCTCCTGTGTGTTGGCAAGAGCAAACTGGCCTGTTGCGGCGTTGTAAGTGTTGATAAGCTCGAACATCTTACCATAGACACCGTAGTCGCTGCCGTTGAGCACGTCAGTAAGGCTGAGCCAGCCCTTCTCGCGCATTTCCTTATAGATACCCATCTGATCCTGAGAGTTCAGGATGTTGAAGTTGCTGTAGCTGGGCTTCAGACGTGTGGTAAACTCACCAGAATAGTTGATATGGGCCTGACCGTTGCGACCTTTCTTTGTGGTAACAACAATCACACCAGCCATGGCGCGGGCACCGTAGATAGAGGTAGCCGAACCGTCCTTCAGGATCTGGAAGCTCTCGATATCGTCTGAGTTAAGACCTGCGATGGCAGAAGACACAAGAGTCTCGGCGTCACCTGACGACAGGTCGTCGGCGCTCACGTCGCTCACGTCTTCCATGATCACACCGTCAACAACCCACAGCGGCTTAGAGCTACCGTAGATAGAGGTGGCACCACGCACACGAATCTTAGGAGCGGTACCGAAGGTACCTGACACGTTCTGCACAGACACACCGGCAGAACGTCCCTCGAGTGAACGGCTCACGTCGGCCACACCACCAATGAGGGCATCCTTAGCATCCACCTTGTCGGTAGCACCTGTAAAAGTACGACGGTCCATCTTAGACATACCGGTCACAACGACCTCGTCGATGGTGGTGTTGCTCTTCAAAGCGATTTTCATACCTGGCTTAGGAGTAAGGACCTGTGTCTCCATACCCACATAGCTAACCTGAATTTTCTTTCCGGCGGGTACTTCCAATGTGAAGTGGCCATCGATATTGGTTACTGTTCCCGACTTGCTTCCATCAACAAGCACGGTAGCGCCAATAACAGGCTCTCCGTCATCCTGGAAGATTACTGTTCCGGAAATCTTGGTTTGACCGAATGCTGCCATAACATTAATCAGCATTACAGTCAAAAACAAAAGAAATCTTCTCTTCATAAATCTTCTAAAGACTATAATTTTTTTTAAATACGGGTGCAAAATTAACAAATTTTCTCAACATAACAAAATAAATATGCAGTCAAGTTACAATAATAGACTGTCTTTTAACAAATTGCGAGAAAAGACACCATTATAAGGGGTTCAAAGTGACAATTTAACACAAAAACGCTTACAATTCTTCCGTTAACGAAGTATGGCTTTTGCATAATTATTCATTTTCGGTATGCAATTCTCAACTCATAGAAATGACAAAATGAAAGTGGCTTAATGACGTTGTCAAAGAGGCTCTTTGAGGAGCTCATTAAGCCTCTTTGACGACCTCAAAGAGGCTCTTTGACAACGAAAGCCGAATTTTCACATCCGTTAACAAAACTGTATAGCGTTTTAACATTAAAGTTAGCAGCATGCTTTAAAAAGCCTCGTTTTTACTTACAAAACGATTTATGCATAAAAACCTGCGAAAATGCATAAATATGCAAAACCACGCGTCTTTTATATCTTCCCATACCCTTTCTCTTGGCTTTAGAAGCCACAACAGCAACATTTGCTCACATTTATTAAATAAATTTTCCTTTCATCCGATAAAAGAGGTTATCGTGACCGCAGCGATCAGGATTGGTGAGAAGGGCGATTAAGATTGGTGAAAAGGCGATCAGGATTGGCGGAAAAGACAATGAAGCCTCTATAATAATATAATGTACGCGCGTACCTTATATATATATAGGAGGTCTTGAGAAAACAAAAAAATGGTGCTTTAGTTTTAAAAACAATAGAGACAACGCACCATACCCATCAAAACACAAAGAGCCAGCAAGTCGCAGACCGACGGTCCACAACCTGTTGGCTCAGAGCTGTCGTCTGCAGCAGCAGACACTGACAGATAAGGGTTAAGTTATTCTATCACAGCACACCAGCCGCCATTGCGTGCCAGTTCAATGTCAAACACCGTGGTGCTCTCTACCTCACTCTGGCGCTTGCGATAGTCTATGGCATGACGATTGGAGTTTGGTCCGTCCTGGAACCATGTGATGCGATGCTTTCCTGCGCAGAGGAAGCTGAACGGAAGAGTGAGTTTCTGGCTGTCCTTGCCGGTGATGGCAGCGACATACCACTTTGTGCCTTTGCGCTTGGCAACGACGTAGTAGCTGCCCACCTTGGCGTCAATGACACGTGTCTCGTCCCATGTCACAGGCACAGAGGTGATAAACTCCGTGCACTCAGGATTCTCGTAATAGCGCGTTGGGCTGTCGGCGAGCATCTGTATGCCGCTCTCAAAAGCCACAAACAGTGCCATGTGGTAAGAGCGTGTGCCTGCTGTCATGGGCACAGGGTCGGTGTTTTTGACATGCTCTGGCTGTGCGCTGCTCATCACACCAGGCGTGAAATCCATCGGGCCTACGGCGTTGCGGATAAACGGCTGGTAGATAGAGTTTTCTGGATCTACCGCGTCATTATACTCCAGTCCGCGCACTCCCTCGTAAGAGAGGAGGTTGGGGTAGCGTATCTCTAAGCCCGAAGGCTTGTAGGCACCATGGAAGTCGACCAGTATGTGATGCTTGGCTGCCTCCTTTACAATGCGCTCATAGTAGTTGACCATCCACTGGTCCTGACGATCCATGAAGTCAATCTTCACACCCTTCACGCCCCACTCCGCGTACTTGGCAAAGATATTGTCGAGATGAGCGTCTACAGTGGTCCACGGCAACCATAATATGATGCCCACGTTTTTGCTCTTGCCGTAGCGTATAAGCTCCGGGAGGTCAATCTCTTTGCAGGTCTCAAACGGCTCGAATGTGGTCTTTGCCCATCCCTCGTCCATAATGATATAAGGCACACCATATTTTGACGCGAAATCGATGTAGTATTTGTAGGTGGGAGTGTTGATGCCAGAGCGGAAATCAACGTTCCATATCATCTTGTGGTTCCACCAGTCCCAGCTCACCTGACCGGGCTTTATCCACTCCGTGTCAGCAATCTCACAGGGCGACGACAGTTGCACGGTGAGGGTGTTGAGAGGTATCTCCTTGTCGTGACGGGCAATCATGAAGTAACGCCACGGGAACGAACGCTTGCCGTTGGTGCGCGCTATGTAGTCAGCGGTCTTAGTGAAATTCATGCTGCGGTCGCCGCTGAGTTCCTGCTCAAGTGGACACGGCGGGAATATCGATGACATGCCGTTGTTGCCCGTGCCGTGCAAGAACATGCCGGGATAGTCGCGCAGGTCAGACTCGGAGATTAGTACGCGATACTGCTTGTCGGTGCGTATGAGCACGGGAAGATATGACATTTCGTCCTCGGGCTTCCACTCACGGGTGTTGATATGTGCCCATGTAGACTCGCAACTGGTGCGGAAGTTGCGGTCGTGGGATATGTCTGCTTGGTAGTCACCAGCGAAATGGATGGCGAAAGTCTCGTCCTCAACGTTCATCATCCCCTTCTTCGCGGTGACGAAACGATATGCCACGCCATTGTCGAAGGCTCGAAACTCCACGCTGTAGTCGCCGAAGTTGAGGGTCATCACGTTGCAGTGGTTTTTTATTTCAGAAAACTTCAACGGCACGACAGGACGTATGGTGTTGTTGATGACAGAGCGTTTCACGCCCTTGAGCTTTGGGTTGGCGCCGAGTGTCTTGCCGTCTACCTTCATGGCAAGCGAGCAGTCAGTGAGTAAGTCGTTGTTGTCAGCGCTGACAGTGTAGGTTATTGACTTGCCGACTGCCACCTTCACGCCGATGGTTCCGTCGGGCGACTTTAGCTCTGCGGTGCGTTGTGCAAACGCTGTTGCGGCGAAGAGCGTCGCAATAAAGACGATGAATGTTTTTCTCATGTAACGAAATTATGGATTTTAATGTTATTAATCATACAGACTCCACATGTCCATGACACGCAAAAGCTTAGTAGTTGAATAAACCAGTAAATAGAAAAGGCTGCGACCGGCAAGGTGTTTGTCTGCCGGCCGCAGCAGTTGTTTAATAGAGATGAAGCAGCAGATTACTTCTTGCCCTTCTTTGTTGTCTTCTTACCTTTGGCTGCTTTCTGGGCTGCCAGGTCGTTGGTGAACGAGTAAGGAGCGTCTTCAGCGAGGGTGCCGCGCTCCATATTGGGCGTTACCGACATGTTGAACACGATGTCTGCGCCGTCGGTCAGCACGCTGTGGTTCAGGTAGTTGTGGTTGTAAGCAGCACCGTTGAGCGTCATGCTGTTGACGTAACGTGTGGCGTTGGTGTTGCCGTTGGCAGTTATGTTGACGGTCTTGCCGTTCTCCAGATGGAGGGTGAGTTTGTCGAAGTAAGGCACACCGAGCACATACTGGTTACTGCCGGGACATACAGGATAGAAGCCCATGGCCGAGAACACATACCATGCAGAGGTCTGACCGTTGTCTTCGTCGCCGCAATAGCCGTCGGGATGGGCGGTGTAGAGCTTGTCCATAACCTCACGGATCCAGTACTGGGTCTTCCAAGGCTGACCTGAATAGCCGTAGAGATAAATCATGTGCTGGATGGGCTGGTTACCATGAGCGTAGTTACCCATATTCATAATCTGCATTTCGCGAATCTCGTGGATGACACCTCCATAGTAGCTGTCGTCGAACAATGGCGGCACGTTGAACACCGAGTCGAGCATCTGGTTGAAGTTCTGCTTGCCACCCATGAGGTTGATGAGTCCCTGCGGGTCGTGGAACACCGACCATGTGTAGTGCCAGCTGTTGCCCTCGGTGAAGGCGTCGCCCCACTTCAGCGGTGAGAAGGGTGTCTGGAACTTGCCGTCCTTGTTGCGGCCGCGCATGAGCTTGGTCTCGGGGTCAAACACGTTCTTATAGTTATAGGCGCGTGCGAGGAACGGTTTAAGCTCTTTCTCGCTCTTGCCCAGGGCTTTACCAAACTTGTAGATGCACCAGTCGTCGTAGGCATACTCGAGTGTGCGGGCCACGTTCTCGTTGATCTTGACGTCGTAAGGCACATAGCCGAGCGTGTTGTAATATTCGTGACCGAGACGTCCGGTAGACGAAACGGTGGGATGAACGTTGTTGGCGCCGTGAACGACAGCCTTCCACAGTTCTTCGGCATCAAAACCGCGCAGACCCTTGAGGTAGGCGTCAGCCACGATAGAGGCAGAGTTGTTGCCCACCATGCAGCCACGATGGCCCGGCGATGCCCACTCGGGCAGGAAACCGCTCTCCTTATATGCGTTGACGAGACCTTCCTGCATCTTGGTGTTCATTGACGGATACATCACGTTGAGCAAGGGGAAGAGGCAACGGAAGGTATCCCAGAAGCCGGTGTCGGTGAACATGTAACCGGGGAGCACCTTGCCATTGTAGGGACTATAGTGAACGACCTTGCCCTGAGCATCATACTCGAAGAACGAGCGTGGGAAGAGTACCGAGCGGTAGAGGCACGAATAGAACGTGCGCTTGTGGTCTATGTTCTGGTCCTCAATCTCTATCTTGCCAAGGACGTCGTTCCATGTCTTGCGGCCTTCAGCCTTGATGCGGTCGAAGCATCCGTCTTTCAGCTCACCGAGGTTGCGCAGAGCCTGCTCCTCGCTGATGAACGACGATGCCACCTGAACGTTCACCGCCTCGCCACGCTTGGTCTGGAAACCGATAATTGCGCCAGCATGGTTGCATGTGGCCTCGGTGTTGCCCTCGCCAACGATGCCGTCGGCAACGGCAGCCTTGTAGGTGAAAGGCTTGTCAAACTTTACAACAAAAAAGTTCTTGAAATTGTCGGGCACGCCACCGCTGTTCTTGGTGGTGTAGCCCACGATCATCTGCTTCTCAGGCAGAATCTTGACATAGGATCCCTTGTCGAAGGCATCGACCACGACGAACGACTTGTCGCTCTCGGGATAGGTGAAACGCATGGCACAGGCACGCTCGGTGGGAGCAAGCTCAGCCACGACGTCGTAGTCGGCAAGATAGACGCGATAATAATAAGGTGTGGCTATCTCTGCCTTGTGAGAGAACCATGAGGCACGCTTGTCCTGGTCAAACTCGGGCTTGCCTGTGATGGGGAGGATAGAGAACTGGCCGTAATCGTTAATCCACGGACTGGGCTGGTGGGTCTGCTTGAAGCCACGGATCTTGTCGGCTCTATAGATATAAGCCCATCCGTCGCCCATTTTTCCTGTCTGGGGCATCCAGAAGTTCATGCCCCATGGCATGGCCACGGCGGGATAGGTGTTGCCTGTCGACAACTCTATCTTCGACTCTGTTCCTACGAGCGTGCTGACATAGTCGACTGGTTCAGCGGGAGTTACTGCAGCCTTCGCTGTGAGTGATGCGACGGTGAGCAGTGAAGTTAATAAGACTTTAAATGTCATAATGATTTGCAATTATTTTTATTGATTGATAAACATTGTCTGTCGTTGGTTTCTCGGTTTTTGTCTTTTATAGTTGTCAAGACAAGTTTGGTTCAGCTGATGTGTACGTTTTCTTAAAGCTGATTCTTAGCATTGACATGAGTCAAGGTTTAATGATACAAAGGTACATGAAAAATTTGAATTATCGGCATTTATGACTCATAAAAAACTATAACCGTAAAAAAAACTATAACCGTAAAAAAAACTATAACCGTAAAAGCAATAACCATAAGTAGGTGTTCAAAATTAATCGCATATATGAATTTTATAAAAAAGGTTATGCTTTCAAATGCCTCTACGCCCTCTTTTGGCCCGTATGCCCAGCTCTCATCGGTCGTGTAGCCCGCTACACTCCCTCTTCGGAGCTGAACATACAGACCAAAATAGAGCATAGAATCATTTAAATTAATTTTGAACACCTACTTATAAAAAGAGGAAACTGGTGGATTCACATCCACCCGACTCACACATGGGCGGAAAATGTCCACCCAAAACCTTACAATTAATAACATTTAAAACCTCAACCTTCACAGGCTGACACAAATCACTATTATCTTATTTAAGCAGCAGAGGTTTCTTGACCTATGCTGAAAAATGTCTTGTCGGAACCAACAAAGCAGCGGCTTGTCGGTCGAGGCCATTCCTTTTTAAGATGATAAACTTACGAAAAATCGTCTCACCGTAAAGAAGAAAGCCTTTCAATCTGCAAAATTAGCTATTATTTTTTAAACCGCAAATTTATAGAAGAATTATTTCTGTTTTTTATTTTACTTTTTTAAATTTAACAAAAAAGCTTGTTGTAAAACATAAGAAGACATCCTAACTCTCACAAGATGAGACATTAACGCCGTCTCAGCTCCCAAAAGGCCACGGCGGAGGCGGCAGCCACATTGAGCGAATCGACATTGTGAGACATGGGTATGCGTGCCACATAATCGGCATCGGCAATGGTGTCGTGAGGCAAGCCGTCGCCCTCGGTGCCCATGACGATGGCAAGGCGCGGCTCAGAGGTGAGCACGGGGTCGCTGACAGACACCGACTTGTCGGTGAGTGCCATGGCTACGGTCTTGAAACCGAGGGTGTTAAGCCACTGCACAGGTTCCTCCAGCCACGTCCACGGCACAAGGAACACGCTGCCCATGGACACGCGGACGGCACGACGCGTGAGAGGGTCACACGAGTTGGAGGTGAGCAGCACGGCATCTATGCCAAGGGCGGCAGCCGAGCGGAAGATGCTTCCTATGTTGGTAGCCTCAACCACGTTGTCGACCACCACTACCCTGCTGGCTCCCCTGCACACGTCCTCCACCTTTGGCGCTTCGCGACGGCGCATGGCGCAAAGCACGCCCCGCGTGAGCGTGTAGCCCGTGATCTCTGCCAGCAGTTGGCGTGAGCCTGTGTAGACGGGAATGTCGCCGCAACGTGCAATGATGTCGGCGGCATCGCCCGTGATGTGACGGTCTTCGCAGAGCATGGCAACAGGCTCATAGCCAGCGTTTAACGCCACGTTTATGACCTTCGGACTCTCAGCAATGAATATTCCAAGCTTGTTGTCCATGTGTCGGCGCAACTGTGCCTCTGTGAGCGAGTGGAACATCTCCACACCGGGATGATCGAGTGATGTTATTTGAATGGTAGCCACAATAGTTTTTTTTGATTTAGACTACAAAAATAAGAAATTTTCTTCAATCAGACAAAAAACATGGCCCGCTATGTACCTTATCAGACAAAAAACATGGCTTCCTATTTGGGTTAAAACAAAAAACGTCTGGCATAAGCTGCAACCACCTATGCCAGACCTGTGTGTTTAAAAGTATTAGAAAAAAACTGTTTGCTTTTTTAAAATGCGGTATGGCTCATTTTAAAGAAGCTATGTTTTGATATTGAAGAATTATCTCGCCACGGGGAAAGCCGATATGCGCAGACGGGCAGCACCCATAGGCACAAGCGTGATGTCTTCAACCTCTTTGGCCTTAACGGCCGTTTCGTCGGGCAAGACACCACAAAGACCTGTCTCGTCGATGGTCCATGACGGCACGCGGCGTTGGCTCTTGTTTTGTTAGAGACCGGCTCTTGTTTTTAAAGCTCGTTTTTCTTTATTCGTTAACTTTTATTGTTCAAGGAAGCGCTCAGCAAAGTGAGCATCAGAGAGATGGGGGTGACGAGTTCATGATTGCGCATGAACCCGTCAGTCCCAACCAATCATCAGAGCATGTCAGCGACATGCAAAGGTCAAATCATCAATACACAAAACCAATTCAACCGTCTAACAGCAGTTTTACTTATTCTTCTGGGCTAACTTGTCGGCAAGCACCTTCATCCAGAAACCGCCGATAACGGAACGTGCCTTGAAGCCTACCATCAGACCGGTCTTGGTGTCGTACCAGTCGCTTGTGGGCACGCGGCTCTCGGTCTCGTTCATGTATTTCCAGATGGGGTCGACAAACTTGAGGAACGTCTTGTTGTCGGGTGCCATGGCTGCGGTCCACATGATCCAGTCGTTCTTGGTGTAATCTTTGCGGATGTCAAGGGGCAGACCATACTTGTTCTGCTTGCCAAGATAATATTTTATCTCTTTCTGCATGGCGTTGTTGGGGAAGATGTTGGTGCTCCACAACTTGTCCCACACCATGTTATATTTCTGGCTCCAGGTGTTGTCGCGGTCGAAGGCGAGACGATAGTGGTCGCCCTCACGAGCCATCTGCTCCCACTTGGCTCCCATCTTCTTGGCTATGGCCATATACTTGTCGGCTGTGGCCTTGTCGCCCTTGATGGCAGCCATCTCAGCAAAGCCTGCCACACCCATGATGGCCTTCACCGAGAGGTTGGCGTTGTGTGCCCAGTGGCCGGCGAAGTCGTCGGTGCAAAGCTGGTTGGCAGGGTCTTGTCCGTTCTCAACAAGATAGTCGGTCCAGGTCTTGAGGATGTCCCAGTATTTGTTTACATAGGTGGTGTTGCCGTCGAGCTTCGAGATCATGGCAGCCAGCGTTATCATATTGCCAGCCTCTTCAAGGGGCATGTCGCCGCCATAGACCTGCTTGTTGGCACGCGGATACTGTCCGAGGTCATGGGCAGCGAAGGGCTTGGTCCAACGGCCAGACAGACTGTAGTCGAAGATGGAGGTCATCATGGCCTTCTGGAGCTCGGGGTTGTAAGCGAGGAAGAGCGGTGCCTCGGGATATGTCAGGTCCACGGTGTTGACACAACCGTTAGAGTTGTTCTCCTTTGAGAAGAACAGCAGGTTGCCGTCCTTGTCCTGGAACAGCTTGTGGGCTGCTATGACATGACGGTAAGAGCCCGAGAGGATCTCGGCATATTTCACACTTCCGGCAGCAACGCCATCGTCATAGATCTGCTTGTCGAAGGCGCGGCAACGCTCCATGATGTTGCCATAAGCGTTGCTCTGCTTCTCAAACTGGTCGAAGATGGTCACGTTGCCGTTGTGGGCCCAATAGCCTTTATAACGGTTGTAGAAATATTCGATGTCCTCAACCTCGTCGTAACCCACGAGGGCGTAGCTCGATGCCTGTGACACCTTACCGAAGTTGTGGACATAAGCCAGCGTGGGAGCGGTAGAAGGCTTGCGGCTCACGATCTCGTTCTTGCTTTCGGGCAGAGAGCCGTTGGCAAAGAAGGCTTTCTTGATGTCGTTGTCGGAACCGAGAGACACGTCGCCGTTGATGTTGGGCATGTAGAAATAGCCCCAGTCGATGCAGATGCCATCGCCGGTCTTGGCGAGGATGGGCTGCTCTATGGTACCTGTCTTCACATATTTGATGCCCTTGTTGACAACCGTTGACGACACGGTGGGCTGGCTCGACTTGTTGACACCTATCAGCGTGCTTGCGCCAAGATAGAACTGCACGTCGTGGGGTTTGCTGTCGTTTGAGCGAACCTGATAAGAGATGTAGTTGACCGGTGACGACAGCAGGTCATAATCGTTGATGAGCATGGGGGCGGTAAACACCACATCAAGCTCCACGGGACCGCAGCTGAAGGTATAATAGGTGTTGGTGGCAAGCACGCTCACGCTCTTCTGCTCGGCTGTCAAGACGCGGTCGTTCTTGAGAGCAACGTTCTTGAACAGTCCGAAGTCGGTGTAAGCACCGCCTGTGGTGTTGTGACAATGGGCGGCAATGACGTTTTTGCCGGGCTTGAGGAGCTTCTTGAGCTCGCCGTCGAGGTGCAGCTTCACACCATCGCGCCATGTCTCGCCAGTGTCGGCAACCTTTGTGCCGTTGATGTAGATCTCGAACACGTCGTCGTGAGAATAGATGAGATAGAGGTCGTTGTTCAGGTCGTTGGCGCTCAACTCGACGTCGCGACGCACATAGAGGTCACTGTTCAGGTCGCTCCAGTGGGTGTGGACATGGCTAAGGCCGTCGCTGCCCCATGCTGCGCGTCCTTCTTTCCAACCCTGAGGTGTGAAATTGGGCTTCTCCCATCCAGCACCGGGATTCTGGCGTGTGTAGAGACCCTTCCATGCTTCTTCCGATGCCATGGGCACAAGGGTCTCAAGCAAGGTGCGCTCCTTGGCTCCCATGAAGCGGTAAACCTGTCCATCGACACGGAGCAAACCCTCGAAGGGTTTCTCGTCATGGGTCCAGTGGCGTGTGTCGCCGTCGGTCAGCTTGTCGTAGGGAGACCATACCGAGAAGTAAGGGTCTGACACAAACAAGGGCACTGACGGCAATCGCAAACTGGTACTCTTGTAAGGCTTGAACGTCTCGGGGGTCTGGGCCATGGCCGAGAGCGAAGCTGCAAGTACAGCAATTGAGATTGCTAATTTTTTCATTTTGCTTGTTTTAAGTTATTATTTTCTTGTAATGTTTGGTTAAGAGTCGGGAGTGGTGATTAACCGTCGTGTTGTCGTCGGACAAACAGCCGATACACACCACATGTTGTTGACTTTTGTTTTATATCGTTTCCAAATTTTGCTCTTCCAATAAGATTGACCTGCCTTTCACATTTTTCGTTTTCATGCTTCTACATTTTTCGTTTTCATGCTTCTGCATTTCTATTTTCATGCTTCTGCATTTTTCTTTTCATGCTTCCACATTTTTCTTTTCATGCTTCTGCATTTTTCTTTTCATGCTTCTGCATTTTTCTTTTTTATATATGTGAGACATCTGTCAAAATGTTAAACCTGAACGACAATCTTTTGTCTCAAAAAAAAACTGATACTTACAGCATGTATAAATCCAAAACCATAAATTTTGTAAAACTAACCATTTTATTATGTTAAGGTAATGTAGAATAAATAGGTCAAATACGACCATCTTTCTTTTTCTTAAACTTAAAAAAACATTCATTCAAAAAAACGCTCACGCGCTTCATTTTCTTTATATAGACTTAAAATCTGCCGCAAAATTGCAAAAAACATTTCAAAAAGAATAAAACCTCCTGTTCATGTTGTGAACAGATAGGTTATTTGAACCTCTGGTTATATTTTGTGAACGGCAATTACCTTTTTTGAACAAAAAATAACGGTTTGATTATAAACCAATGACGGTAGAGAGGCGTAACTATGGCAATTAGGAGACGTAACTATGGCAATTAGGAGACGTAACTATGGCACTTAGAAGGCGTAACTATGGCAATTAGGAAGCGCAACTATGGCACTTAAGCGAGGCAGCAAAAAGAGATATTATGGGAAAAAGCCAGGAAAAGGTTGGAAAAAGAGATTTTTTAAGCTATCTTTGCAGAAGCTAAGCTGCATCTCGGCTCAAGCGAAGCTGCATCTCGGCAAAAGCCAGGCAGCATATTCAACAAAAGCCAGGCAGCATATTCAACAAAAGCCAAGCTGCATATCTGAAATTACCGCTATAAAAAAATGAACGTGACGAAAAAACATATAAAGAATACCTGCATGGTGCTTGCCCTCTTAGCAAGCATCATTATATCGGCATGTGGATCGGGAGAGAGCGACAAAAGCAAGGTGCTCTTCAGCCCATCATGTTATCCCTTTGCGGTGTTGCATAACGGGAAATATTATGTCTTGCGACAGACAGACAACACCACTCGCATAGACCTGCTGTGCACAGACGACATAAGAGATGTGGAGAAGGGAACAACAAAAACGGTGTGGATGCCGACAGAGGACCAGAAGGCAAATAAAAATATCTGGTCACCCGAGTTGCACAGAATAGGCAACAAATGGTACATCTACTTCGAGGCCGACGACGGCAACACCGACAACCACCAGCTCTATGTGTTGGAGAACCCGTCGGACGACCCCATGCAAGGACAGTTTAAGCTGAAGGGCGTGCTCAAGACAAATGAAGAGTGGAACTACGGCATACATCCCTCAACCTTTGTGGTTGGCAAACGCCAATATCTGGTGTGGTCTGGATGGCCCAAACGCCGATCCGAGACAGAGACACAATGTATCTATATCGCCGGGATGAAAAATCCGTGGACGGTAAACACACGACGCGTAAAGATCTCCACACCCACATACGAGTGGGAGCGCCAATGGATAAACCCCGACGGCACACGGTCAGCATACCCCATTTATGTGAACGAGAACCCGCAACCCATAGTGAGCAAAGACGGCAAGAAGGTTGCCATTTACTATTCGGCAAGCGGATGCTGGACCGTCTACTCGCGTTTGGGAGCTGTTTATGCCAACACCAACGCCAACCTTCTCGACAGCACATCATGGCACAAGGCCAAGGAGCCTGTGATGATCAGCAATGAGAACGACTCGCTGAAAGGGCTCACCGACATCTGTGTCGTGGAAAACAAGAACGGTGGCAATCCGTTCCTGCTCTTCGAAGCAAAATATTATAACAAGGCCGACGGCCATTATGTGAAGCAGATACGCCTGAAGAACATCAAGATGGGTGATGACGGTCTGCCAATGTTCAAGGACCGATAACTCATTGTTACAGAAGGAACATCAGCAAGGGCGCAACTATTGCTCCTTCTTGCTTGCAGCATAGTCTTTTGGCAACACTCCATAAACCTGCTTAAAACATTTTGTGAAATAAGAGGCCGAGTTGAAGCCAACATTCACGGCAATGTCGGCAATGCTCACACTCTCGTCTTCAAGCAGCAACAAGGCAGCACGCTTCAAGCGCTGCGAACGCATGAAATCCATTGGCGACATGCCTGTGAGCGACCTTAGCTTACGATAGAAAGTTGAACGACTCATGTTAAGGGCAGAGGCAAGCTCGTCAATGGAATAGTCTTCTTTGTACATGTTCTCGTCGAACGCCTCTTGAACCTTCTTCAAGAAGCTCATGTTCTGCTGGTTTATGCCAAAATCGGAACCTGCCTTCTCGTCGACCAGCCCGTCGGCCTTGCTCATGTGCTTGTAGAAGAGCTGACGCAGACGGAGCAGATTCTCGATCTGCATGTGCAGCTGCTCAATGGCGAACGGCTTCTCCAGATACACGTCGGCACCACTCTTCATGCCCTCAACCTTGGCCTCTATTGTGGTCTTGGCGGTGAGCAAGATTAGCGGAATGTGCGAATAGTTGATGTCGCCCTTAACCTTGGCGCACAGCTCTATGCCGTCCATAACAGGCATCATCACATCACTCACAACAACATCGACCTGCTCACGGTTCATCACCTCAAGAGCGACAGCGCCATTCTTGGCACGGAGCACGCGATACCAGTCGCGCAGCATGGTGCTTGTCATGTCCAGCAATTGCTGGTTATCCTCAACAAGCAAGACCGTAAACTCTTTCTTTGACGTGGCAACCTCGTCGGCAGCCTCAACAGGCAGAGACACGATGCCCTCAACATGAGGCGTAGCAGCCGCGCCATTGCCTTTATCGGCAACAGACATGACAGGCAGCAACAGCGAGAAGCGTGTGCCGCCGCCAACAGCATCATCGACAAGCAGGTCGCCGCCATGGGCCTTGGCCAAGGCTTTGGCGAAGGACAAGCCTATGCCTGTGCCAAACGCCTGCGCAATCTTGTCGTTGCCAACCTGGTAGAACGACTCGAAGATGCGATTCTTCTCATTGTCGGGCACGCCGGGCCCGTCGTCGCTGACGCTCAGACACACCATGCCTGTGCTTGACGGTTCAAGGGCAACGGTGATGATGGTGTTGGCATATTTGAGCGCATTGCTCATGAGGTTCATCATTATCTTGTTCACGCCGCTAACATCGATAGCGGTCACGATGTCCTTCTCGGGCAGCTGCTTTATCAGGGTTTTGCCGTCCACCTCACAGTAGGACGCAAACTGGTTGTACACGTTGTCCACCATCTTCGTCAACGACATGTTTTCGCGATGAACCACAAACTTGCCGTTCTCTACTTTCTGGAAGTCGAGCAGCTGGTTCGTGATGTTGAGCAGATAGTCGACATTCTTGCCTATTGCTGCAAGAAGGGTGCTGTCTTCGGCTTCGCGCAGACGCTTGTTCAGGCGTTCGAGCGGAAGGACAATGAGGCTCAACGGGGTGCGTATCTCATGGACAAGATTGACGAAGAAATTGATTTTCGACTGATACATCAGCTTCTCCTGCTCCACACGGAAATGTTCAAGACGTACATCGTAACGACGGCGCACGGTGCGCTTGACGTAACGCCAGACCAGATAGGCACAAAGCGCCAACGCCACTATATATATAAGGTATGCCCACCAGGTGAGGTACCAAGGCGGAAGAACCGTTATGAAGACACGAGAAACGGGACCGTCGACACCAGCCTCGCGCAGAAGAAACTCATAGGTACCAGGCGACAGGTTGGCATAGGTCACCTCTGCCACGCTGACGTTATGAGCCCACTGCTTGTCAACACCCTTGAGCATGTAGTCGAACAGCACGCTCTGGGCTGAAGAGAAGCGGGGAGACGAGAAATGTAAGGTGAAGCTGTTGTCGGCATAAGGCAGCTCCACACGGTTGTTAACATAAAGGTTGTAGCCGAGGCCGAGGTCGCCAAGCTCTTTCTCTGGGTTGCTGGCATAAGGCAACGAGATGGACGTTACATAGACCGGACGTTTCTGCACGTTCTTAACATGTAGCGGTTGGAAGGTGTAGAACCCGTTGGCGTTGCCAATGAACATTATGTTTGAAGAAGAAGAATAGCTGACGGCACGCTGCATGGACAAGCCGCGCCACATCTCCGAAGGACTGTTGACCTGAACGGCAACAGGATTGTCGCCCTCACCAATCTTCATGAGTGTTCGCTCCGTGGCTACCCACAGGTTGTGGTCGCTGTCCTCGCACATAAAGTTGATGATAGCGCTGACGCCTGAACAGCGGTTGAAGCGGGAGGTGGAAGGATCATACTGGCACAAGCCGCCACCACGGGTGGCTACCCACACACGGCCCTTGCTGTCACACAACACAGAGGTCAGCGTGTTTACAGGCAACGAATTTTGGCTGTCGTGCTCCTTATAAGAGAAAAAGCCCCAACCGTTGGTGCTGGCGGTGTAACGATAAAGGCCGCAACTCTTGGTTGCTGTCCACACGTTGCCTTCATGGTCGCCACAGATGTTGACAAACTCGGTGGTGCTGGGCAAGGAGGCAATGGGCAAGAAACGTTCCGTCTTGACATCGAAGGTGCAGAGCCCCCAGCTGGTGGCAACATAGACCACGCCACGCTGCGACTTGTAGATGTCGTTGATGTCGTTGCTCGGAAGCGTGTAAGGTTTCTGCTCCGAATAATAATAATGTTTGAGTTCGCCTGTTGAAAGGTCAAGCACCTTCAAGCCATCCATGACGGTGCCTATAAACAGGTGGTTACCGTCGCGCAGAAGGGTGCGCACAGCGGTGTGGATGAGGTCACGACGATAAGGCACCATGGCGTCGGTGCCGTTGTTGTAAAGATAAAGTCCGTTGGTTGCGCCCACCCACATGTTGCCGTTATCGGCTTGGGCAAACGCATAAACCATCTGCCGGTCACCTTCACCTGCATCGGGCAACGGCTTAAAACGGAAAAGCAACTCATAACGAGGCAGATAGTTAACTCCTCCTTGCGAGGTAAACACCCACATCGTGCCGTCAGGGTCATACATGACCTGGTTAACGCTCTGGTCGGTAAGTCCTTGTATGCCTCCCGGGCCATCGACACGCACAAACGATCCTGTGTGGGGCGTAAACGTAAAGAGGCCATGGCGCGTGCCGAGCGTCAGGGTGTGGGCATCGCGCAAAGCTATAGATGTGATGGAACCGACATAAAACGGCGACTTGAAAGTCGTCAACTTATTGGTTGCGAGGTTTATGTTGTACAATCCGGCATCGGTGCCCACCCACACGTTGTTGCGATATGCCAACAAAGAGATTTGGGTCTTATCATACTTATAATTGGGTATCTTATAAGAACGGATAAACTTGCCATAGGGCGAAAACACGTTAACGGTTCCGTCAAGAGTGGCCAGGCACACGCTTCCATCGGCTGTCTGACAGATGCTGCTCACGAACCCGCCATGACGCGAGTCTTGCTCAAGCCGGTCGGTCTGCGCGTTATAAATGAACACGCCTTGTCCGAGCGTGCCTATCCACACCTGCCCGTTACGGGCCTTAAAGATGGTCTGCACCGTGCTGCTCACAACCACGCCATAACGGGTAGCCTTGCGGAACGGCTCAAACAGGCCGGTAGCACGATGGTACAGTTTTAAGCCGTCATTACATCCAAGCCATATATCGTCGCCGTTCTCCAAAAGCGACAGAACGACATCGCTGCTATACAGCCCCACTCCATTGGTGGGAAAATTGCGATACACAACATTTCGTCTTCCATCAAAGCAGTTCAGTCCGTTGCTCGTGCCGAGCCACATGAAGCCATAACGGTCGCAGAGACCACACAGCACGGTGTTGTCGCTCAAACCGTCGGTTGTCATGAACGATGCAAACTTATACTCATCGTTTGCTGCAATCTTTCCACAGCAAGCAAACATGAGAAGAACCAAAAGGATGTAATGACGAATGTTCATTTTTGTAATGACAAATAAAATTTTTTGATGACATCTGGGTTTATGACAGCTGTTTTTATGACAGCTGACCTTAATGATAGCTGACCTTAATGACGTCTGTTTTAAAAAAGAAGACAAGTATAAAAGCAGAAGGTCTGTCATGAAGACATGGCGTTCGGCTTATATACTTGTCCAATTATGCTTTGTTAAGTTTATCGCTTGCAGCTCTTCAGCAGGTCTACCTTGCCTTCGTCAACGAGCTTCACGATGAGCTCACCAAACAGGGTGTTGGCCCATGCGAACCAAGAACGGGAAAACTTCTGCGAGTTGTTGACGTTGAAGGTCTCATGCATGAAGCCCGTGTCGGCATCGGTGCGCATGAGCATCTCTATGCACTGCTTGATCTCGGCATCGTCCTGAGAGGTGAACGCCTTCATCATGATAGACATAGGCCAAGCCATGTCGTAGCCTACATGGGGGCCACCAATGCCTTCGCCGTCCTTGCCTTTGAAGAAGTAAGGATTGTCCTTGCTCCACACAAAGCGGCGGGTGTTCTGGTAGATGGGGTCGTTGATGTCGACATCGCCGAGGTAAGGCATAGCGAGCAACGACGGAACGTTGGCATCGTCCATGAGGAAATGGTTGCCGAAGCCGTCAACCTCGAAAGCGTAGATCTTGCCATACTTGGGGTGGTTGACAACAGCATATTTCTGCAAAGCTGCAGATACCTCGTCGGCGAGAGCTGTACACTGGGCTGCTGTGGCGGCGTCGTTGTTGACCTTGGTCAGGATCTCAGCGGCCTTGCGCAGAGAAGAGACAGCCATGAAGTTGGATGGCACAAGGAACAGGAACGTGGTAGCATCGTCAGAGGGACGGAACACAGAGGCGATGAGACCTACGGGGTTCACAGGGTTGCCATAGCCCGAGTTGCAGACGGTGTCGAGCTGACGGTCGGTCTTGCGAAGGAAGGTGTAAGGGCCCTTGTTCTCCTTGCGCTGCTGCTCGTGGAAGGTTTTGAGAACCTTCTTCACAGCCTCTTGCCATTCGGGACCAAACACAGAGGTGTCGCCCGTTACCTGCCAGTAGTGGAAGGCGAGACGGATGGGATAGCACAGCGAGTCGATCTCATACTTGCGCTCATGCAGTTCAGGCTTCATGTCGGTGCCGTCGCTTGCCCACTCATTGTCCTCTACGGGCCCCATGTTGAAGGCGTTGGCATAGGGGTCGATGTTGATGCACTTGAGCTGACGCAGGATAACACCGCGCACCATCTTCTTAAGCTTAGCGTCTTTGTTGCAATACTGCACATATGGCCAGACCTGAGCGCCGCTGTCGCGGAGCCACATGGCGTGGATGTCGCCAGTGTAGACGAAGGTGTCGTCTTTGCCGTCAAAATGGGCGGTGGTGTCGATGGTGTTGGGGAAGCAGTTCTCAAACATCCATGCCAGATAAGCATTGTCCTTGAGAAGCTTCTTCACCTCTTTTATTTTCTTTTCCACAGCGTCTGACACGAACAGACGGTCTGCCTCGGCAGGACGCTTGGTTACATACTTGGTGTTGTCGGCCACCACAGCACTGGCGGTCGTAAGGTTAACCACAGGCGCAGCAGCATTGGCCTGGCCAGCGGCAAGTGCCAGCATCATGGCAGCACCTGAAAGGATTTTTGCAGATTGGATCATTGCTTGTTTAAATGTTAAATTATTAGTGTTTATTTTTTATATTTTTGCTATTTGGGTTTAGACATTGTTTTCATCTTAAGGTTGCGCAACGCTTCTTCTCAAGGTTGAGCAACGCTCCTTCTAAAGGTTGCGCAACGCTCCTTCTCGATTGACATGCGCAAAGCTCTATCTTGATGTGCGCGTATGTGGTGCACAATCTTGACGTTGCCGATATGATGTTTTAAACGCAATTAATTGTTTTTTTCGGTTTCGTCTACAAATTTATAAAAAAAAACGGAGACAGGAACAAAAAACATAAAGATGCTTTCTTCTATTATCATTTTTTAGCAAAAAGCCTGTTACATGGTCAACGAACCAGACCTGGTCGATAACATACTTGCCCGACTCCTTCAGCGTGTAGCAGAAGTTATGAAGCGGGGTGGCATCGTTGGTCTCCTGACAAGAGATGACGATCTGGCCTGTGCCTTTGTGGCAGTTGGGAATCTTGGTGATGTCGCGAACCAGATAGATAAAGTCGCCCTTCTCTGCCGAGGTAGCGGCACCGCTGCCTTTGACGGTGAGAGGAATGGCGTAGGTGCCGTCCTTCTTGAGATTGTCAGCTGTAGAATAACCGATCTTCACAGCTTTCGACTTCTGCTCACCAGCAGCAATGGTAGCTGTGCCGTCTATCGTAACGAGGTTCTCGGGAGATGATAATCAATTAAAAATGTGTTTATTATGCACTTGCGAAAGTTCAGTTAACCAAGAAGCTGACAAATTAAGCAAAAGAGCTAAACAAAAGCCACATAGAGGCACACAACATTTCAAAATGACAAAAAAAACGAACAATCATGCCATTTTGTGCAAGACTTTAAGTAACTTTGCATAAACTTGTTACATTTCAAAGAAAACAAACCGTTTTAAAGAAGACAAACGAAGCAAAAAAGCGCATGGACATAAGCACTCTCATAAACGACAACAACACCTCACGCCACTTCTCATTCGAAGTGTTGCCGCCGCTCAAAGGCAACGGCACAGGTTTCCTGTTCTCAACAATAGACAAGCTTAAGGACTTTAACCCGCTGTATATCAACATAACGACTCACCACAGCGAGTATGTGTACCGCGAGCTTGAGAACGGACAGTTTGAGCGCTTGCGCATTCGCCGCCGCCCAGGAACGATAGCCATAGCCGCTGCCATTCAGAACAAATATAACATTCCGGTCATTCCACACATCATCTGTAGCGGTGCGACAAAAGAAGATATCGAGTATGAGTTGCTCGATTTGCAGTTTCTCGGCATAGAGAACCTGCTGCTGCTCCGTGGCGACAAGGCCAAAGAAGACAGCATGTTCAAGGCAACGCCTGGCGGCCATGAGCACACCACACAGCTCATAGAGCAGGTCAACCAGTTTAACAACGGTCTGTTCATGGACGGCACACCCATCAAGAACCCCGGCAAGCCGTTCCATTTTGGCGTGGCTGCCTACCCCGAGAAACACGAGGAGGCACCCAACCTGGAGATGGACATGGCGTATCTCAAGATGAAGCAAGACCTTGGTGCCGAGTATGCGGTGACACAGCTGTTCTACGACAACAGGAAATATTTCGAGTTTGTGGATAAGGCACGCGCCATGGGAATAACCATACCCATCATTCCGGGCATCAAACCCTTCGCCAAGCTGTCACAGCTCACCGTTGTGCCGCGCACGTTCCACTGTGACCTTCCGCAGGAGCTTGCAGTAGAGGCGGTGAAATGTAAGACCGACGACGATGCAAAGGCGCTTGGCGTGGAGTGGACAACGGCACAGTGTAAGGAGCTTTACGATGCCGGCGTCAAAAACATTCATTTCTACACCGTCTCGGCTGTCGGCTCGGTGTGTGAGGTGGCCAAACGACTGCTGTAGATTCTTGTTGAAAACGAGAGACAAGCAACGGCTATCACCAAAAACAGAGCGAGCAACAAGACAAAAAGCTTAAGAGCAAAGATAAACCCTAACCCATGTCAATAGAAGAAGTAGTAGGACAACGTGAAGCATGGCAACGGCTCATGCTTATGGAGAAAGAAGACCGCATACCGCACGCCATGCTGTTTTGTGGTCCCGCAGGCTGTGGCAAGATGGCTATGGCCATTGCCTTCGCGTCACATCTGCTCGGCAACAGTCAGTTGCTGAAAAACTGGAACCACCCAGACCTCCACTTCTCCTACCCCACCATAAAGAAGCCAAGCATGGGGTCGGAGCACCAACCCGTGAGCGCCGACTATACGCAAGAATGGCTCAACATGCTCAACAACGGGCCCTACTTCACCATGGAACAATGGATGGACGAGATGGGGGCCGAGAACCAGCAAGCCATCATTACTGGTGCCGAGAGCGATGCCATTTCTCACGACCTCAACCTCAAGGCGAGCCAAGGCGGCTACAAGGTTAGCATAATATGGCTGCCTGAACGCATGAACCTGGCAAGCGCAAACAAGATCCTGAAAATCTTGGAGGAGCCACCGCAGAACACCGTGTTCCTGATGGTGAGCGAAGAGCCGGAGAAGCTTCTGGAGACCATACGGAGCCGCACGCAACGGTTCACGATGAAAGGCATCGACACAGCCGACATTGAGCAGACGCTCATAACAAAACGAGGCATCGATGCCGAGACTGCACACAACATTGCGCGTGTGGCAAACGGCAACTGGAACAAAGCCATCGACACGCTCAGCGCAGGCAACGAGAACAACATGTTCTTCGAGCTCTTCACCATGCTCATGCGCATGGCCTACTCGCGCAAGGTGAAGGAGATAAAGAAATGGAGCGACACGGCAGCGTCGTTCGGACGCGAGAAGCAGAAACGCATGCTGCTCTATTTCATGCGTATGGTGAGAGAAAACTTCATGTTCAACTTCCACCAGCCAGAGCTTGTCTACATGACCACCGAAGAGCAAAAGTTTGCCACTCGCTTCTCACCATTCATCAACGAGGCCAACGTCATCGAAATAAACGACCTCTTCGCAAGGGCTTTGCGCGACATAAGCCAGAACGCCAACAGCAAGATCGTGATGTACGACATGGCCCTCAAGCTCATCGTGTCGCTCATACGCAAACCATAGCATACACTACGCGGCTTAAGCTGCCGCGCAACAACATATATATTCACCAGCGGGCCACAACGTCCGCACAACACCACTTTCACAATCATCATGACAGATTTCAAGGACATGAAATTCAAGATAACACGCGACTGCGACAGAGGCTTCTGCCACCGTGGATGCGGACGACAGGACAAGCAGCTCAACGCCTACGACTGGCTGGCCGACGTGCCAGGCAACGAGGAGAGCACAGATCTCGTGGAGGTACAGTTTAAGAACACCCGCAAGGGCTACTACCACAATGTCAACAACATTGACCTGAAGAAGGGCGACATCGTGGCGGTGGAGGCAAGTCCAGGCCACGACATCGGCGTGGTCACCATGACAGGACGTCTCGTCAAGCTGCAGATAAAGAAAGCCAACCTTAAGTCGGCAGACGACATAAAGCGCGTATACCGCATTGCCAAGCCCGTCGACATGGAAAAATATCACGAGGCAAAGAGCCGCGAACACGACACGATGATTCAGAGCCGACAGATAGCCAAGGAGCTGGGTCTGCAGATGAAGATCGGCGATGTCGAATATCAAGGCGATGGCAACAAGGCAATCTTCTATTATATCGCCGATGAGCGCGTCGACTTCCGTCAGCTCATCAAAGTGCTTGCCGACACGTTCCATGTGCGCATCGAGATGAAGCAGATCGGAGCACGACAGGAGGCAGGACGCATTGGTGGCACAGGACCCTGCGGCCGCGAACTGTGCTGCGCCACATGGATGAAAAACTTTGTGAGCGTGAGCACCAACGCCGCCCGCTATCAGGACATCTCGCTCAACCCGCAGAAGCTTGCCGGCTTGTGTGCAAAGCTCAAATGTTGTCTCAACTATGAGGTCGACGACTATGTGGAGGCAAGCCGCAAGATGCCAAACAAAGAGGTGACCTTGTTCACACAAGACAACGAATATTTCCTCTTCAAGACCGACATTCTCGCCGGACTCGTGTCTTACAGCACACAGAAGGGCATGGCCACAAACCTTGAGACCATAACGGCAGAGCGCGCCAAAGAGATTATTGAACTCAACAAACGCGGCGAGAAGCCCGAGACGCTCTCTATCAACGGCAACGTGAAGGAAGACAACAAGCACACCGACCTGTTGGCAGATGCCGACATCAGTCGCTTCGACAAGTCGAAGAAGAAAAAGAGCAAGAACAAAAACAAGAACAAGAACAGCCGTGAGAACCGTCCTGCCGATGCCAACAACAACGAGGCACAGCTGAACGAAGAGGGCAAAACCGCAAAACAAGACGACGGCAACAAGCGCAACGGTGAGGGAAGACAACCCAACGAGGGAAGACAACCCAACGAGGGAAGACAACCCAGACGTCAAGACCGCAACAACAGACACAACAACCAGCAGCGCAACAAGAACCGCCAGCAGCCAAAGGATGGCAACGGCGCTCAGCCTAAGCAGCAAGCCCAGCCACAAGCTCAGCCTAAGCAGCAGACTCCACAGGCGCAGCCTAAGCAGCAGGCACCACAGGCGCAGCCTAAGCAGCAGGCACCACAGGCGCAGCCTAAGCCGCAGGCTCCACAGCAATAACGTTTAACGATTGGTTACAATGAAAAGAACCTCTCTGGCTGCCATCCTCGCGATGGCAGCATTCTTTATTGTGGTCTCAACGACCACATCCTGTAACGGCAACAAAGTTTACGACCAGTATAACCACACCCCGATAACAGGATGGGAGAAGAACGACACGCTCACCTTCAGCGTGCCAAGGATGACGGAAGCAGCTGTTTATTCGTCAGAACTGATGCTGCGCATAAACGAAGATTTCCCGTTCATGAGCGTAACGCTCATCGTGGAGCAGAAGGTTATACCCGGCATGGATGTGAAAACAGACACGCTGAAATGTAGACTCATCGACCAGAAAGGCAACTTCAGCGGTCAGGGCATAAGCTACCACCAGTATTGTTTCCCCATAAACACCATGACGCTCGTACCCGGCGACTCGCTACAGATAAGCGTGCGCCACGACATGAAACGCGAGATTCTGCCTGGTGTAAGCGATGTGGGAATAAAGATTGAGAAGGCTGACCGCGTCTTCCCCATGGCAAAACACTAAAGACAAGCGTGGCCGGCAGAGATAGAAAACAGGTAGAAACAAGAGATAAATTTACCCCTGTTTTGCATAAATATGCAGAATGACAGAAAGATAGCAAACCAAGCTATGTTCTTTCAAAATGCGCAAAATTATAGTTAAAACCTAATCACGAATTGTTAACGGTTCTTAAATACACCCTTCTTTTGTCATTAAGCCTCTTTGAGCTCGTCAAAGAGGCTTAATGAGCTCCTCAAAGAGCCTCTTTGACAACGCAATAAAGGCACTTTCATTTTGTCAAATGGGCT
>OMBL01000206.1_pt1 | contig 30925 bp, 19 predicted proteins | sample 1644871 | NCBI WGS metagenome assembly OMBL01 (sample SAMEA103958115, study PRJEB25191) | human gut metagenome | biome: human-associated habitat [ENVO:00009003]; feature: intestine environment [ENVO:2100002]; material: feces | place: Germany | collected 2013/2015
GGCTGTTCCTGTCGGCGGCACGGCTGTTCCTGTTGGTGGCACGGCTGTTCCTGTCGGTGGCACGGCTGTTCCTGTGTTTGGTTTGTTGGTTGGTGGCATATTGAAGGTTTTTCGTTTGTTCTTAAGTTGTTGACGTTTGTTCGTCGGTGAATAATAGGGTTAGCTTACTCTAAATGCAAATTTAGATAAAATTTTGATAGATAACTAATTATTTCTCCGTTTTCTATATTTATTTCGTGAGTTTGGGCGTTTTGTACAATAATAAAAGCCCGACAAGACAATTTTTTTCGATTGTGTCCTGTCGGGCTTCATTGTTAAGCTATGGGTGCATCGGTTGATGCGATTGTTGCGATTATTGCTTCATGAGGAACGCCTTGAAGTCGTCAAACTCCTTCGACATCTCCACGCTCTGCTTTGTGCCTTTCATGAAGGCAGCGAGACGCTCAGGTATCTGCACCTCTGCGCCGATGGCATCCTCTACCACGTTCTTAAACTTGGCAGGGTGGGCTGTCTCGCCAAACACGCCGTGCTCGCCAGGCTGGAGCTGCTCCTTCAGAGCCTCGTAGCCGCAGGCACCGTGGGGGTCGAGAATGTAGCCTGTGGTGTCGTGACAGGCTTTCATGGCCTTGCGTATCTGCTCGTCGCTGTAGGTGGCGCCGCTCATGATGGCAGAGATCTGCTCGTAGCTGCCATTGAAGAGGTCGTAGATGCGTGCAAAGTTGCTGGGGTCGCCCACATCCATGGCGTTGGCGATGGTCTGCTTGCTGGCGCAAGGCTCATACTTGCCCGTCTGCAGATATTTGTACACGATGTCGTTGGCGTTGTTGGCAGCGATGAAACGCTTCACGGGCAGGCCCATCTTCTGTCCAAAGATGGCTGCGGTGATGTTGCCGAAGTTGCCGCTCGGCACACAGATCACATAGTCGTTCTCCTTGCCCAGGCGCTTGAGCTGAGCGTAGGCATAGAAATAATAGAACGCTTGCGGGAGGAAGCGTGCAACATTTATAGAGTTGGCCGATGTGAGCTTCATGTGGTGACACAGCTCGTCGTCCATGAAGGCCGACTTGACCAGACGCTGGCAATCGTCGAACACACCGTCAACCTCAATGGCTGTGATGTTCTGGCCGAGCGTTGTAAACTGGCTCTCCTGAATCTTGCTGACCTTGCCTTTGGGGTAGAGCACATACACATGAATGCCGTCTACGCCAAGGAAGCCGTTGGCCACGGCAGAGCCTGTGTCGCCGCTTGTTGCCACGAGCACGTTGACCTGCTCCTTGCCTTCCTGACGGATAAAATATTGAAGGAGGCGAGCCATGAAGCGTGCGCCTACATCCTTGAAGGCAAGGGTGGGACCGTGGAACAACTCCAAACTGTAGATGTTGGGCTCCACCTCCACGATGGGACAGTCGAAGGCCAGCGTGTCATACACAATCTTTTTCAATGCTTCAGGCTCTACATCTTCGCCGAAGAAAGCCTGTGCCACGTTGTAAGCAATCTCTTGGAAAGAGAGCTTGTCGATGTTGTCAAAAAACTCTTGTGGCAAACGGTTAATGCGCTCAGGCATGTAAAGGCCACGATCGGGTGCCAGTCCGCGCACCACTGCTTCGTGCAGCGATGCCAGCGGGGCTTTATGGTTGGTGCTGTAATATTTCATAATTAGAGCCCCACCCCCAAGCCGCAAATGCGGCTTTTCCCCTCCCCTTAGGGCGGGGAGTGAAGTGCTTTTGCAAATTGGCGGTGGGTTGTTTTTATTTTGTTATTTAATCTTTTTTGATATTCTGGTATGTTTTTATAATGAGTTCTTTTAGCTCCAGCTATCTACTCCCTTTAGCTCCTGCTATCTACTCCCCTCCATAAGGGGAGGGGGAAGCCGCGCTTTGCGCGGCGCGGGGGAGGGGCTTTAAGAATGCCCTCATAAACTCCTGAAGCTTAAGCAGTCCGAAGCTGCCGTTCACACAGCTCACCTCGTCATACTGTTGCACGCTGTCGGGCTCAATGCCTTTATACCAGATGGCGAAGGGCACAGGCTCGCTGAGGTGCGTTCTGATCTCAACGGGAGTGGGATGGTCTGGCATCAAGGCAATGCACACCGGCTCGTCCCACGTCTTCACCTCTTCATAGATGGGACCCACCATACGGTGGTCGAGGTTCTCGATGGTCTTGAGCTTGAGGTCGAGGTCGCCATCGTGGCCTGCCTCGTCGCTCGCCTCCACATGCAGGAACACGAAGTCGTCGTGACGAAGAGCTTCGAGGGCTGCTGCTGTCTTGCCTTCATAGTTGGTGTCGGCCAGTCCGGTGGCACCTTCAACGATGATGTTCTTCAGTCCGGCATAGTGGCCTATTCCTCTGATGAGATCAACGGCAGAAATAACGTCGCCGCTCTTTATCTGTGGGAACATCTCCGGCAGGGTCTGCATGGACGGGCGGTAGCCACCGCTCCATGGCCAGATGCTGTTGGCTGTGTCCTTGCCTTGTGCCTCGCGCTCGCGGTTGAACGGGTGTTCAGCCAGCAGCTTCTGCGACTTCAGGATGAGGTCGTTGATCAGGTCTGCTGTCTCTTGTGCCGTCATGCGGTCACCGTCTTTCTTGTCGGCCCAGCCCTCTTCGGGTTTTACGAGCAGCGGTCGCCACTCCTCGTTGGGATGGTCGTGAGGCGGAGCACACTCAATGTGCTTGTTGCCGTTCTTTATGATGAGCAGGTGGCGATACTGAATGCCTGTGATGAACTTGATGTTTTCATTGCCCAGCTTCTCGTCAAGATATTTGATGAGCGTGTCGCCGTCTTCTGTCTTCAGGTGTCCGCCGTGGTGGTTCTTTATGCGTCCGTCGGCAAGAGTTATGATGTTGCAACGCATGGCAAAGTCGTCAGGTTGCATCTCGTAGCCTATCGATGCTGCCTCAAGCGGTCCGCGGCCTTCATAGACCTTGTTGAGGTCGTAGCCGAGGATTGCGGTGTTGGCAACCTCGCTGCCTGGGTGAAAGCCCTCGGGCACCGTCACCATGCGGCCGCAGCGTCCCTCGCGTGCAAGAAGATCCATGTATGGGGTGTGGGCATATTGAAGAAGTGTTTTGCCGCCCAATCGTGCGACAGCGTGGTCTGCCATGCCGTCGCCTAATATAATGATGTGTTTCATCATCTTCTACTTTTTTTCAACATTAGATGTTTGCGATAGACATGATGTTGGCAAACACGCCGGCAGCAGTAACGCTGGCGCCGGCACCATAGCCCTGGATGAGCATGGGGTACTCCTTGTAACGCTCTGTTGAAAGCATCACGATGTTGGTGCTGCCCTCAAGGTTGTAGAACGGATGGGTGTTGTCAACCTCCTTGAGCGACACGCTGGTCTTGCCGTGATCCATGGTGGCAACGAAACGCAGGCGCTTGCCCTCTGCCTCAATAGCCTTGCGGCGCTTCTCAAAGTCGGCATCGAGCTCGGGCAGATGGCTCCAGAACTCGTCGAGTGAGCCTTCAAAGAAATGGTCGGGCACGAAGAGATGCTTCTCCACATCGTCTTGCTCTACCTTGTAGCCTGCCTCGCGGGTGAGGATTACAAGCTTGCGCACCACGTCCATGCCGCTGAGGTCGATGCGTGGGTCGGGCTCGCTGTAGCCTTGCTCCTGTGCCATGTGTACAGCCTTGGAGAAGGGCACGTCGGCAGAGAGCATGTTGAAAATGTAGTTGAGCGTGCCGCTGAGCACGGCTTCAATCTTGAGAATGGTGTCGCCCGAGTTGCGAAGGTCGTTGATGGTGCCGATGATGGGCAGGCCTGCTCCTACGTTGGTCTCGAAGCGGAACTTGACACCGCGCTCCAGGGCGGTGCGCTTAAGGTGCATGTAGCTGTCGTAATTGCTTGATGCAGCAATCTTGTTGGCGGCAATTACTGAGATGTTGTGCTCCAGCAACGACTGGTACATGTCGGCCACGTCGCGGCTTGCCGTGCAGTCGACAAACACGCTGTTGAAGATGTTCATGCCGATGACCTCTTCCATGAGCTTCGCGTTGTTGCTGGGCTCTGATGTCTCAAGCTCCTCTTTATAGGTGTCGAGGTTTAAGCCGTCGCGGCTGAAGATAGCCTTCTTCGAAGAGGCTATGCCCACAACGTTAAGCTTCAGTTTGCTGTTCTGCTTAAGCTCCTCATACTGCTTCTTTATTTGCTCGATGAGCTTGCCGCCCACGGTGCCCACACCGCAGATGAAGAGGTTAAGAACCTTATATTCGGACAGGAAGAACGAGTCGTGAAGCACGTTAAGAGCCTTGCGCAGGAACTTGCTGTCTACAACAAACGAGATGTTGGTCTCTGATGCACCCTGAGCACAGGCAATGACGCTGATGCCGCTACGGCCCAATGTGCCGAACAGCTTTCCGGCGATGCCTGGCGTGTGCTTCATGTTCTCGCCTACCACGGCGATGGTGGCAAGACCGCTCTCGGCGAACATGGGGAACATGGCCCCCATCTCTATCTCCTTGGCAAACTCCTCGTTGAGCACGCGCACGGCGATGTCGGCATCGGCTTCGCGCACACCGATAGAGGTTGAGTTTTCTGACGATGCCTGTGACACCATGAACACGCTTATGCCCTTGTCGGCAAGGGCGGTGAAGATGCGGCGGTTCACACCGATGACACCCACCATCGACAGACCCGTCACGGTTATGAGGGCTGTGCCGTTGATGCTCGATATGCCCTTGATGGGCTTGCGGTCGTTGTCTATTCTGTCTTTAATGATTGTACCTGGGTTCTGCGGATTGAAGGTGTTCTTCACGCGGATGGGAATATTCTTCACGCAAACGGGATAGATGGTAGGCGGATAGATGACCTTCGCACCAAAGTTGCAAAGCTCCATTGCTTCGATGAAGCTCAGCTCGTTGATGGTGTAGGCGGTCTTGATGACGCGCGGGTCGGCGGTCATGAAGCCGTCGACGTCGGTCCATATCTCCAGCACGTCGGCATCGAGGGCTGCTGCAATGATGGCGGCGGTGTAGTCGCTTCCGCCACGACCGAGATTGGTCACCTCGTCGGTGGTGGCGTCGCGGCTGATGAAACCAGGCACAAGGGTGATGTGTGCAAGGTCGGCAAAGGCTTTGCGCACCAGCTTGTTGGTAAGCTCTGCCTCAAGCACATGCTTGTTGTTCTTCTGCACGGTCTTGATAAACTCGCGCGAATCCATCCACTTGGCTCCCTTCACCAAGGTGGCGACAATGAGAGAACTGAGACGCTCACCGTAGCTCACGATGGCATCTTGTGTCTTCTCGCTGAGGTCATGGATGAGGAACACACCAAAGTAGATGCTGCGCAGCTGCTCCAGCAGTGCGTCCACCTTATTAAATAAATCTTCTCGTTGACGGGGATTGGTGATGATAGTGTCTATCATCTTGTGGTGGCGCTCCACCATGGCTTGAAACTCGTCCTTCCAGCTCTCGTCTCCCTTGAGGGCGAGCTGCGATGTTGCAAGCAGTTTGTCGGTAATTCCACCGAGCGCACTAACGACGACAATGATTGGTTGGCTCTTTGCCTCGTTCTCCACAATGTTTTTAAGACTAAGAATACTCTTCACGGAACCTACAGATGTTCCGCCAAACTTTAATACTTTCATTTTTTTATCTTGATTTTAGCCACCAAACAAAGGTGGCGGGTTTATGGGTTGTGAGTGGCTGGGACATGCTGCGCTTCTCTGTAGGTTGCACATGCGTCCGCTTATACGAGGGCGGCATGGATGTAACGAACCGTGCATAGAAGTGGCAAGTGACCACTTTGGCTTTTTTTGCACCAATCACGCCGCAAATTTACAAAGATTTTGCTTTTCTACAACATTATTGGCGAAAAATGTGTAAATTTGTAGCACATTTTTAACCTTTCGTGTTAAAAGACTGGGTGTTTAACCTTTATTTCTTACGAAATGACAAAAGAATATCAAATAAGAGTGCTTCCTGTTGTTGCAGCAAGCGAAAATGCGATAAAACGTTATCTTGCCGAGGAACAGGGCATTGACCAACGAACCATAAACAGCGTGCGCGTGCTGAAGAAGAGCATCGACGCGCGACAGCGAACGATCTTCGTGAACCTGAAGATTAGGGTGTACATTAACGAGGTGCCGCAAGATGACGAGTATGAACATACCGAATATCAGAACGTGGAGGGCAGACCGCAGGTTGTGGTGGTGGGTGAAGGTCCTGGCGGACTCTTCGCATCGCTACGACTCATTGAGCTCGGACTGCGCCCCGTTGTGTTGGAGCGCGGTAAGGATGTGCGCGAGAGAAAGATGGATCTCGCGCAGATAACGAAGACACAGAAGGTCGATCCTGAGAGCAACTACTGCTTTGGCGAGGGTGGCGCGGGGGCCTACTCGGACGGTAAGCTCTACACTCGCTCAAAGAAGCGAGGCAACGTGAACAAAATCCTCAATGTGTTCTGCCAGCACGGAGCAAGCACTTCTATCCTTGCAGATGCTCATCCGCATATCGGTACCGACAAGCTGCCGCGCGTCATTGAGAACATGCGCAACACCATCATAAAATGTGGCGGCGAGGTGCATTTCCAAACCAAGATGACGCGTCTTGTGGTGGAAGGTGAGCGCGTGACGGGAGTTGAGGCTGTTGACCTGAAGACAGGCGGTGAACTGACTTTTCACGGACCCGTCATTCTTGCTACGGGCCATTCGGCTCGCGACGTGTACCGTCTGCTCGTTGAGAGCAACATACATATAGAGGCTAAGGGCATTGCCGTGGGTGTGCGTCTGGAGCATCCGTCGCAGCTCATCGACCAGATTCAATATCACAACCGCGAGGGTAGGGGCAAGTATCTGCCTGCTGCCGAGTATAGCTTTGTAACGCAGGTGGAGGAGCGTGGTGTCTACTCGTTCTGCATGTGTCCCGGTGGCTTCGTCATTCCTGCTGCCACAGGACCGCAACAGCTGGTGGTGAACGGCATGAGTCCCAGTAACCGCGGCACGCAGTGGAGCAACAGCGGCATGGTGGTGGAGCTGCATCCCGATGATGTCGGTGGCGACAGCAGTGACCCTTTGTGCATGATGCATTTCCAAGAGAAGCTTGAGCGCGACTGCTGGCAGCAGGGCAACATGAAGCAGACGGCTCCTGCGCAGCGCATGGCCGACTTTGTGAATAACCGCTTGAGTTATGACCTGCCTAAGAGCAGCTATGCTCCAGGACTGATCTCTTCGCCTCTTCATTTCTGGATGCCGCCGTTTGTGGCCAAGCGTCTGCAAGAAGGCTTCAAGAAGTTTGGCAAGATGAGCCACGGCTTCCTCACCAACGAGGCGGTGCTCATTGCCACCGAGACGCGCACGTCATCGCCTGTGCGCATTGTGCGTGACCCTGCAACGTTGCAGCATGTCACCGTGCAAGGACTGTTCCCCTGTGGCGAGGGCGCCGGCTATGCTGGCGGCATCGTGTCGGCAGGTGTGGATGGCGAGCGTTGCGCTGAGATGTGCGCTCAGTATGTCGAGGCTTTGGCGTGAAAAACAAAAACGGTGAAACAACGCAAAAAGGATGAGGCTTGCTCTTCGGCATACCTCATCCTTTTTGCGTTGCATAGAACAATCGAAGATTGAAATTTTAATTCAAATCTCTTCTTTTAGAAATTCATTTCTATTTCTTGCCCTTTGGCATCTTGCTCCACTTATACGCCAGATGGAGCATGGCGTAGCTCGGTATGGTGTTGCGCCACACCTCGGTACGTCCCTGCGCGTTGACGGCGTAGGTGGTGTTGGAGAGCTGATGCAAGAGGTCGAAAGCCTCGGCTTTGAGGACCCATTTGCCCTTGCCGAAGGTGCGGGTGAGCGAGGCGTTCCACACCAGGTTGTCGGTGTTTATGGAGCTTTCGCCGTAGCCACGACGGCTGTATTGGCGCAGGTCGGTGGCGAGGGTGACAGACAGAGGCAGGCGACAGGAGAGCGTCATGCCATAAGAAAAATCGAAGGTGTTGATGGTCTCAAAGTTGTCGCGGTCGCCTGTGCTGTGGCGCCATGACAGGTTGCCGCTGCATGAGGCGCTGAAATTGCCCTTGCGGTAGGTGAGCAACAGCTTCTCGCCGAGCAGCGACGTGTTGACGCGGCTCAACGCTGTTGATGCCTCGTCGTAGGCGATGTCGAAATCGGTGCTGCGGCTGTAGTTGTATGACAATCGGTTATCGATGGTCAGACGGTCGGCCTTGTCGAGGGTGCGCGTGAAGCCGTTGCGTGCGTTCACAGACCAGTTGCCGTCTTTCACATTGTCCGACATGTAGGTGTAGCCTCCTGTTGCACGGTTATAGGTGGTGCGTGTGCCTAAGCTGTTGCGGCTTATGTTTGCATCGAAGCCAAACGATATGTTCTGCTGATGTCGCTTCTGGTTGAAGCTGATGTCGCCATTGAAGCTCATGTTGTCCGTGCTCTTGAGGCCGGGGTTACTTATGCGCACAGCCAACGGGTTGAGGTCGTTGCTCACGGGCATGAGGGAGGTCATCGGCGGCAGTGTGGACGACAGGAACAGCGACGCGTTATATTGCACCTTTTCTTTGTTGCAGAACATGGTGAAGCCAGGCATGAACAGCACGTTGCGGCGTGTGGCTACCGTGTCGAGAGCGGCCTGCTGATATCTGAGGCGCTCGTGCTGCCATCTCAACGGCAGGAGCATGCTCGCAAACAGCGTGTTGCTATTGTTGTTGAAGTTGAGCACGGCTTGCGTGGTGTATGAGCGTTTGAGGTCGGCATGGTGGATGCTGTTGTCGAAATCGAGGGCAAGAAGCATCGAGTCGCGTGTTGACGGCAGCTCATGGAGCATGCTTGTGGCAAGGTCTGTCCATCGTCCGCCGAAGCGGTCGAGACGATAGTTGAGATTGTTGCTTGTAGAGAGCGACTGCTTGTAGCCTCCTTGAAGCTTGATGTAGAGGCCTACGGGGAGGGTCAACGAATAGCTTAAGGCGGCGTTGTAAGAATAGGTGTTGTTGTGGCGGTCGGAATAGACGTTGCGTGTGTCGCTCTCACCGGTCTTCATATAGTCGTTGCGTGTCATGGTGTGGCTGTCGCTTGGTTTTGACAGGCTGTATGCGCCGTCTATGTTTATCTCTAAGCGGTCGCCCCACGGCAACTGGTAAAAAGCCCATGTGTTTTGGCTGGCGCTGAACGAGCGGTAGCGGTCCAGCGATATGCTCTGTGAACGGTTGGTAAGCATGGAGAGCAGATGGTTGGTGTCGGCGAAGAATGTGGAGTCGAGCACCTCTTTTATGCTTCCAAACCGTGACGGGTCGTTGTCGTAGGTTGCTTTGCGGCTGTTGGCGTTGTTGCGGCTGTTGCTGTAGTCGAGCGATGTCCATGATGTCATGCCTATATTTCCTGTTCTCAAGCGCATGTTGTTTTGCAGGCTTGCCCTGAAATCTTTCTGTCGGTTAAGGTTCATGGAGCGTCTGAAGATGTTGCCGCCCGATGCGAACGACTCGCTTGCCGAGCGCATCTCGTCCACGGCATCGGTCCATGTGGCGGTGGCATCGATGTTGTCGGTCACCACCTTGTTCTTGTCTTCTGTGTCGAGATGCAGACCTACAAGGCGTGTGGTGGTCTGCCCCTGCGGACTGTTTGATGGCTGCCAGTCGCCTTCAGTGCCTGGCGTCTGTGTCTCGTTCACGTTGTTGGCGTTGGCAAAGAGCGACAGACGTGTGTGGTCGTCAAAATAGAGAGAGAACAGTCGTGCCATCCATCGCTCCTTTGTGCCGCCCGCAACTTCGGCGTTGGCCATCAGTCCGCGGTTATACTGGCGCTTGAGGCTCACGTCCATGACATAGTCTTTCTTCTCTACATTCTCTCCCAACATCTCGCTTTTGTCTGTCTGTTTGTTGTAGACCTTTAGCTCCTTCACGGTGTAGTAGGGCAGGTTGTCGAGCATCACCTTGTTTTTGCCCTTAAAGAAATCTTTGCCGTTGAGAAGCAGATAGTCGAGCTTCTTGCCGTTGATGTAGATGTCGCCGTTGCTTTTCAGTTCGGCACCCGGCATCTGGCGAATGAGGGCGTCGAGCATTGAGCCATCGGGCAGATTGAAGGCAGAGGCGTTGTAGACTATGGTGTCGCCGCGGTAGGTCATCTTTATTTTCGTGCCTGTTACGACCACGCCATCGAGGTCTACATCTTTATAGATGTCTTCGTTAAGTTTCTTTTTCAGCAACACGGGTGGCACCTTGAACGAACTGTTGCGCCCAATGCTTCGGATGTTGAAGTTGAGAAAGCTTGTCTCATAGCCGTCACACTCGCCTTTGATGATGAGCATGCCTGCGCGGGCTGGCACCTGCATATCCCATCCGCCCTCGTTGTCCCAACGCCAAGCTGTTGTGGTGTCTATCACGGCGCTGTCGGCATCCATAACCGTTATGTGTGCTTGCAGCATGGCCTTCGTGAACGAGTCTTTGGACGTGCCTTGCAGATACACCATGCGTTGCTTCTTTGCTTTCTTTGCCTCTTCTTGATGTTGCTCCTTGGGCTTTATAGTGTCGGTAGATAGGGCCTGTGCAAAGCTTGGCAGGCTGTGAGCAAAGCTTGGCAGGCTATGGCTACTGCCCGGAAAGTTGTGATCAGAGCTTGTTGTGGCATGGCTCAAGCACGTTATCGTTAGAACAAGGATAACGATAAGAAAAAAACGATATGTGTGGTTGTCCATCATATTTGTTTAGGTTTATAGAACCGCTCTTTTGTGAAAATGATTGTTTTTCTTTGAGCTTTTCCCTTTTTTATGCGAGAATGCGGCTTTCTTAATTCGAGAACGCGGCTTTCTTGATTCGAGAACGGGTTTTCCTTAATTCGAGAACGGGGCTTTCTTAATTCGAGAACGGGGTTTCCTTAATGTGAGAACGCGGCTTTATAGCGTAAACAGCAAGTAAAGACTATGGTTACGCTTTAAAGCCGCGTTGTTTGATTTATGCCTCTTTCGGCATCTTTGGATATTTGCGGAACCATCCGTCCCAGCGCAGACGCATGACACCGAAGAAGGCCTCGCCGAAGATGCCGCCGCTCATCTTGCTTGTGCCTTCGCGGCGGTTGACGAAGATGACGGGCACCTCTTTAATCTTAAAGCCAATCTTGTAGGCCGTAAACTTCATCTCTATCTGGAAGGCATAGCCCTTGAAGCGAATCTTGTCGAGAGGGATGGTCTCGAGCACGCGACGCTTGTAGCACTTAAAGCCGGCTGTGGTGTCGTGAACGCTGAAGCCTGTGACAAGGCGCACATACTTGGAAGCGAAATAGCTCATGAGCACGCGGCCGATGGGCCAGTTGACAACGTTGACACCGCTCACATAGCGCGAGCCGATGGCCACATCGGCACCCTCGTCGTGACAGGCAGCATAGAGGCGTGGCAGGTCGTTGGGATCATGGCTGAAGTCGGCATCCATCTCAAAGATGTAGTCGTAGCTGTGCTCCAGCGCCCACTTGAAGCCTGCAATATAAGCTGTGCCAAGGCCGAGCTTGCCGCTGCGCTCAATGATGAACAGACGGTCCTTAAACTCGTCTGCCATCAGCCCCTTAACGATGTCGGCGGTGCCGTCGGGCGATCCGTCATCGATAACCAAAATGTTGAATGCTTTTTCCAAACCCATCACGGCGCGGATAATCTTTTCGATGTTTTCCTTCTCGTTATAGGTCGGAATAATCACAATGCAGTCGCTCTTTATCATATCCTTATTTTATGTGTCTTTTGTTAGTTATGTTCTGAGTGAATGTTCTTATCTTGCAAAAGTAATGGAAAAAAACGATTGCATGAAATAAAACCAATTAAAAAATAAAAATCATGGCTAAATAATGCTGATTGCATATTTTTTTGTAATTTAGTAGCCAAAATTAAATAAGCAGGAGCCTACAGGCTTTGCTTGATTAAGAAAAAGACGAAGAAAAATGAACTTAGAAACAATAAAAGAAAAACTGCACCGCAGCGACGGTCTCTCAAACACCCTTGGAATGAACTTTATTTCCACACCCGAACCCGACATGTGTGTGGCAAGCATGAAGGTGGATGAGCGCAACAGACAGCCGTTTGGCTTTCTCAGCGGGGGAGCATCGCTCGCGCTGGCTGAGAACGTGGCTGGCGTGGGGTCTATGGTGTTGTGTCCAGGCAAGATATGCGTGGGCATAAACGTGAGCGGTGAGCATGTCAAGGCTGTGCTTGAGGGCGACACCGTGACGGCTTATGGCCGACTGCTGCACCGTGGCAAGACGCTGCATGTGTGGCACATAGAGATAAAGAACGAGAATGGGGACCTCGTGTCATCGGTACAGGTCACCAACTTTATAATGAAGGGCAAGGAGGAGAAATGATTGAGGCAAAGGATGAGGGCCTGGCTGTTGCCAAGGCTCTGTTCCGTTATCCGCATGAACAACGCTTCTGCAAGCTTGAACAGATAGGCGGACAGCCCGACGTGTTGATGTCGTGCGAGGAGCTTGGGGTGCAGAGAGGCTTCGTGATGGCTCCCTTTGCGCCGTCAGAAGACCGCCCCGTCATCGTGATTCGTCCTGACAGGGTAGACTGGGGCGAGGTGCCGCAAGGCTCCTTGTCGCTTGACGCTTTTGACGCGCAGGTGGTGGATGGCGCTTTGGAGCGACAACGCTATGGCATAGACTTCCGCAACTTCCACGCACAGCTTACCAACGGAACGTTCAGCAAGATCGTGTTGGCTCGCTGCTCGCACATGGTGGCGCAGCGCGAGGCAGACCTTGAAGAGATGTTCTTCTGCGCTTGCAGACGTTACCCACGCATGTTTGTGGCTCTTGTGCAGACTCCTCGTTGCGGCACATGGCTCATGGCTACGCCTGAAATTCTGCTTCAAGGCAGCGGACAGGAGTGGCACACGATGGCGTTGGCGGGAACGATGAAGCTTTGCAACGATATGCTCGACTTCGACACTCCCGGTGCCCGCACCTCTGCACAAAACATAAGGTGGAGCGACAAGAACCGCTTTGAGCAGAGATATGTGGCCGATTATATTGAGGAACAGATAGAACAGTTCTCAGACAACGTGACCTCTTCAGCCCCTTATACCACACGCGCTGGCGACCTTGTGCACCTGCGCACCGACTTCAGTTTCAACATCAATGACGACCGGAGCATCGGGCGTGTCATCAACGCCCTTCATCCCACACCTGCTGTCTGTGGCATGCCCAAGCAGTCAACCTTCGGGTTCATCATGAGCAACGAGCTGATGCCACGGTCTTATTATAGCGGCTTTGCAGGACCAATGGACATAGACGGCAAAACGAGTCTTTATGTGTCGCTCCGTTGCATGCGCTTCGAGGGCCGCGACCTGTGGCTTTATGCTGGCGGCGGACTGCTTGCCGACAGCAACGAAGAGGATGAATGGAACGAGACAGAAGCGAAAATGGAGACGATGAGACGGCTCTTTGAAAGCTGAGCCTAAGAACGGTCTTAAAAAGCCAAGAGCGGTCTTAAAAAGCCAAAAGTGCTCTTTAAAGATAAAAAAGTCAATTAAGAAGATGTACAGCAATAAAGAAAACATAAACCTTTTAACGTCGTTGCTTGTTGCCAAAGGCATAACCGATGCCGTGGTGTGTCCTGGTAGCCGCAACGCGCCAATTGTGCATAACCTCAATGAGGCAGAGCAGATAACATGTCACCCTGTCACCGATGAACGGTCTGCCGGGTTCTATGCTGTTGGCTTGGCGCAAGCCACAGGGCGACCTGTTGTGGTGTGTGTGACCTCGGGGTCGGCGCTCCTGAACGTGGCACCTGCTGTGGCTGAGGCTTTTTATCAGCATGTGCCGCTCATCGTGGTGTCGGCAGACAGGCCGCAGCAGTGGATAGGACAGCTCGATGGACAGACGCTGCCGCAACAGGGAGCGTTCGGACCAATGGTGCGTCGGTCGGTGCAGTTGCCTGAGCCTCATGATGAAGAGGAAAGATGGCTGTGTGGCCGACTGATAAACGAGGCGCTTCATCTTGCCACTTGCAAGGGCTGTGCTCCCGTCCACATAAACGTGCCGGTGACGGAACCGCTGTTCCTGTTTGACGTGGAGAAGCTGCCCGAGACAACGCCCTTCAAGGCGCATACGCTGCCAACGACGTTCAACGTAGATACGTTCAAAGCCTTCGCACAAGCCAAGCGTCCTATGGTGGTGCTGGGGCAGTTGCCTGACGGGGCTGTAGCCACCGACACCTTGTGCAGCCTGTCCCAACGTTGCGTGGTGTTGGCAGAGCCTCTGTCAAGCCCGTCTTACAACATAACACATGGCGATGAGGCTGTGCGTGTGCTCACGTCAGCTGATGGCGACAAAGTCGTTGCGCCCGACAGCACAGACCGCTTTGCGCCCGACGCCATTGTCTACATTGGAGGCACCGTAGTAAGCAAGGCCGTGCGCCGTTTCCTTCGTCAGGCAAAGGCGCAGACGTGGGTCGTGACACCCAATGTGCTTGAGGTGTCAGACCCTCTGATGTCGCTTACTGACATCGTGGAATGTCCGATGGAAGAGACCAACGCTCTCTTGCTGACTCTCGTGGCTGCCACAAACCTAAGTGCTGAGCACGAAGCGTTCCGCTCACGTTGGCAACGACTGCTCGACCGTTGTGGCGCACACGCCGAAAGCTATGAGCCGCCCTTCTCGCAGATGGCAACGGTGAGATATTTTGAAAGTCAGCTTGAGGACCTTTATGAAGACCTGCATGTTCATTATGCCAACAGCTCGGCTGTGAGGCTTGCCAACATCTACGCTGCACATCGTGTGTGGTGCAACCGTGGCGTTAACGGCATAGAAGGTTCGCTGTCTACGGCTGCCGGCTTCTCTCTCGGAACCACCGACAAGGTGGTGTGCGTCATTGGCGACCTCAGCTTCTTCTATGACCAGAACGCTTTGTGGAATGGTCGCTTGCGTGGCAACTTGCGCATAATATTGCTTAACAACCACGAGGGCGGAATCTTCAGTACGTTGCCAGGTCTTGACGGCAGTCCCGCCGCCCACGACATGGTGGCTGCTGCCCACAATACCGAGGCTCGCGGCATCTGCACGCAGAACGACATCGGCTACCTTAAGGCCACCAATATGGATGAGATGCAGGTGGGCGTCGTGACCTTGCTCACACAACAGGCAGACCGCCCCATGGTGCTTGAGGTGTTTACCGATGCTGCGGAGGATGCGAAGGCCATGAGAGAGTATTTTGAATCTTTAAAATAAACATTTTGATTTTTCCTTGTAAGTAATAAATTTAACTTTCGCATTTAATAAATGGAATTTATCTCAAGCGAGCGTCGCCGAAGGCGGCGAATATCCATAACCGCTGGTGAAGAGAGCGAGGCGAACGTAACCTGCGGTTTCACAGCAAGCTTGCAGAAAATAAACCTTGCAAGAAAAAGTTGAAAAACAAACCTTGTAAAAAAGACAAAGAAAAAAGATATGAATTGTTCAAACCGTGAATGGAAAAAGATTGAGGATTTCGATTTTCAGGAGATTCTCTTCGAAGAATATAACGGCATAGCCAAGATTACAATAAACCGTCCGCGTTATCGCAACGCCTTCACACCCCGCACCACATGGGAGATGTCGCAAGCGTTTGCATGGTGTCGCGAGGCGCAACGCATAGGTGTGGTCATCCTTACAGGTGCTGGCGACAAGGCCTTCTGCTCGGGTGGCGACATGCACGTCAAAGGCCGTGGCGGCTATGTCGGCGACGATGGTGTGCCACGTCTCAACGTTCTTGATGTGCAGAAGCAGATTCGCTCGCTGCCCAAGCCTGTCATCGCCATGGTTAACGGCTTCGCCATTGGCGGCGGTCATGTGCTGCACCTCATGTGCGATCTCACCATTGCCAGCGACAACGCCATCTTCGGACAGACAGGTCCCAAGGTGGGATCGTTCGACGCTGGCTTCGGTGCCAGCTACCTTGCACGCATCGTTGGCCAGAAGAAGGCCCGCGAGATATGGTTCATGTGTCGCCAATACTCGGCAGAGGAGGCAGAACGCATGGGTATGGTGAACAAGGTTGTGCCTTTCGACAAGCTGGAAGACGAGTGTGTGGAGTGGGCAGAGACCATGATGGAACGCTCGCCTCTCGCTCTGCGCATGATCAAGGCCGGACTGAACGCTGAGCTCGACGGACAGGCAGGCATTCAGGAGTTGGCTGGCGACGCCACCATGCTCTATTACATGCTTGATGAGGCGCAAGAGGGTGGTCGCGCGTTCCTTGAGAAGCGCAAGCCCGACTTTAAAAAATATCCCAAGCTGCCATAAGCTGCCATAGGCTTTCATAAGCTTCCATCGTCTTCCATAAGCTTCCATCGTCTTCCATAAGCTTCCATCGTCTTCCGTAAGCTTCCGTTAGATTATAAAGAAAAGAAAAAATAATGACTTATCATGTGACCATAGAACCGCGCACGCTGCATTTTAAACAGCCTGCAGGAACATCGAGGGGCATCTACACCACACGCCAGTCGTGGTTCATAACCATAACCTCGCCCGAACAGCCCGACCGCAAGGGGGTGGGAGAGTGTGCACCGTTGCCAGACCTCAGCTGTGATGCCATACCCGAGTATGAACGCATTCTCTATTCGGTGTGCAACATGTTCGGCCTTACGGGCAAGATAAACCACGACATGTTGCGCCCTTATCCTTCGATCTTGTTTGGCCTAGAGACGGCCCTGCTCAGCTTTGAAAGCGGAAGTGACGTGCTTTTCGACACGCCTTTCGCACGCGGCGAGGAGGGCATTCCTATTAACGGCTTGGTGTGGATGGGTAGCTATGATGAGATGCTCTCGCGGTTGGAAAATAAAATGAAGACCGGGTTCAGATGTGTGAAACTGAAGATTGGGGCAATCGACTTTGACAAGGAGCTTGACCTTATCCGCCACATTCGTTCTGCTTTTACCAAGGAGCAGATAGAGCTGCGCGTCGATGCCAATGGAGGCTTCACTCCCGACAACGCCATGGAGCGTCTTGAGAAGCTCGCACGTTTTGACATCCACTCTATTGAGCAACCCATACGCCAACACCAGTGGGCAGACATGTCGCGCCTCTGCAAGGAGTCGCCTCTGCCCATTGCTCTCGATGAGGAGCTTATTGGCGTAAACATGCTGTCCATGAAGCAGCATCTGCTCGACACTATCTGTCCGCAGTATGTCATCCTCAAACCCTCTCTGCATGGAGGCATGGCTGGCTCGCGCGAATGGATAAAACTTGCAAAGGAACGTGGCATAGGCTCTTGGATAACAAGTGCTCTTGAGAGCAACGTCGGGCTTAACGCAATCGCCCAGTTTGCCTCTGACGTTTATGGTCCGTCCATAACCATGCCTCAAGGCCTTGGCACAGGATTGCTCTTTACCGACAACATAGACATGCCGCTGGAGATTAGAGGCGACAAACTGTGGAGAGTGGGATAATGCCATGCTTGGTCGTGCTATCTGCCATGTTTAGCCTTGCTATCTGCCATGTTTAGCCTTGCTATCTGCCATGTTTACGACTCGTAAGTGACGTGTTTGCATGTCGTAAGTGACGTGTTTGCAAGACAATAATCAATTCCAAAAAACAACAATGACACTCAACGAATTTATCGCCGACTGGCACTCGCCGTCTCCAACGCTGCTCGTTCACACTAGTGGCTCCACAGGCAAGCCTAAACCCATGCTTGTGGAGAAACGGCGCATGGAGGCGTCGGCACGCATGACATGCCGCTTTCTCAATCTTAAGGAGGGCGACACCGCTCTCTTGTGCATGCCGCTCCAATATATCGCCGGCAAGATGGTGGTGGTGCGGTCGCTCGTCTGCGGTTTACGCCTTGTTGAGGTGGAACCGTGTGGACATCCGTTGCGCGGACTGAAAGAGGCTCCTGTGTTTGCTGCCATGGTGCCCATGCAGGTCTACAACAGCATGGCGGTGGAGGAGGAGTGTGTCTTGTTGCGACAGATAAAACACCTCATCATTGGCGGTGGGGCTGTGAACGCGGAGATGGCAGCCGCTCTGAAAACCTTTCCTAACGCTGTGTGGAGCACTTACGGCATGACGGAGACCCTGTCACACATCGCCTTACGTCGTCTTAGTGGGCCGGATGCCAGTTCGTGGTATGAGCCGTTCGCTAACGTGAATGTCAGCACCACGAACGAAGGGTGTCTCATTATAAATGCTCCAGACGTGTGTGCCTCGACGCTCGTAACCAACGACATTGCAGAGATAGCTCCCGACGGGCGACACTTCCGCATAAGAGGCCGAAAAGACAACGTGGTGTGTAGCGGTGGAATAAAAATGCAGATTGAGGAGATTGAGGCAAAGCTACAGCCTGTTATGGACGTGCCGTTCATTATAACGAAACGTCCCGACGCCAAGTTTGGCGAGACCGTGGTGTTGCTTGCCGAGATAAAACACGATGGGATAGATACCTTGGAAGGAAAAGAAACCTTGGTAGGAAAAGAAACCTTGGTAGGAAAAGAAGCCTTGGGTGTAAAAGAAACCTTGGGAGGAAAAGAAATTTTGGAAAAAATAAAAGCCGCGTGCAAGGCGCGGCTTTCAAAATATGAGCAACCTCATGTCTTCATAGCCTTAGACCGCCTGCCCATGACAGAGACGGGCAAACCGGCAAGAACTGAGGCCATGAAGATTGCTGCGGCTTATGATGGTAACCTGTAGGCAAATAGAATCAAAGCAATGGGCAGAACCAAAGCAATGGTGAAATCCGAAGCAATGGGCAGAACTATACCGATAGGCCAAAAGTTCCAAAGCAATGGGCAATAAAAACCAACAGGAAAATGTTATCGGCAGATAATCTTCTTTCCGTTCTTTATAACGATGCCGTGGTATGTGGTCCCTACCTTTTGTCCCATGACGTTATGCAACATTTCTGTTTTTGACGTGTTGCCGTCATTGGCTACAATGTCCTTTATTCCTGTGCCCAGACCATAAAAAACATTCTTCTCCAACTGGTCATAGTTGCGGCTGTACCAGTCTTTTACATAAATCGCTTCTTCTTTTATGTCTCTCTTAAGCTCCACAGGGTTATTGTTCCACTTGTTACATTCGCGTTCCCATGCACCGCTTTCCACAAAAGCCTCCACATACTTGTCAACGCGTTTGTTGAACCCCTCTTTAGAGAGCACGCCATCTGCGCACAACTTTTTCCAACAGTTTGCAATCTTGTTGCGATAGTTGTCCGCGTTCAGCTCCCAAAGACGTGAGTATAAATAGTTTCCTGTGAGCCAACCTTTATCTACAAGCACGTTATAATATTCGCCGTTATAGTTTCCGCCGAGCGAGCAGTCGAGGTCCCATGGTGTGACCATCATCCGTTTGCTTTCGTTCTTGTCAACAAGGCTAAGGAACGTGTTCTTCATGTTGTTGTCGCGTAGTCCTTGAGACATGAGAAACACCTGATAATCGATGAAATTTTGCAGACAGAAGTTCTTGTCGATGCCTGCAATGAAGTCGTCATCTGATGTCGTAGCGCAATAGTCGATAAAGTTTTTCAGCGGAGTGTAGGCTTCAGCGCACGGATAATCGTCAGGATAGTCGAGCGCCCATCCGTTCCACGACTCTTTGTTCATGTCTTGCTCTTCATAGCCTTTCAGAGAGGCAGCACTTCCCCAACTGTCACATTTGTACATTACGCCGTTAATCTTAACGTTGTCTTTGTCCTTGTCGTCAGGCTTTTTCACGCCTAACAGCTTGCGGTTCACCTTGTCCGTCATGCAGTAGAGTCCATGATATTCGCCGTTGATGAACAGCTCCACAAAGAACCCATTTGTTCCGTTACGGTTGTCGTTGTCGGTCTCGTAAGGCGTGCCCGACATTGCGTTCCAGATATCAAAGTTCAGCCTGTTGCGCATGCGCAGACGGTCCACGGCCATGGCATCAAGAATCCATGAGTCGTCATTACGGATGCCAAGCACAGTAGCGTTCAAGCTCTTTCCTTTGTCGTTGAGCAGCTTCACGGCAAACGACTTCTTGTCATATTTCAAAGAAGAGGAACCTCGATATTTCACCTTACAGTTGAACGTCGTTTCCACGTTGCCGTCAGTACGTTTCCATGGATCTGCAATCTCTATTTTTGCAGGCAGATAATTTGGCTTGCTCACATTTCCTATTTCTACCGTTATGTTTACTAAAGGTAGCGATTTCTTGATTAGCGAAGCTTTTAACGTGGCATAATCAGGCGTTTGGGCCGAGACAGCAGTTGCCAAGATCAAAGCCAAAAGCAGGAGAGTGGTTTTAATTTTCATAGAATTGTTTTTATCCTTCTTTTTTATTGTTTTTAAAGTTAGTTTATGTTGCTGCAAATTTAAACATTTTTAGGCGTTTGACAAAACTGTTTGAAGCTCTATTTTGTCGTAAGCTCCCATTTGTTACATTATTTAAGGTGAAAAACAGCGCTCTTTCAGAAATAATTAGTAAATTTGCACCCAAACAAGAAAAACAACTTCAAATAAATATATGAACGTTTTAGAGTTAAGCGAACAAGAGATTGTAAGACGACAGAGTCTGCAGGAACTGCGCGACATGGGCATCGATCCGTATCCAGCAGCAGAGTATCCCACCAATGCTTTTTCTGATGAGATAAAGGCAAACTTCGCTGAGGGCGAAGAGCGCACCGTGTGCATTGCCGGCCGCATGATGAGCCGCCGCGTGATGGGCAAGGCAAGCTTCGTGGAGCTGCAAGACTCGAAAGGCCGCATTCAGGTCTACATCACCCGTGACGACATTTGCCCCGACGAGAATAAAGATTTGTACAACAAGGTGTTCAAGCGCCTTATGGATATCGGCGACTTCATCGGTATCACAGGTTTTGTGTTCAAGACACAGACAGGCGAGATCTCTGTTCACGCCAAGTCGCTCACGCTGCTCTCAAAGAGCCTCAAGCCGCTGCCTATCGTTAAGTATAAGGACGGCGTGGCATACGACAAGTTTGATGATCCCGAGCTGCGCTACCGCCAGCGTTATGTCGACCTCATCGTCAATGACGGCGTGAAAGACACCTTCCTACAGCGTGCTACCGTGCTGCGCACCTTGCGCCGCGTGCTCGACGAGGCTGGCTACACGGAGGTGGAGACACCCACATTGCAGGCCATTGCAGGCGGTGCCAGCGCACGTCCGTTCATCACCCATTTCAACGCGCTCGACACCGACATGTACATGCGTATCGCGACCGAGCTATATCTGAAGCGACTCATCGTAGGCGGCTTCGAGGGTGTTTACGAGATCGGCAAAAACTTCCGTAACGAGGGCATGGACCGTAACCACAACCCCGAGTTCACTTGCATGGAGCTGTATGTCCAGTATAAGGACTATAATTGGATGATGTCGTTCACCGAGAAGCTGCTCGAAGCAATCTGTATTGCCGTTAACGGCAAGCCCGAGCGCGAGATCGACGGCAACATGGTGAGCTTCAAGGCCCCTTATCGCCGTCTGCCTATCCTCGATGCCATCAAGGAGAAGACCGGTTTCGACTGCAACGGCAAGACCGAGGACGAGATCCGCGCCTTCTGTCTGGAGAAGGGCATGGACGTGGACGAGACCATGGGCAAGGGCAAGCTCATCGACGAGCTGTTCGGCGAGTTCTGCGAAGGCACATTCATACAGCCAACCTTCATCACCGACTATCCCGTGGAGATGTCGCCGCTCACCAAGATGCACCGCTCAAAGCCCGGTCTGACCGAGCGTTTCGAGCTTATGGTCAACGGCAAGGAGCTGGCCAACGCCTACTCGGAGCTTAACGACCCCATTGATCAGGAGAACCGTTTCATCGACCAGATGAAGCTTGCCGACAAGGGCGACGACGAGGCAATGATCATCGATCAAGACTTCCTCCGTGCTCTCCAGTATGGCATGCCTCCCACATCGGGCATCGGCATCGGCATCGACCGTCTGGTCATGCTCATGACAGGCAAGACCTTCATCCAGGAAGTGCTCTTCTTCCCGCAGATGAAGCCTGAGAAGAAAATCCCGCAGAGCACCATCAAGGAGTGGGAGGCTATCGGCGTTCCCGAAAACTGGGTATATGTTCTCCGCAAGGCTGGCTTCAACCTCATCTCCGACATCAAGGACGAGAAGGCCCAGGGCTTGCAGCAGAAGGTCGGTGAGATAAACAAGAAGTATAAGCTTGGTTACGACAAACCTTCTGTTGACGACATCCAGGCATGGATAGACAAGGCCAACGCCTAACCATTTTTTTAAATTCATAATCCATAACCCATCGTCAGCAAACGGCTTGCTCAACCGGCAAACAGCTTGCACAACCGGCAAACGGCTTGCATAGCGGATGATGAGTTATGGATATGACTTATGAGTTCTAATTTCGAATTGAAAAGATATGGCTTTTGACTGCGGAAAAATTGCAATTATAGGAGGCGGAAGCTGGGCTACCGCCATAGCCAAAATTGTCATTGGGCACACGCACCACATCGGATGGTACATGCGCCGTGACGACCGTATAGAGGAATTCAAGCGCATAAGCCATAACCCCACCTATCTCACAAGTGTGCATTTCAACACCAATGAGATTTATTTCTCCAGCGACATAAACAAGATTGTTGAGGCCTACGACACCCTCGTGTTCGTCATTCCTTCACCTTATCTTAAAAACCACCTGAAGAAATTGCGCACACGCATACGCGACAAGTACATCATAACAGCAATCAAAGGTCTGGTGCCCGACGAGAACCTCGCGTGCTCCGAATATTTTCATCAGGTCTATGACGTGCCGTTTGAGAACCTTGCCTGCATTGGTGGACCGTCACATGCTGAGGAGGTGGCTCTTGAACGCCTGTCTTACCTCACCGTGGGATGCGAGGACTATGAGAAGGCGCAAGCCTTTGCCGATGTTATGGCGTCCGACTATATAAAGACCAAGACCAGTGACGACGTTATAGGCATAGAATATTCGTCGGTGCTGAAAAACGTCTATGCCATTGCTGCAGGCATGTGTAGCGGACTGGGATATGGCGACAACTTTCAGGCGGTGCTCATGTCGAACGCTGTGCAAGAGATGTCGCGACTGCTCGATGCCGTGAACCCGCTCAACCGCAACGTCTACGACTCGGCTTATCTTGGCGACCTCCTCGTCACAGGCTATTCAAAGTTCTCCCGTAACCGAACCTTCGGTTCCATGATAGGAAAAGGCTACAGCGTGAAGAGCGCACAGATAGAGATGGAGATGATTGCTGAGGGCTATTTCGGCACAAAGTGTATGAAGGAGATCAACCGTCACCTGCATGTCAACATGCCGATCCTCGATGCCGTCTATAACGTGCTCTATGAGCGCATCTCGCCACAGATAGAGATAAAACTTCTTACTGACAGCTTCAGGTAACTACAAAGGAGGGTCTTGCCCAGATCCGACATAAAGCAAAAACAGGAATAACAGTATTAAACAAAAATACAGATCAAAATGAAAAGTATCAGCTTAGACATTACAAAGGCTGCCCAGTTCCTTTCAGAGGGCGCCGTGAAAGCTTATGAACCTCAGGTTGTAGCCGCTCACGAGGCACTCGAGAACGGCACATGCCCCGGTAACGATTTCCTTGGATGGCTCCATCTGCCGTCTTCAATCACCCCCGAGTTTATTGCAGAGCTGCAAAGCGTGGCCAACACACTGCGTGAGAAGTGTGAGGTGGTGGTTGTAGCAGGCATTGGCGGAAGCTACCTTGGCGCACGCGCCGTCATTGAGGCTCTTGGCAACTCGTTCGCATGGCTTGTTGGCGACAAGAAGAACCCTACAGTGGTGTTCGCCGGCAACAACATCGGCGAGGATTATCTTGCTGAACTCACCTCTTATCTTAAGGACAAGAAATTTGGTGTTATCAACATCTCAAAGTCGGGCACAACTACCGAGACCGCTCTCGCCTTCCGTCTGCTCAAGAAGCAGTGTGAGGACCAGCGCGGCAAGGAGGAGGCTAAGGACGTGATCGTAGCCATTACCGACGCTCACAAGGGTGCTGCACGTGCTGCCGCTACAAAGGAGGGTTACAAGACATTCGTCATTCCCGACAATGTGGGTGGACGTTTCTCTGTGCTCACACCCGTAGGCTTGCTGCCTATCGCTGTTGCCGGCTTCGACATCGCTGCTCTCGTCAAGGGTGCTGCCGACATGGAGAAGGCCACAGGCAAGGACGTGCCTTTCGATGAGAACCCCGCTGCTGTTTACGCTGCTGTGCGTAACGCTCTCTATGCAGAGGCAGGCAAGAAGATCGAGATTCTTGTCAACTTCCAGCCCAAACTCCACTTCATGAGCGAGTGGTGGAAGCAGCTCTACGGCGAGTCTGAGGGTAAGGACGGAAAAGGCATCTTCCCCGCTTCTTGCGACTTCACAACCGACCTCCACTCTATGGGTCAGTGGATCCAGGAGGGCGAGCGTTCTATCTTCGAGACTGTTATCAGCATAGAGACTCCTGAGAAGACTCTCCTCTTCCCCCACGACGACGAGAACCTCGACGGTCTCAACTTCCTTGAGGGCAAGCGCGTTGATGAGGTTAACAAGATGGCTGAGCTCGGCACACGTCTGGCTCACGTCGATGGCGGCGTGCCTAACATCCGCGTGTCGGTTCCCCAGCTCAACGAGTATTACCTCGGACAGATTATCTACTTCTTCGAGATTGCTTGCGGTATCAGTGGCAACATCCTTGGTGTCAACCCCTTCAACCAGCCTGGTGTTGAGGCTTACAAGAAGAACATGTTTGCGCTGCTCAACAAGCCTGGATATGAGGCTGAGAGCGAGGCCATCCAGAAGCGTCTGGCTGACTAGAAATAATTTTGTCTGATAATGTTCGAGAACGAAATTAAACAATACATGCAAAAGCACGGCTTTGAGCGGTTTGCGCCCCAAGCCGTGCTTTTTGATATGGACGGCGTGCTCTACAACTCTATGCCCAGCCATGCTGTGGCATGGCAACAGTCGATGGCGCAGTTTGGCATACGCATGACGGCAGCCGACTCTTACGCCACCGAAGGTGCGCGGGGTGTCGACACCATCGTGAGGTTTGTCAAGGTGCAGCAGGGTAGGGACATAACGCTCGACGAGGCTCAACGCATGTACGAGGTCAAAGCCGACATCTTTCACCACATGCCGACGGCTCCTGTCTTCGATGGGGTGTTCGACATCATGCGCAAGATAAAGGAGGCAGGCATGAGCATCTGCATCGTTACGGGCAGCGGACAGCGTCCGCTTCTTGAGCGTCTGGTCGACGACTTCGGTCAGTTTATCGATGAGCAGCACATCGTCTCGGCCTATGATGTGGAGCGCGGCAAACCGGCTCCCGATCCTTATCTTATGGGCATGCGCAAGACAGGCTGCACCGAACCGTGGCAAGCCGTTGTGGTGGAGAACGCTCCCCTTGGTGTGGCTGCCGGCTCTGCCGCCCGTTGCTTCACCGTGGGCATAAACAGCGGACCGTTGCCCGATGAGGCGCTCTCTGCCAATGGTGCCGACATCGTGTTGCCCGATATGAGGACGTTTGTTGACCATTGGGAGCAGCTTCTTGCCCAACGCCGTTAATGACGGTTCTCCGTTTTGGAGAGACATAAGCGGGAAAAAGAAAACGTCTTTGCGTGCCGCAAGGAGGTTACATATATAAAGCCGCAAAGAGGCTACATATATAAAGCCGCAAAGAGGTTGCATATATAAAGCCGCAAAGAGGTTGCATATATAAAGCCGCAAAGAGGTTACATATATAATAAGGTGTGCCGAGCAAATTTGCTCGACACACCTTATTAAGTTTGTTTTCGTTTAGGCAAAAATGTTTTTCCGCTGCCGTTTGACATTAATGCTGAAAAACATCTTAAATTTATGTTATAAAATTTGCCTTTTATTATATTTTTTCTTACTTTTGCATTGTGCTTTGTTTATCCCAAATCGGTCGTTAGGGCTTGCATGGATTTTGGCTTTTTAGAAGAATGGATTTCGTTTGGCTTTTAATGAGTAATAGCGAGCTATTGCGAATTAAAAACAATCAAAAGACAACTTATAACAAGCAAAAGACTGCAAGCAGTTATAAAATAATACAGAAAACGGCCTAATGACCGATTTGGGTTTATTTGTAAGTGCCACATGTGGCGCTTCCTTATGCTCAAAGCTAAAACCTAATGAAAAGTCTATTAAAATGGTTTTCCCCAAAAACATTTTTTGGCTTGTTCATTACGATTTTTTTCATCTTATGAAAATGGTTTAGTGTCGTTATAACGACTCTTTATGTTATCTTTGCATAATGGCCTAAGGGTTGTCTGCATGACACAAACATAAGACTCTCGTTCCACAGCCGCGCCTGAGCGATTCAGCCGCACTCGGCTCTGAAATAGAAGCTCTGGATTAAAGGTAAGATTGAAGTAGGGATAGCAACTTCTTGAGCCGAGAGGCTGTGGAGCGTTTTTATATATATAACCTTTCGACAAATCATTTCTTTTTTTTCATCTCACCTCACCCTTGTCAAAACTCATAAGCTTTGGCCAGACCTCCCTCGCTTGTCTCCTTATATAATGAAGGCAAGTCATGACCCGTTTGCTTCATGACGTTCACCACGCGGTCAAACGACACACGGTGTCGGCCGTCGCTCATGGCGGCATAAAGGTTTGAGTCGAGGGCGCGTGTGGCAGCAAAGGCGTTGCGCTCGATACACGGTATCTGCACCAATCCGCACACAGGGTCGCAGGTCATGCCAAGGTGGTGCTCAAGACCCATCTCGGCAGCATATTCTATCTGTGAAGGCGTGCCGCCAAACAGCTGACAGGCAGCGGCTGAGGCCATGGCGCAAGCCACGCCAACCTCGCCCTGACAACCCACCTCGGCACCGGAGATCGAGGCGTTCTTCTTAACCACGTTGCCGAAGATGCCGGCTGTGGCAAGGGCGTGGAGAATGCGGGTGTCGCTGAAGTGGTGGGCACGCGACATGTGATAGAGCACAGCGGGCAACACGCCGCAAGAGCCGCAGGTTGGGGCGGTGACGATGATGCCGCCCGAGGCGTTCTCCTCGCTCACGGCAAGAGCATAGGCTGTCACCAGGCCGCGCGAGGCAAGCGACTGCTTGTAGCCTTGCGATTTTACATAATAGGTGGCTGCCTTGCGGGGCAAGTTAAGCGGACCGGGCAACGCGCCCTCGTGGTCAAGACCACGCTCCACGCTGTCCTGCATGACCTGCCACACCTGTTGCAGATAGTCCCAGATATCGGCGTCCTCACACTCGTCCACATACTCCCAATAGCTGCGTCCGTGGTTGTCGCACCAGTTGAGAATCTCCTTAAGGGTGTTCTTTTTGTACACGTCCTTTACATCGGTGAGCCAACGGGTCTCGCCACCCTCCGACAGCGCACCGCCGCCCACGCTGAACACCAGCCAGCTGTCTGTCTCCTTGCCGTCGGCATCATACGACAGCAGGCGCATGCCGTTAGGGTGGAAGGGCAGAAATACCGATGGCTCCCAGGTGATCGTTACCGGAGCAATGGGTTCAAGCACCTCTGTTATCGCTATGTCGGTCATGTGGCCCTTGCCCGTAGCTGCCAAGCTGCCATAGAGAATGGCCTTAAACGCTTTGGCTTCTGGGTGGTGTGCAGCAAAAATCTGTGCTGCTTTTTGCGGACCCATTGTGTGGCTGCTCGATGGGCCTTTGCCCATCCTGTATAATTCTTTCAATGATTCCATGTCGTTTTATACCTTTTGTATGGTTTGTTTTGGTTTTATCTTTTGTTTTTCACAAAATTACACATTTTTTTCTTATTCAACAAATATCCGCCAATCATTATTTTTCTTTTCATCGGGCAGAAAACGAGCAGGGAGCATTTCGTTAAGACAGTGTTCTTATTCCATCAAGTCTTCACCCAGGTGTGTGGTCTGCTCGCGTTCCATACGCTCCACCACCTCGCGCGGTTTTGTGGCGTAGGTGATCATGCGTATAGAGTCGTTGTAGCTCACATATTTCCACAACCAGTTGAGCAGCACCATCATCTTGTTCTTTACACCGAGGATGGAGCGAAGGTGAACGACGAGCCAAAGAATCCAGGCGAAGAAACCTTGGCTGCGCAACTTGCCGATCTCCACCACCGCCTTGTTGCGGCCAATGGTTGCCATGGAGCCGAGGTTGTTATATTTAAAAGGTGTGAGAGCACTTTCGTCCTTACCGTCGTTGATGAGCTTCAGGTTCTTGGCAAGGTTCTTGGCCTGCTGTATAGCGACCTGGGCCACCTGTGGGTGTCCGTTGGGATAAGCCTCGTCGGTGGTCTGCAGACACTGGTCGCCGATGGCAAACACGCCGTCCAAGCCGTCGATGCGGTTATAGCGGTCTACCTTAAAGCGGAAGCCGCGACCCTGGTGACTCTCGTCAATGCCGGGCATGGCGTTGGCTCTGATGCCCGATACCCAGAGGAAGGTGCGTGTAGGAATCTCTGACCCGTCTTTCATGATGACCTTATGGTCGCGATAGTCGGTCACCATCTTGCCAAACTGAATGTCCACGCCCATGCCCTTAAGAAAGTCGTATGCCTTCTTCGACGAGTCTTGCGACATTCCGGCAAGCAGACGGTCGCCTGCTTCTATAAGATAGATGTGCATCAGTGACGAGTCCATGTCGGGATAGTCGTAAGGAATGACGTAGCGTTTCATCTCCGACAGCGCTCCTGCAATCTCCACGCCTGTGGCACCGCCGCCCACAATGACGATGTTGAGCAGCTCCTGTCGCTCCTCCTCGGTGGCGCAGGTCAGGGCGCGTTCCAGGTTAGAGAGCAAGGCGTTGCGCAGCCCCATTGCCTCAGGCACGGTCTTCATGGGCATGGCCCAGTCTTCAATGTTCTTGTTTCCAAAGAAGTTGGTTGTTGCACCGGCTGCCAGCACAAGATAGTCGTAGTCGATCTTGCCTATTGATGTTTGCAGAATCTTCTTTTCGGTGTCCACCATACGGGCCTCTGCCATGCGGAAAAAGAAGTCTTTGCGCTTGCGGAAGATCTGACGGAATGGGAACGAGATGCTGCTCGGGTCGATACCTGCCGATGCTATCTGGTAGATAAGCGGCGGAAACTGGTGAAAATTGTTCTTGTCGATAAGCACAACCTGCATGTCTGCCCCGTAGAGGTCTTCTGCAAGGCGCAGGCCACCGAGTCCGCCACCGACAATTACTACTCTCTTCTTCTGATTTCTTTGGATATTGATGCTCATAATATAAATTGAAAAAAAGGATTATTCAGTTACTCTTTCCGACGGCTAAGTTAGCCATTATAGAGCAAACTGTTCGTTTTCTTTTATGGATTTCTTTCTGCAAACGATTGCGGTAACGTTCCCTTTTTCCGCAAACGATTGCAATGTGTGTTGCAGGGGTATCCTGTTTTTGTTGCAGGGATGTTCTTGTTGTGTTGCTATTCTTAATTGTTATGCAAAGTTACAATTTTTTTTTTGAATTATTTATTACGTTTCCCCACAGCCTGCGATTTTATGTTTTATGTCAAGATAGAAAGACGTCTTAGGAGCCTCGTTTGAAATTGCATATTTATGCAATTTTCGGCTCTTTTTTAGAGCCGTTTTAAAAGGGCCCAACTTACGATTTGAAAGTGCCCATTTGACGTCCTCAAAGAGGCTCTTTGACGAGCTCATTAAGGCCCTTTGACAGCCTCAAAGAGCCTCTTTGACAAAACCACCCCTATTTTAAGAGTTGTTAACAAAAATAGTAAATAAAACCCTGCTTATTTTTGAAAACAGAAAGTAAAACCCTTTATTTTGCTTACAATCGCTGTTTTGGATATTTATTCATTTTTCCATTCTGTTTTGCATAAATATTCATTTCAGCGCATAAAAACACCATCGGTTTTCCACGAAAAATTTCGCTTTCTAAATATTCTTTTCATCCCGTCAATCCACCCGTGCATTAAAAAATCCGTGAGATCCGTGAGATCCGTGTGCGACCCTTTTGAGTAGTTCCGTGTGCCAGTGCCGTTCATAACGATTCGTTAAATTCGTGCGAGAATTATATTCCTCAAGCACCAAGATTCGTTTAATTCGTGCGAGGTTTATATTCCTCAAGCATCAAAATTCGTTTAATTCGTTAAATTCGTGTTCAAAAAAATAAAATTAGTGTTCGAAAAGATAAAGTTAGTGTTCAAAAAAAATAAAAATTCGTGTTCAAAAAGACAAGATTCGTGTTTCATGCACCGCGTCATCTGCCATACCTGTAATCTGTGTGTATGTGCACGCACACACTCACGCGCCCGCATGCGTATATCTTATAAGGTAAATTAAGAGTTTTATCCGCATTAACTGCAAACAAGTGTTAAAAAGATGTGTTTTTAAGCAACTTTTTTGCGAAAAGATTTGGTTCGTAATCCAAAAAGCTATACCTTTGCATCCGCTTTCGAGAACGAACGACACTTGAAGCTAACGCCGAGAGAGAGTGTTCGAGAAGGGAGCGATAAAAGAAAGAGTTCTTTGAAAAAGATTTACATAAAACAGAGAAGTAGTACAAGAAGCAAGAGTGTTAGTCGCAAGACGATCACTTTTGGGTAAAAAAAGAAACCAGTCAATTTGCTTCATAAAAAAGGATACTCATCTTGAACAGAGACAATTCACTTTCACCTTATATTATATATAGGGAGTAAGTAAAAAGATATTTTTACAGTGGAGAGTTTGATCCTGGCTCAGGATGAACGCTAGCTACAGGCTTAACACATGCAAGTCGAGGGGCAGCATGACGATAGCTTGCTATTGTCGATGGCGACCGGCGCACGGGTGAGTAACGCGTATCCAACCTTCCCGTTGCTAGGGGATAACCTTGCGAAAGTAAGACTAATACCCTATGAAGTTCTTCGCAGGCATCTAAAGAGAACGAAAGATTTATCGGCAACGGATGGGGATGCGTCTGATTAGGTTGTTGGCGGGGTAACGGCCCACCAAGCCCACGATCAGTAGGGGTTCTGAGAGGAAGGTCCCCCACATTGGAACTGAGACACGGTCCAAACTCCTACGGGAGGCAGCAGTGAGGAATATTGGTCAATGGACGAGAGTCTG
>OMBL01000214.1_pt1 | contig 30391 bp, 17 predicted proteins | sample 1644871 | NCBI WGS metagenome assembly OMBL01 (sample SAMEA103958115, study PRJEB25191) | human gut metagenome | biome: human-associated habitat [ENVO:00009003]; feature: intestine environment [ENVO:2100002]; material: feces | place: Germany | collected 2013/2015
ATGCCTATTATACACCTGCTGTAAAGGGGTGACCGCTTTTGTGAGAAGTGCTATAGTTGCAGACAAAGGATCACTGCAGTTTTTTAAGACACTCAATAATATAACGATGTTAGACGAATATGCAATGAAAGGTCATACGCATAATGAGGCCATTTTCTTTAAGGCAAAAAAACCAAAGAAGTATATTGTTTTTCACAAAAAATCGAAAGATCCATTTTCAGCGGTTGATTCGATAAAAGATTTGATCATTGATAATGTTTCAATATACAGAATGTTCGATCATAATTACAAGTTTGATTTAGAGAAAATACAATTTGGTGTATACGATGAGTCGCAGAAATTCTTTATTATAAACGAAGAAGTAAGCCCTGTTCAGCGGGCAAAAACGCCAAATAGGCAAACGATAGAAAAGAAAACAGAAGAAGTTGCTCAAGCTTTTGAAAGCATTGTAAAGAGTCAGTCTATTTCTGACTTTAATGCTTTATTCAATGCTATTAGGGCACATGATCTTTCCCTTGACAGCAAAAATGACAAAAATCAATTATTAGATTTATGGTCAATTTTTGAGGTTATACTAGACATAAGCAATAAACATACCAACGATAGGATTCAACAAATATGTGTGCGCTTAGTTCCTATACTAAAACGCAAGTATTTATATAGCCTGTTCCTGCAATTAGAAAGTGATATAAAAAACTATTCAGAAACTAAGTACACAGAAATCATAGGAACTGAACAAGATGAAGGAAAGAGAGTTCAAAAAATATGTGAGTTCTGCCTGCTCGACGAGTATTCTCAGCAACGACAAGAATTTTTAGATTGTTGTACAGCCTTTCCTCTGCTTAAGGAAAGAATTGAATACTATAATAAAGCCTTGAAAACACCATTATCCATATATCAGTTTGTTGAAAAGCACTCTAAAAGAGTGATATGGCAAGTGATGAGAATATATAGAAACAGGAATATGATTGTTCACAATGGCGAGTCTATGCCCTATATGAAGTTGCTAATTGAAAATCTGCATTCATATGTGGATGATTTCTTAGCCTATGTTATACAGGCAAGGAGGCAGGGATTCAATCAAATAACTATGACTCATGAGTTGTATGTAAAAGAATGTGTTTGGCAGACGCATTTTCAAAGTCGTTCTGCTACTCTAACAAAAGAACTTATAACTGAAATGTTGAGTATGTAGGCCATGTTAGAATTGATAAACGAGAGTTATTAGAAGGTGTGCATGATATGAATCCACTATACAATCAGTTGTTCAATCCCCAATATGCTAATCAGGATTATCTTCAGCATCTTCATTGGCAGCAGCACGACACTGAGCAACGCCAGGAGATCATGAATGCAGTGAAAGCGATCCACGATTATTTCGACTCTGCCCGCAAAATCGCTCCAGAATACCAGCAAATGGCTTTTGATGCCTGCATCACGGCTGTCGTAACAGAAATGAACAACGGGAACAGATAACTCTGCCGCTTAGTAACACCCTGTATCGAAAACGAATACTGTAATAAAAGAAGGGATGCTGTATGCTTAAACCTGGCCTCTATGAACAGATCATCAGCCAATCCTTATCCCGGGAGCTGGCGTCTGTTTCGGATGCCTGCAAGCATGTGGAGAAGCTGGACGCAGCGGAAGCGCCGCAGGCATTGGCCGGGTATGTGGCAGAAGCAGTGCGGGCAGCATTGGAAGCGATGCCCGCCGGGACGGAGGAGCAATCGGTCCAGCGGATCGCGCTGGTGAACAAGGTGCTGGATGTGCTGTCTCAACAGCGGGAGGATCTGAGCGAAAAGTCCGTGGATGATCGGGCAGAAAAGCTGCTGCAAATTCTGCAGGAGAACGATCCGAGCCGCATCACCGGCATGACCGCTGCCAAGATGCCCCGGCCTGAAACGCCCATGGCGGTTAGCAGCTTATTCACCGGGGCGGCCCATGAACCGAAAATGTTCACCGAGCTGCAAAAGGAGATTGCCAGCGCCGACCGGATCGACATGCTGGTGTCCTTCGTGAAATGGAGCGGCCTGCGGCTGATCATCGATGCCCTCCAGGCGTTTACTGCCCGGGGCGGGCTGCTGCGGGTCATCACCACTTCTTATATGGGCGCAACGGAAGTGAAGGCCATCGACGAGCTGGCTGCGCTGCCCAATACGGAAATCAAAGTCAGCTACGATACCGCCCGCACCCGGCTTCACGCCAAGACCTATGTGTTTTATCGGGATACCGGCTTTACCACCGCCTATGTGGGCTCCTCCAACCTGTCCAACGCCGCCATGAGCAATGGCCTGGAATGGAACCTGAAGCTGACGGCCATGGACCAGCCGGATACCCTGCGGAAGATCAACGCCACCTTCGACAGCTATTGGAACTCGGATGAATTTGAAATCTACACTACCGACGCCCATCCCCGGCTGGCAGAAGCGCTGAAAGGCGAAAAATGGAAGGGTGAGAAGCAGGCGTTCCTGTTTGACATCCGCCCCTATCCCTATCAGCAGGCCATCCTGGATCAGCTGCGGGCGGAGCGGGAAGTGCGCGGGTATTACCGCAATCTGGTGGTAGCGGCCACCGGTACGGGCAAAACGGTGATCGCGGCGTTGGACTATCGCGGCTGGCGTAAAGCCCATCCCCAGGCGCGCAATCGGCTGCTGTTCATCGCCCACCGGGAAGAAATCTTAAAGCAAAGCCTGGCCACCTATCAGGGCGTATTGAAGGACGCCAACTTTGGCGAACTGTGGGTAGGCAGCCATCAGGCGGAAAACCTGGATTATCTCTTTATCTCCGTGCAAACGCTGAACTCTCAGGCGCTGTGGAAGCGGCTACCTGCGGATTATTATGATTATATCGTTATCGACGAAACCCACCACGCTGCAGCGGATTCTTATGCGGAAGCGCTGGAAGCCTTCAAGCCCCAGGTGCTGCTGGGCCTGACCGCTACCCCGGAGCGCATGGACGGCAAGTCCATCCTGCGCTTCTTCGATTACCGCATTGCGGCGGAAATCCGCCTGCCGGAAGCCATCGACCGGAAGCTGCTTTGCCCCTTCCAGTATTTCGGCGTGTCCGACACCATCGACCTGAACGAGCTAAAATGGGTGCGGGGTGGATATGACCGGACGGAACTCAGCAACGTTTATACTCTGTCCGGCGCAGCAGCCCAGCGCCGCGCGGATCACGTGATCCAAAGTCTGGTGCGCTATGCCGCCGACATGGACGAGGTGAAGGCCCTGGGGTTTTGCGTATCGGTGCAGCATGCCCATTTCATGGCGGATCATTTCAATGCTGCCGGCATCCCCGCCATGGCGCTGGATAGTCATTCCAGCGATGAGGAGCGCCGCACTGCCCGGGATAAGCTGATCAGCGGCGATGTGCGGGTAATCTTCGCGGTGGATCTGTATAACGAAGGCGTGGACATTCCGGAGGTCAACACAGTACTGTTTCTGCGGCCCACGGAATCACTGACCATTTTCCTGCAGCAGCTGGGCCGCGGCCTGCGCCTCAGCGAAGGCAAGGATTGCCTGACGGTGCTGGACTTCATCGGCGCTGCCAACCGGCGTTACAATTTCGAGGAGAAGTTTGCCGCGCTGCTGGGCGATGACCACCACAGCGTCAAGGAAGAAATCGAGCGCGGCTTTACCGGCGCACCCAAGGGCTGCTACATTCAGTTGGAAAAGAAGGCTGCCCACGCGGTCCTGGAGAACATCAGCCGCAGCTTCCGGGGCCACGGCGAACTGGTCAGTCGCATCCGCTCCTTCGCGGAAGACAGCGGAAAGGAACTGACCTTCTCACGCTTCCTGGACTGGTATCATCTGACGCCAGGAGATATCTACAGCAAGGGCGTCACCTTTGCCCGCCTGTGCGTGGAAGCCGGTGTGCGGAAGGACTTCACGGAAGAGATCGAAGCGACTCTCAGCAAGGTGCTCTATCGCTTTTCGGCCTTTGATTCCCGCCGGTGGATTCAGTTCCTGCTGAACATTCTGCCCCGGCTGGACGATGTGGATTTCGCGAAGCTGCCGCCGCTGGGGCAGCGAATGCTGCAAATGTTCTATATGACGGTGTGGGACAGCTATGCCGAGGATTGGAACAATGACGAGGTGCTGGAAAAGCTGTACAGCCTGGCGGACAGCTCAGTGATGCTGGGCGAACTGCAGGAGCTGCTACGGTATCAGTACAACAACATCGACTTTATTGATTCCACCACCGACCTGGGCTTTGAATGTCCACTGGATGTGCATTGCACCTATACCCAACGGCAGTTGTTGGCCGCGCTGGATTATAAGAATTTCAGCGCCATGCGTCAGGGTGTGCTGTATCTGCCGGAGAAGAAAATCGACGTGTTCCTGATCACCCTCAACAAGAGCGACAAGGATTATTCGCCCACCACCATGTATGAGGACTACGCCATCAGTCCCTCCCTGTTCCATTGGCAGAGCCAGTCCACCACCGCGGCCGATTCGCCTACCGGCCGCCGGTACATCCATCACGCCGCGCAAGGCGGAAGGATCCTGCTGTTCGTCCGCGAGTTCAAGCAGGACGCCCTGGGCACCTCGCCCTATACCTTCCTGGGCAAAGCCACCTATGTCAGCCATACCGGCAGCAAGCCCATGAATATCGTCTGGAAACTGGAAAAACCCATCCCAGCGAAGTATCTGAGACGGGTGCAGCAGGTGATGGGGTAATTACATTGGATAATCCTGTAATAGGGAAAGCTCATAGCTAGCATATTATTAGGCTCCTGCTGAGTATCAGATGCTGGTGAGATCCATATTTTTTCCCATAGGCAACTGCGTAGAAGCATCATTCTACTTCAAGTATTATCGAGTATTCTTTGGACAGCATATGGCTTGGCGTACTTTATATATGCATCACTTACGAAAACAGTGTTGGATGCATGAGGTTCAACCCACATCGCTGGATAGATAACGATCTTCTTTTTGCTTCTGTGGCCAATTGCGGTAATCTCACTATCAGTGAAAATCTCACAGCCTGATTGTTTAAGGATACTTGTCAAAGGTTTAATCATGCTAATCTGCTTCTCGGGATTGATAGGAGATGCTTTTATTCCTTCAATCCCCCATTCAAGAAGCTGAAGCGCTGCAAAGCGGTCAAGCATACCGTGTACATACTGATTCCTGTAGTGCTTCAGGCATTTTGAGCATGCAGATCCACAATCACAGGAGCTCAACAGTTCCTTCATGTCGGATAGCAGTTCATCAATTACATCAGCTACACTGACAGCATAACCAGCTCCGCTTGACAGACTATCATAAAGATAGATATCAACATAAGATGCTTCAGCTCCCTTTCTGAGTCGATAGCCAGTGACAAGTTCGGTGAACTCAACATCGAGCTTTTTGCTCGCTACCAATCGCAGTGCTTCGGCTAAAGATTGGGCTGCACGGCTAAGCCATGGATTGTCATACCGCCGCGCATCAATGATTTTGTCGTCAATCGTGAATTCAAGTACCAGCATATCCGTAATGAAGTCATAGCCAAGATTCACGTTAAATGAATTACCATGGCGGCATCTGTTTCGTGCGAACTTGGACTTATATGGCCTGTTAATATCGTTCAGAACCGAAATGTTATCACCAGGCATAGAAGCTCCGCAGTCCTTGCATACCATGAAGCCTTTATCATCTGAACCTTTGTTAAGCATAATAATGCGTTGATTGGTACGAGAAGCAATACGAATGTTCTTACAGCCCGGAGCAAGTTTCATCTCTTCGGCATCCGGAAGCGTTGAATACAGAGGCTGCTGCACGGCGGTATACTCTTCTGACAACTGAACATCTGGTATTGCTTCGGCATTTCTGGGAGCAAAACCCCAAGGGCGCATCATTTCTCTCGAGATTCTTAGATCCTTGTTTCCACAGAATGGACAATGCTTTGTTTTTTCTTCCATCAATCCAAACCATCCACACTCTGCGCAAGAAATGACCTGCTTCACATAATTCGGGTCTTCGGTATAGGCACGAGCTGGCGTTAAGGCTTGCCCGTGACGGCGTTCACTTCCGGGGTAATAGAATCCGCCAATCTGATATGTTTGTTTATCCACAACGATTGCCCTGCCAGGCGCATATTCTCCAATAGCAACATCAAGCCCACGGTCAACCTCATAGAGGATTTTCCCATACATATCTGGTATGTAAGTACCTACAACATTCTTTGGGAACGAATATGTCGGGATGATGCCTTCTTCATAAAGAGCATCCAGGAGGACCTTTGCCTCGCCTTCCTTGGCGCCTTCATCCACCCCAAATAGCTCAGGATGAGCCTGACATTTTTCTTTCAGAGTTTCAAAAGCTTCTTTGAGTTCTTTTTCAAATGTTGAATAATGGAAAGCAGCCCCAATAGGCACCAGAAGCTTATCACTATCAGGATTATAAGAAGATAAGTAGTTCTTGAAATCATCAAGATAATCTTGGAGGAAAGCAGCGGCAGGAATCGTATCAAGGCTCATATTTTGCTTAGCCAGGAACCCCTGGAGGATAACCATAGCTAAATGGCGTTGGATAAGCTTTTCGCTTCGAATATCAATCCACGGTTTGCGGGGATCGCCTCGGAACATAGGAACAGGATCATTGAAGTACAATGTATCATGTGGCCCGTCCTCGCAGAAAGTGACAATTGTAGACAAGCTGGATCCACGCCGGCCAGCACGACCTGCTCGCTGTTGATAGTTTTCACGCATTGGCGGAATATTCCGCAATCCAACCGCAACCAAGGAGCCAATATCAATACCGACTTCCATGGTAGTTGTGCTGCTGAGGATATCAACAGGGGTTTCACCTTCCTGAATCAAGTCTTGGAAGCGCAGTTCATATTGTTCGGTTTTGCTCCAAAGATCATCCCGTTGATCTTTATGCGATAGCTGAGCAGTATGCTCTTCTGTATCAATCACATGGATTGGCTCACCCTGAATTGCGTCCTCAACCGGTTTTCTCCAGAAACTGAGCGCTTCGTATTCTTCAGGTTCCATCTTATGGATGCGAGTTGAACCGCAGCTCGGGCATTTGTGTTTCAGAACGAAAGGTGTTAGTTCTGAACACTGTTCACATTTATACCATGCATGCATAGTATCGAAACGCGTCTTAATTCTGGAAAGATCAACGTATAGTTTCCCATTGTCGGGTTGTGCGGCATCGAGGAAGGCTTCTTTCAGCACACGTTTCCACGCCATCTCAGCTTCATTTCCGTCACTCCAACCCATGATTTCACGGATCACCTTGGAAAACTCCCAGTTTTTTTCAAGGCCGTAACCACCATAATTTGGGCGAACCTTCAATCGAACCGTGTCGCTGATGGTATGCCCCAGGGCAGTATACATATCACAAATAGACAGCATCCAAGCATTAAAAACATCGATAAACTCTTTCTCGGTTACCTTTATGTGATTTTCATCAAGAGCATCGACCGCATCGAACAGCGCTTGATCAGTAGGCTCGATCCAGCTTGTGGCAGAGTCATATAAAGTATTATAGCCGCCTGCAAACAATCTAAGGAGGTATTCTTGCATCTGTACAGGTGCATTCGCAATAGTGAATCGTGGAGTATATTCTCTCCCTCGTTTTACACATCGACTGTAATTATTCAACGCAGAAGTACAGTCTTCAGCGAATTTTATGCGTTCATCAGAATGGAACATTTGTACATGGTGCTGACCGGCAGCAAGGCAAAAGAAATCATATAGGGAATTCATGGGTTGCTCAACTGTTTGCTCTTCCATTGTTTTGATTGCAATAGCAAACAACTGTCTTGCTGCAGAAATATCTGAAGCATCAGACATGTCCCTGGCTAATTTCGCTGCGCGCTGGCGACTATCAGAGAACAGCAGCACTTTCCGTCCCTCGTTAGGGAAACGGTCAGGATCTTCGTTTTTCCCTGGCACAGCAGGCTGCAGCTGAAACTGTGATTTTATCAAATTGAAGAAAGATTGATTACCGCGTGTGCTAAATGAGGTTAGTTGTGATGTGGAAAGCTGATGTCTGCAATGCGGACAAGTCGGGAATGTTATGATCTGCGGCCTTCCTTTCGCAGAGTAATTGCAGTAGTACAGTTTTCTAACCCATGGTTTTCCGGCTGAGGAGTCGTCTGTAAAGTTAATAAACCCACTTTTAACGTCAAGATAACACGGTTTGATGGCGTTTTTCCCTTGCTTTACGGGCAGCTCAAAATCTTCAGTCGGAATAAATAGATGCACCTCTTTCATTCGGTGATCCATCAGTTGGCCAGGATAACGCCATAGGTAAACATTGCCATGTAATTCTGCATCATCTTCAAGTACATAGCCCTTGAAAAACAGAGCGCCACAGCGTCTGTCATTGTATAGTTCGTATACAACACTGCCGCAGTGTGGGCAAATCAAATTACCATCCGACAAATATATTTCTCCGAGAGTGAGGCCTCCTTCTGTATGAGAGCAATTACAATCTGCATTAGCACAGGCATAAACGCCGGAAATTCCTTTAAAAAGCATATGCATGCGCGCTGGAAAAAGAACAGATCCTTTGGCATTCTTTGCAAGTGGAGCAATTGCCAAAAGAACGCTAACCGCTTTAAGTGCGTTTTCTTGATCGAGATCTGGGAAAATACCAGTGGCCAGCTCACCTAGGGACACAGCATTCCCTCGGCAATACTTGATGAGTTCATGGAATGGACGGTAATAAACCAGATTGCCATACATCCAATTACAAACAGCTTCCAAGGAGTTAAGGGTACGATCAAAACCATCTAACTGACGCCAGAACGATAAAAGAGCAGACAGTTTCAATTCATCCTTGTCCTCAAATTCACCTGGATCTGCATTCAAGAGAAGCTCGGATGGTATGCCATACTTAAGCTGTCCATCAATAACTTCTCTTTCACCTGTAAGATAGCGGAACTGCGTTTCTGTGTCGGAAGCTGTGAGCTCATTCGCAAACTTCATTACTGAATCATAATCTTGCTGATTCTTATTGGGCATGCTTGCGGTGGTGAGTATGAACTGTACACGATCACGGCTAATGCCGAGTTTATGAAAGAGCCTGCGAATCAATAAAGCAACCTCACCGCCCGATGAGCCACGATACATGTGTGCTTCATCGATTACAAACAACAGTTTATTCTCTTTACACGATGCAAGCCACTCACGGGTATCATCCCAGATTTTCCGCTCTCTGGGTCGCAGTAGCATGTATTCGAGCATGGAATAGTTTGTGATGAGAATATCCGGACAAAACTGCTGCATTTCAAAGCGGGTTATTAATTCTGCATCCTCATCGTTTGGAATGTGCCTGCTCTCGTGAAGTCCCTGAAGAAATTGATTCATATCTGCTTTCGCCGGAATCTTTCCCTCTTTGAGAAGCTGATTGAAAAACTCTTTTTCAGAATCACTTTGGGGAAATGACATTCTCGCTAAAGTTTTTTCAAGTTTTCTGTCTTGTTCTGTAGAAGGCTGAGCTCCAGGATATGGCGTTCTGCCGGTATACATACCAAACTGGGGCCGTCGAACACTATCGCCACAGGTGCTTCGGAAAATTTTGATAAACTTCTTATCGGGGTCTCCAATCATCCTTCTGAGTCTGCTGACCTGATCGGAAACCAGGGCATTCATAGGATACATTATGATTGTGCGAATGCCTCGTTTTGCCCATGATTCCTTTGAGTTCCTAGCTTCGGTGGCCATTTTTGCGAGAAGAGGCCACATAAAACACTCGGTTTTACCGGAACCAGTACCTGTTGATACAAATAGGTTTTCGCCTTTTGTTGCCGCTTCGAGCGCAGAAATCTGATGAGCAAATGGAGATGGAAAGACCCCGATACCAGCCTGCGCCAGCTGTAAGAAGTATTCTTTCATCCAGGGCTCTATAGAAGCTGTATTAATGCCGTTGGGTACAGTGACATATGCAGGAGATGACTCAATAAACGGTTTTTGATATAGTAAACCTTCATCGTCAATGTGATTGCTTAGGGCTGAAAGAAGAAGAGGGGATTTACCAAAATACTGAGACTTAATGTAATCTTCCAGTTCTGTTCGTAACAGTTTATGAACTGAATTTGCTCCGTTTTGCATCAGATCATCTCTCCTTTAAACTCATATCCCTGATCAGACAAAACCGTTTTCATAGCGGAAAATACTTCTGTTGAGAGCTTTCGCTTGAAATCGCACGGAAGCGATGTACATACCTCAGGCCAGCTATAAAGCTTCACAAATTCGAGTTCATGTGGTGGTAGCAGATAATTCATCCATATATGAACTAATGCGCCATCTTTAACATATTCTATCGGCGGTAACGCCCCATAACTATGGAGGCAGGCACATGCAAGAGACCTATAATGATGGTTTTCGACCTGCCACTGCGGGAGAGGACTAATCTCCATTGCATTGTCAGAATATCGATAAATATAGTACAACTGTGAACCTTTTATTCCGGTTCGAAGTATCGAAACCAAACCCGTAGTATCCGGTTTATTTTCCCAGTAACCCCGAGAAAAAGGAGGCTTTAGACGAAGATACTCAGTATTTTGTTCAAGTGACGGGGCTGCTTTCCAGGAAGCAGTGGTCAATGTTGAATTCCACAAGTCCCACAAAGCCTGTTGTTCCAAGCCAAACATTGTTTTAATCCCGTCTGGGTTTGATATACATTCCAGCTTTGAATAGAATCCAATGCCGGACACGCAAGAGATACTATCCAGGCCAATACCTCTTTGAAAAACAATATTGCAATGTGATTCTTCGTGTTTCATGGATGGGGCTATTCGGTTGGGACGGTGATAAACCATTCCAGTGCTTAAGAATAGGCCGGCAATTTCATCTTCAAGCTCTGCAGAAATATACGGTAAGCTGTTGGAGAGCTCTGGATACATCGATTTATAACTTGACAGCATGCTACGGACTTTTCTTTTTAAGTGCACAATGGAAACGGGTTCATCCTCCGTCTCGTCCCAAAGTGATGCATAAGCCATCATTCCGCAGACACTATAAATCAATCGTGTCTTCCAATCGTTTTCAGCTTCTTGCAGGCCTCTGCGGATGTTATACTTTTGAGCCACTGCTGAAAGCAATCCATTATACTTGTTCATCAGAGTTCTCCTAAGATAAACCGCAGATCACGCTTAAGGCTTGCGGATAGTTCAATACCTTTTTGCGGGTCTGCAATCATCTCCGTGAGGTCATTTAGTTCAAGTGTTGCATATGCAATTGGAAGAATAGCGAATATAAACTCCTCATCCGCTGTTGTGGAAGAGTGGATGCCATGCATGGTAGAAATAACGCTATTAATCCGATTTTTCACCAATGTGCTCAACGAAAGTCTTGACAGGATTCTCAATTCTTTGCTTGATGCTGGTTGAGCCGCGTATGGTTTAAAGTCATCTGCAAAGTATCCGCCATAGTACTTACCAGATGCTTTATTGTCCACAAAAAACTCTGTGAACAGTGGCAGCATAAAACCATACAGGCTTTTAGGCTCAACTTGAATATCCTCTGCGTAGGGATGGGTAGCAACATAGAAAATATCCTTTTTCGAAAGGATCTCTGGGAGTCGATTCATCCACCCGCTTGCAAAGAGATTGTTGATAATTACGATATCCTCGCCATCATGCCCCAATTCTTGGAGCACATGGCTGCTATAACTACCCTCACAAGAGAGCATTCCATGCTTATGTCCCGCTATTGCTGCGCAGAGCGCTTTCGAAATATCGATTGAATTCGGTCCGACAAGAAGAATAGGTTGTCTTTCAATGTAGGCAGCGCATAAGAAAGCCGCAAGACCATTTCTGTATCTATCTGCAACGCCTGCTTCGCCTAACTCAAACGAAGCTGTGTTAATGACTTCATTCCAAGAGTGATGGACTTCGAGATCATCGAGTTCCTTCGCTGCCGAATAGGCATGATATTGAGAAGCCACGGGCTGGGCCAAAGTTTCAACTGCTTTAGGCGTTTGTTTTGCTGCAGCCTCATTCGGATGTCTGTCAACGAAAGCCATGTTGGCAATGAAGCCTGCTGCATTTTTACGTGCCATTTCGATTCTATCAGCAACTGCTGCTTCAACATTCTCAGCCAGCTTTTCCTTTTCAGCTATTACGCTTGAAAGTCTTTCTTCTTCCAGCTTGGTTTTATTAAAGGCTTCCTGAGCCTCAGTCAAACTGGTATTGACAGATTCCAGCTTGGCATTAAGCACATCGAGTTCCTTTTGAGCGTCTGCCAGTAAGCCTTTGTTCTCTGCTTCCCAATCCGCACGAATAAGAGCTTTCGTTCTTTCCTGCAGTTCAGAGCTTGCGGAAATAGCCGAGAGGATCACATCGTCTTCCAGACTGTCACCGTCAACATATTTCCAGGCTATGCACAGGAATTCATCCAAGAGTTCTTTTGCCACGGAATCAGAACAGCGGCATTCAGCTTCTATTCTCTGTATTATATCTTCTACCGGAATCGCACCGAGAAAATCCTTGAAACTTCTATACTCAGCACGAGTATATCCTCTTGTTTTATAGGTTGCCCAAGAAATGGATGAGAAAACAATATTCTTTACAATATCGAGTGGGCTTTTTAACTGATAAAGTTTATTCGGAAGACCGGCAAACGCATTTCTATAAAAAGATAGGCCGTTTTCTAAACGCAATATATTGTCACTGTTGAATTCGTAAACTGGTACTTCGATGCAATCTTCAGCAAAGGAGACCTTTCCATTGGTAACATTGAGTTCCTTTATGCTGCACAGAATGCCCATGTATTGCCCTTTGGATGCGTATAAAGAAAACATGATTCTTCTACTATGTGGCTGGTATACAAACCCGTCTTTTAACAGGTGAATCAATTCTTCAAGAGAGGAGGCTTCTGGAATAGTAGCTATTTCAATGGCATCAAGATTAACATTGTATTTTGATATAATATAATCCTTGGAAGGATCCTTTTCGTTTGGAATTGCAGACCACGACCAGATTCCATAAAAGCCGTCAGTGGAAGGGCCGTCCTTATAGAAGATTTTATCCCTATTTGAAAAGTAGGGTGGGAGTTCTTCATTTCTATGGAACATGTGATAGTGTCCATTGTGGCTCAAATCAGCAAAACGTATAAGCCATTTCTGTCCGCTGTAGTCAGAAATCACATTGCACAAAGAAATGGTTTCTTCGCTGCCAACCGGGGGCAGAGAAGAAATATCGGTATCGTCGTATTGCGAAAGGTGGCTGCTCTCATCACTTTTGGCAACGGTTAGAGATGTTTGCAATTCTGAAATCTTCTCTTGCGCCGCAGCCAAAGAAGACTCTAAATCCTTCTTCTCTTGTTCTATCTCTTGAATCCTTTGCTCGTATTCAGTCTTTAGCAGACTGGCGCTTTGATGGCAATCTTCTATTTGACAGAGCAAACGTTGTTTCTCTTCCTCTAATGCTTTAATTCGATCGGCGTCCTTTTCTTCTTTAGCACGGTCAGATTCAATACGTTCCATTGTTGTACGAAGCTCAGTTCGGGAGACTTCATCCATTGTAATTCCAGCGAGCTTGAGGTACAAATCAACGTCATGTGAAAAGAAGGAATCCAGCATCGTTGTTGCCAGGGCAATATCATGCGCAGAACCTTCACCTTCAAGTTTTGTTATATTTTCATGTATTTCATCAAGCCAAATCTGTACCCTTGTGTTGACCCATGATGCAATAAAGGGCTTGTCCACATTAGCGATTGCAATTGATAACGCAAGTTCTTCAGTTAAGGATTTAGCCCTGAATCCTTTTCGTATTTTCTGAAATTCTCGTTCGTTGTGTTTGAACAATTCCTTGAAATCTCTTCCCCCCATGATTCCGCAGAGGTTTACCTTTTCTTCCTGAGTGAGGAGTTCAATGTAATTCATAGCGATTCTCCTTATCCATTCATATTCATGCGGCGATAGGTCTCTTGCAATCTGCGGTATGCCTGCTCATCTATGGCATTATTCTTTATACACATTCGTATCCATCGGCATATTGTTGGATAGGAGCGCATGCCTGCTAATATATTGCGTAAAGAATGCGGGGCTGGGATTGCTACCCCGGATACGTTGGTAATATGCTTTAGCATTTCGACATCTTCGTTGATCCTGATTAACCGTTGCTTTTTAAAGTTAATCTGCCAAATGACATCAAAGCCGATCATAATTTGAATGCTGATACCAAAGGCTAACCCGTCCAGTTCCATGTATTTATCAGCTGTTATCTTTCGCTTATCTACAACATGGCTTTTGTTGGAAATAATAAGTTCTCCGTCAAATGATGATTTGATACGCAGCGTTTTATTGTGAGGTAAGATATTCGCTTCACCAGAAGCAACTGCACCGCCCGTAAGGTCAGTAACCGATACTTCTGGCACCATGCCCATCTGATCAAGCGGCTCTCTCCAAAGGTATGTGTATTGTAATGCCCGTGTTCGACCGGCAGAAATTAACTGCTGCCTTCCGGCACACGATACCTCGTACAGTCTGGTTTGCGATGAATTATGACTCAACTGACGCAAAGCTACAGAAGGGAAGGTTTTGACCGCTGACACGTTGCCTTCGACCAGCATGTACATATTGTTTTGATTGTGTTTAATTACATAATTTCCTTCGATGAATAGCGGCCATACCGGGTGCAGTGAAACAGGATGCTCAGTCAAGCGGCAATGAAAGTCAAGATAGAACCGAGCAGCGGCTTCGTTAAATTCTGCCGCATAAATCTCATATAGGCTCCATGTTTCCCACCCGGTTCGCTTCTGCAGGATTTCTCGTATGGTTATGCCGTTATATGCTTTCACATACAGGTGGCCGCGTTTTAATAGATAGTATTCTTTCCCGATCTCAACATCAGCATCATATGAAAGCTTTTGCCCAGAGCTTTTTTCAAATAATGCTCCTTCCGGATCTATACCATTGATTTCCGCCGGCCAGAATTCACGAATTTGATCATTGCCGTTTTTGAAATTGAGCGCATACTTTTCAAACGGTCTATCACCGATCGGAAGATAGGTTATACTATCAGAATTCAGCCGTTCTTTGGCGAAAACAAAGGATACGTCAGAGGCCCCCTTTGGTTTGATTTCAATGCGAAAGTCTTTGCTAAGAGAACTTATTGGGGCACGAATCAAACCAAGCTCAAACCTGTAAGAAGATGATGATATACTTGTTATGCGGATTGGCAAATCGTGCTCTTGCGAGCTATAAGAGGGAGTGTATCCGGACCCAAATGTACGTTCAGGACAATCTTTACTTTTTTCATACGCACTATGTTTGAAATAGCGTACATTAATGTCGCCATCAGTAAGCGTAACGTATTGTCCGCAGAGTTCGCACATAAAAAGCCCGCTGCGAGCAGATACAGTTCCGCCTGGATGTAACCTGGCTGCCTGCTCTGCTGTAATCCGTTTCCAGCCATGATCGGACCACATACAGACATGTGTTAATGATGCCATGTGCGTTACTCCTTAATACTTTCTGCTTCAATATCCAACGAATTACCACAGTGTTCACAATACATCTGCTTATTGTAGTTTTAAATTTCCCCATTCATTACAGGCGGTTTCTTTCAATCGCCTTTATCATGTATCATATCGGCGTATGTTTTCAATGTCGCATTCCCTAACTGCTTTGCTTTTTCGATACATCCCTTTGTAAATCCAGACTTCGAGAAGAGAAAGAAATGCTTTTTCTGATAAGCGAAAAGGTTGCTGCGCTCTATCAGCGTTTCCAGCACGCCGAGATCAACTTTTTCGTTGGTCCATTTGCATTCGGCAAAGAGGGCGGTATTTTTGTCCTGCTCGCCCATAATGTCAATTTCTGCCTGTCGTTTATGGACAGGATCGTTGCCCCACCAGCGGCCCAGGGAAGTGAATTCCACCGGGGACTTTCCGCTCAGCAGCAGCTTCCAAAGGTATTGCTTGCAGATTTCCTCAAACACCTTGCCCATGTAGTCGGAAAGGTACGGTTCGATGCGTTGATATACCAGGTCTGCTGCGCCGCGGGAGATCAGGGAAGCATTCTCCGGCACAAACCGGTACCAGAAGCGGAACATGTTGTCGTCGATGAAATAGATCGCCTTTTTTGACGCTTTCTCTCCGTAAGGCAGCTCCTTTTGCACGATGCCCAGCGTGATCAGGTTTTTCAGGTAGGTGGAGCAGACGTTGGTGTCTTCGCCAACTTTGCCTGAGATCTCCGACATGCGGGATGATCCGGTGGCAATGGCGGTAATGATGGCTGTATAGATGGCCGGCTCCCGGACCTCCTGTTTCAGCAGATTTATGGGCTCCTCATAGATCGAGGAAGTGGCGTCCAGGAAGGTGTTTTTGATATTCTCCTCGATGCTGAGCTTGTCGCTCATCTGTAGAAGGTATTGCGGAGTGCCACCCATGATCCCGTAAGCCAGGGCTTTGTCCTCAGCGGAGAAGTTCTTAAAGTAACCGCAGGTCTCCGCAAAATTAAAGGGCAGCAGCTTGATCTGCGCCGTTCTCCTGCCGTACAAAGGTGCTTTGTAAGCCAGTACATGATCTTCCATATAGGACATGGACGAGCCACACAGGATCAGCATCAATTTGGAATGCTCCTTATATTTGTCGATCAGCAGCTGCAAAGTGGAAGCGAGGCTCTTGGAAGCGCGGGCCACATAGGGGTATTCGTCGATGGCCAGGATCAGGCGCTCCTTCTCGGATAGCCTGAATACCATTTCCAGGGCAGCCTGAAAAGAGAGGAAAGACATATCCCCCTCATATCCGCTGGCATACTCCATGATGCTTTTGCTGAAATTCTCCAGGTTCTGCTTGGCGTTGCTCTCGACGCCCATGAAATAAATCGCGGGCTTGCCGTCGATAAAATGGTTGATCAGTGCGGTTTTTCCCACACGGCGGCGGCCGTAAAGAACCACAAACTCAAACTTGCCGGAATTGTATAATCTGTTCAGGGAAGCAAGTTCCCGCTCTCTGCCGATAAACATGGACAGCACCTCCAATTAAGGCTGTCTCTAATATATCACTCTGACGCAAATTAGTCAAGTGCGATTTGGCAAATCGTGAATAACTATTTTTTCTTTTCCACCCATTATCAAGAGATTTCTAGCACAACAAAGTCATTTTTCTAATGGGCAGTTGAGCAGTTGAGGAGAACTTATCAGTGAGTATCGGCTATTCATTAGAAATTGCCGATGTGTATTGATTGTGTGAATCAGAAGCGATATAATGTATTATGGCTATATTGATATGAAATTGCCGAAATGCAGAATGGAGGTGAGTAATCGTGCAATGGTATGAGGCGACCTCTAAAAAACTCGAAGCCGGGCATCGCTATTCCCATCAGGAATTAATCAAGCTGCTGAAAAACAACTACCCACAAATGCGCGACAGCTCCTATCATTGGGCTGTCTGCGGAATGCTTAAAAGTGGGAACCTAACAAAGGTTGCACGCAATGTATATGTGGTTCAAAACGAGCGGGAAAAGCCAATGTATCGTCCGGCCTATTCTGATCTGGCAGCAAAACTGATATCGCAAGTATCAGATAAGTATCCATCGGTTCGCTTTACGGTGTTTGAGACAGCATTGATGAATGATTTTCTGAATCATTTGGTTGCACTAAACACAGTTTTTATTCAAGCGGAAAAGGACGTCAGCATTTTTGTTTTCCGTCACCTTCGGGAACTTGGTTATGCGCATTTGCTGTACAAGCCGAAAAAAGCAGACTATGCCCTGTACTGGGAAAAGGATTGCATTGTTGTGACAGATATGATTTCCGAAGCACCGTTATCTGCATCTGCGCCGCACGAAATCTGTCTGGAGAAAATGCTGGTGGATATGTATTGCGATAAACTGATCTCATCGGCATACATAAATCAGAATACCCTGAAGTGCTGAAACAAGCAATGGAGACATATCACATTGAACCCTCAAAGATGATGCGCTATGCTCGGCGGCGCGGCAGAGAAGACGAGATGAAGGAGATTCTGGAGGAAATCGAGAATGCTGAAGCATGAGAATTACACAAGCGAACATATTATGAATCAATAATCCAATGCAAGCAATGGTGATTGAACTGATTATTGATTTATTGACCCGATAAATGCATTTCTTTATGACAATATTGTGTGAAGAGATCATGCTGGCGATCAGATAAACAGAAATAAAAAAGCCGCCTCCGAAGAGACGGCGATCCGGATTCAGGCAAAGACCAGTTCATCCAGTATGATTTCCTCAGCACTTTGATGAATACTGTTGATCCGGGAAACCCAGCCCAGCTGATCCGATGCTTTCAGCTGTTCGTTGATTCCTTCAGCTTTGGCCATCCGGGTGATTATCTGTTCCATACGATCCCGGCAGACTTGATCTGTTTCCGCCAGATGGTCATACAACTTACCGGAAAGAAGAAGCCGTTCATACAGTCCGGGACGATGCTCTTCCAGATAGGCTTTCCGCATCCGGCCATAGCGGCCGATAGTCTGCCGAGGAGAATCCGGGAGATCGAGATCCGGAAAGTAGTAGTCGCCATGCAGGGTGTAATGAATACCATTTTCAGTCATTTCTTTCGGGAAACGGGTCATGCTGATGTCCTCCTTTTTTGTGTTTTAGCCGCCTTTTTCACTTTCGTCGGCTAAAATCTGGTTTGGGTAAATTTGCCGATATACCGCAAAATCGTCGTCTGATCGTACCCAAACCGTGAGAACACACGGTTTACTATCGTTGGTCGATACCACAAGATATTGATTATTCTTCTTTCATTGTTCTACATCATGTGGTAGAATTGATCGAGGATGTATAATCCGGTCGAATTCAAGTCCTGTTTCCCGCACGAAAGAAAGACATCCGGGCTGGTTGCTCCATAGGCGGGCAAACGGCTCGGATGTTTTTTTGTAATCGGATGTAACGTTTGGCGTTTTCGCGCGACTAACTTCATGAAGGGAGGTGCTGGAGATGCTTGACGCAGAAGAAGCATATCAGCAGTACCGAGACATGGTGTACGGCTACCTGATCCGCCTGTGCCGCGATCGTGACCTTGCGGAGGAGCTCACGCAGGAAACGTTTTATCAAGCGATGAAAAATTGGAAGCGGTACGAAGGAAAAAGTTCGGTCGGCACATGGCTCTGCGCGATTGCACGGAATCAGTTTCTGCGCGTCATGCGGAAGCAGTCGCCGCTGCCATTGGACAACGTGCCGGAGGCGTCCGTCCCGGATTTCACGGAGATGGTCGCGGAACACAGTCTCGCCCTGAGTGCGCATCAAGCTCTCCACCGTCTGCCGGAACCGTATCGCGAGGTGTTCACCCTGAAAACCTTCTGCGAATTGTCCAGTAAGGAAATTGCGGCGCTGTTCGGGAAATCCGAAAGCTGGGCGCGCGTAACGGTGTACCGGGCGAAGCAAATGCTGCTGGACGCAATGAAAGGAGACGAAACGCATGAAGAAAGACTGTGAGGTCGTCCGCGACCTGATGCCGCTGGTGCTGGATGATGTCGCCAGCGACGGGAGCAAGCACATGGTGTCGGCGCATGTGCAGACGTGCGCGGAATGCGCGGCATACATGAATCAGCTCAAAGCTGACCTGCCCGCCGGAAAGAAAAGCGAGTTGGATTCGCGCGCCGCGTTCGACGCCGCCGCCCAGACGCTGCGGAAGCAGAAGCGCCGCCGCACCCTCCGCAATATCCTGCTGGGTGCGTTGATTGTGTGCATCCTCGGGCTGGCAAATCTATACTGCTTCGATTGGCTGATGAACGAAACGCGCCCGATTCCGACGAGCGAATACGGGATTCAGCTGTCCCAGCTGGCGGACGGCAGACTTGTCACATCGTTCGACTATCACGAAAGCATGACCCCACTCTACGTCAAGCGGCAGCAGGTGACGGAAACGGCAGCTGATGGAAGCCGCGCCGAAATCCTCTATCTCTATGCCGAAAAGCATATCGTGCCGCAGACGGCAAGCACGCCTATGCAAAACGCCGGCTTCACGCTCAATTCCGGCTGGCAGACGACGACAGCGGAGATTCGCCAGGGAACGCCGGAAGAGTATCAGGTGCTGTGGCGGCAGGAGGATGAGGATGCGGCGATTCCGGCAGCATCGCCAGAGATGGAAGCATATTACGCATGGGAAGCGGTGCTGACACAGCTTTGGTCGCAGCACTCGGAAAGCGCGGATGGAAAAGCGGGCTTCCCCGGCGTGAATGGAGAACGCTACACCTTGGCAATCCACCATGCGGACGCGCTGGCGGCGTGCGTCCCGGAGTGGCAGCCGCGGGTCACGCCGCAGTATCTGCTGCTGGATGATGAGACGATTCAGTGGATTTTGGCGGGTGTGACGGAGGAGGTTGAGATAGATGACCCGTGAGCAGTTTCTCTCCCAATACACCGGGGAATGGTCGCCATCCGACGGGCATTGGTTTGGCTTGGATTTTGGCTGGCGAGGGCAGGAATATCGTTTTCAGACGGATTCGATGTATCACCCGGCAAATACAGTACTGCCTGACGGGCGTGAAGCGCGATTCGGCGTGTACAAAAAAGAAGGTTCGGCGTATGCGCTGATTGGCGAATATGCCACGCCGCAGGAAGCGCTGGCGCAATGCCGCATTCAGGGAATGCCTTTGGGCGACATTCTCGAAGATGAATCGACAGAATTGCTTGGACAGGACTAAAGTGGAAAATGATAGCAGCTTTCCTGAAAGGGGAAGCTGTTTTTGCAGCAGATAAATGCCTATTATACTATTTCCAGATAAGAATGCGCCAAGATGCGCCGCGAATTTTTCATTCTGGCTAACGTGAATGAAACGCAGCGTAGCAGCGCTACGCTAAGTGGAATGAGCGGACGCCAGAAGGGAAAAGGCGCAAGCAGATGGCGCAGGTGAATCTGGAAATAGTATTAAATGGAAAAGATGAATCTCTTTCGCGCATTGCAAAACCCGCGCATCTGTGCTATCATGTCGATACAGGCTGAAAACCAGCCATCAAGGAGGAAAAGTGCAATGTATACGCATCAAGACAACAAGGTGACAGGCTTGACGGTGGCTTACATCGGCGGCGGCTCGCGCGGATGGGCGTGGGGTTTCATGCGCGACATTATTTCCGACGGGCAGATCAGCGGCACGGTACGGCTGTACGACATTGACCGCGAGGCGGCGGAGCGCAATCAGAAAATCGGCACGATGCTGGCGGCGCATCCCGACGCGGCATCCAAGTGGACGTTTGAAGTCAGCAGTTCCTTGCAGGAGGCGCTCACGGGCGCGGATTTCGTCGTCATCAGCATTCTGCCGGGGACGTTTGCGCATATGCGCGGCGATGTACACCTGCCGGAGCGGGTCGGCGTATATCAGTCCGTGGGCGACACGGTGGGCGCAGGCGGCTTCATGCGGGCGATGCGCACGATTCCGATGTTCGTTGAGATTGCCGAAGCGATTCGCGACTTCGCGCCGAACGCATTTGTCATCAACTATACGAACCCTATGACGCTTTGCGTGCGGACGCTGTGCGAGGTATTCCCGCAGGTAAAGGCGTTCGGCTGCTGCCACGAGGTGTTCGGCACGCAGAAGGTGCTGTGCGCGATGCTGGATGAGCAGGAGCACATTCCCGGCGTGAAGCGGCAGGACTTGTACACCACTGTCACCGGCATTAACCACTTCACTTGGATTACCTCCGCCAGCTATCAGGGCATGGATTTGATGCCGCTGTACGCCCGCTTTGTGGAGGAGCATCCCGAAGGCATTCAGCTGGGGTCGGACAACTGGATGAACAGCCATTTCGCGTGCGCGCACAAGGTCAAGTTCGACCTGTTCCAGCGCTATGGGGCGATTGCGGCGGCGGGCGACCGCCATCTGGTGGAATTCCTGCCGCAGTGGTATCTGCACAGCCCGGAGACAGCGCACCAGTGGAAGTTCGACCTGACGCCTGTGTCATGGCGCGAGGACGACCTGAAGAAGCGGATGCAGCGCTCGGACGACCTGCTCAGCGGAAAAGAGCCGCTTGACCTCACGCCGTCGGGTGAGGAAGGGCATTTGCTGCTCAAGGCGCTGCTGGGGCTGGGGAACATGGTCAGCAACGTGAACGTGCCGAATCAGGGGCAGATTCCGAACCTGCCGATTGGCGCGGTGGTGGAGACGAACGCACTGTTCTCGCGCGGACGCATCGACCCGATCTGCGCGGGCGACATGCCGGCGAACATCCTGCCGCTGGTGGCGCGCCACGTCTACAATCAGGAAAACACCTTGCAGGCTGCGCTGCACTGCGACCGCAAGCTGGGTTTCTCCACGTTCATGAACGACCCGCAATTGGGCGGCGTGACGCTGGAGGACGGGCAGAAGCTCTTCGACGACATGCTGCTGCATCAGCGGGATGTGCTGCCGAAGGGATGGTTTGAATAAGGATATGAAACTCAGGCGAATACTGGCGCTGTCTCTGCTGCTGCTTTCGACGCTGACGCCCGCTTCGCTGGCGGAGACGGCGCATCCGGGCTTCTATCAACCGCAGGAAAACGCGGCGATGGACTACGACGATTCCGAAAGCCGCTGGAGCTTTGCCCGGAGCGCCGAAAGCGAGCACTTCCTGCTGTTCTGGGAGGCGGGGTTCTGCGAGAATCCGCTGAACGCCGCACCGGACATGCGGGTGGATACAGCGGATTTGCTGGAAAAGGCGGAGCTGTTCTACGCGGAGAACGTAGATCGGCTGCACATGGCGGATGAACCCCTGCCCGGCGGCAACAAGCTGCAAATCTACCTGCTGTATACGGCGGATTGGGTCGCGACGGGGGCGGGGTACGACAACCGCATCGGCGCATTGTGGATTTCGCCCGCGACGTGTCAGCCCGCCGGGTCAGTGATTGCGCACGAAATCGGGCATTGCTTTCAGTATCTGACATACTGTCAGGCGCTGGAAAGCGGTGCGCCGGATGACAGCCGCGCCGGATTCCGCTACGGTTACGCGGAGAACGCGGGCAATGCGCTGTGGGAAATCGGCGCGCAGTGGCAGTCTTGGCAAAGTTATCCGGAAGAAATGTTCACCGATTACGAGATGGAAACGTGGTTTCAGCAGTACCACCGTGCGCTGGAAAACGAGTACACCCGCTATCAGAACTACTGGTGGTTCTACGCGCTGACCGAGCAGTACGGCTTGGATGCGTACAGTCGGATTTGGCGGGAAAGCGCCTACCCGGAGGATGCATATCAGACGTTCATGCGCCTGTACCTTGCTAACGACCTGAACGCGTTCTACGACGCGCTGTACCGCTATGCGTCCCATGCGGTCACGTTCGACTTTGCGGCGGCTGCACCATACAGCGCGGCGTGGCAGGGGCGCTATGACGCAACGCTGTACGATGTCGGGGATGGCTGGCAGCGAATCGCCTATGCATCCTGCCCGGAAGCGAACGGCTTCAGCGCGATTCCGCTCGACCATCAAGGCGCAAACCGGGTGACGGTGTCGTTCCGCGGCTTGCAGCCCGGTTCAGCGCTGGCGGCGGACGACCCCGGTCTGTACTATATCGGGGACGAAGCCACCCCGGAGAACCTGACGGGTCACACACGCATTTATAACGCGGTGGATGCCGCGCCGGGCTGGCGCTACGGCTTCGTGGCATACTTGACGGACGGCACGCGCGTGTACGGCGATTCCTGCGCGGCGCAGGAGGGCGTGGTGTCCTTCGATATCCCGGAGGGGACGCAATATCTGTATTTCGTCGTGCTGGGTGCGCCGGAAAGCTATCAGGTGCACGTTTGGGACAACGACGAATCGACGGATGCGCAGATGCCGTTTGAGATCCGGGTGGAATGGGGAAAGTGAAAATAGTATAGCATACGAGAACCCGCTGCCCATCCCTGCATTGGGGGTGAACAGCGGGTCTTTTTACGTTATATCCCTTACAGAACCGTCAAATCTTCCTTCTCGCAGGCGGCAATCGCGCCGTCATGTCCGACGACGCACACGCCGCCGTCCTTTGCCATCTGGTCAAGCACGCCGCACCACTTGAGCAGCGCGTCCTTGGTGGTGGAGAGCATTTCCGCGCGCTCACGGCAGAGATCCTCCGGCGTGATGCCGCACAGCAGGTTTTCGTCGCTGACAAGAATCTGATTCTCCGACCCCAGCGGCGGTTCGCTTTCACCGACGGTGGAAATGATGTACTTGTCAATCCGCTCATCACCTGCCACAAAGTCGCGCAGACCCTTCGACATGCTGCGGTTGATGCCCAGCGTACGCGCCGGGGAGGGGTCGCGGTAGGAGTAAGTGACCATGCGCCCCGTCTCGCTGGTGTTCAGCCCTGCGCCGTATGCGCCGCCCTGCACGCGGACTTCGTTCCACAGGTAGCTTAGGGACAGGATGTTGCTCATCACGCGCGCAATACCGCTGTACACCTTGCCCGCACGGCGGTAATCATAGCCCAGCGACGCAAAGCTGATCTGCGACGGGATGCGGTAGGCGCACTTGGCGGGCAGGTCACTGACATACGGCGCGGCATCCGGGATGGGCGTGCCGACCGGGTAGGCGGAGAGAATCGCGGCGGGGTCAAGCGCCTTATTCGTGGACAGGCTGAACGTGACGCGGGACTGCACCGCGCTGTCCTTGCTGAACCGCTCGCAGAGGGCAAGGAAATCCGCGTACTGCGCGTCGAAATTCTCCGCCAGCGCCTTCTGCACCATGCAGGCACTCAGACCGTTCAAGGCTTCCCGCGCTGCCGAGGCCGCGCTCATCGTCGCCGATGCGGCGTACATTGCCATCCTGTGGCCGTCGCTGATGACCTTTTGCTTCGCCATCTCGCTCAACTGGAGAATCAGCGTCTGCACACGCGCCCTGTCGTCAAAGCACGTTTCTGTCAGAATTTCCCGCACGAGCGCGGCTGCCTTGTCCACGTTCGCATCCAGCACGGAGCAGCTCACGTCCAGCACGGGCGTCGCCATTTCCGCACAGCGGGACATGACGCGCAGCTGGAACGTCAGCTTGCCAATATCGCGCTTGATGGCTTGGAAGAGGGATAGCGAATCGTGACGCTTCGTCGGCAGCTTGCCCAGCAGTTCGGGCAGTATCGACAGGCGCTTGAGTTCATCCAGGGTGAAATCGGTCAGGGAGATATACCAGTGCATGATGGTGATGCCGTTCATGGACAGATCATGCGTGATAACCTTTGCCGCGCCGCACTGCGCTTCCGCCGCGGGAATCAGCAGCGGGTCTGCGCTGATTTCGCTCAAGGACAGCACGGGCAGCGTTGCCAGCTGCTCGGCGGTGTCGGGGGTCTGCTGCCACGCGGTCAGCTTCTCGTTCTGCACGCACAGCGCTTCCTTGTCCGCGTCCGTCCACGATGCCTGAATCGCCTGCAGGCGCACCGTTTCCTCCGCGCGGAGTTTGTCGCCTTGCGTGTGGGACGGCACGGTGCGGATGATGCTCATCGTGCTTTCATCCAGCAGAAGTTCTGCCATCAGGCGGTCAAAACCGTCGCCCGCCGCCATTTCCCGCAGCTTCTGATAGCGCTCTTCGGACAGGAGCGGCTGCATCGGGTCGCCGCCGTAAAGCCACGCATCAAGCGCATGGATGCAGCGGAGCAGCCCCGACGGTTCGCCCGGCTGGCGGGCGGAAAACTCGCTGCTGTTGATGGAGGCAGTCAGCGCGTCCTTGTCCAGCCCGGTTTTAACCAGCTGCTGCACGGTGTCGCGGATCATCTGGCGCAGCTCCTGCTCACTGCCATCGGCAATGTTGCGCAGGGTCAGCATCATGTACGGCTGCGCCATCGCATTGTCCAGAGACATGCCTACATCCTGACACTTGCCCGTCGCCAGCAGCGCCTTCTTCAGCGGCGCGTCGTTGCTGCCCGTCAGCACATCAAAGAGGATTTCCGTCGCCGTGACGCGCACCGTATCCGACCACGGCGCAACAATCTTCGCCAGCGTCAGCATGGTCTTGTCGGCAGTATCCTCCTCGGCGCCGATTTCATACGCCTGTTCCGCTTCAGCGGCGAAGGGCTTCTGCATGGGAATTTCGTGCTTCTCGTCCAGGCGGTCAAAGCAGCTCAGGTACTCCTCCGCCAGCGTCAGCACCTTGTCCAGCGGAATCGCGCCATCCAGATAAATGCGCGCATTCGACGGGTGATAATAGCGGCGGTACATGCGCAGGAACTGCTCGTAGGTCAGGTCGGGGATGTGCTTCGGGTCGCCGCCGGAATTGCAGCCGTAGCAGTTGTCCGGGAAGAGGACATCCAGCGTCTTCTGGTAAATCTGCTCGTCCACATCGCTCATGGCGCCCTTCATCTCGTTGAACACAACGCCCTTGTACAGCGGCGCGCCGTTTTCGTCCAGCTCGATGTGCCAGCCTTCCTGATAGAAGATGTTCGGGTCTTGCAGGATGCGCGGCGCGAACACCGCGTCCAGATACACTTCCGCCAAGTTCAGGAAGTCCTGCTCGTTGCGGCTGGAGACGGGGTAAATCGTCTTGTCGGGGAAAGTCATCGCGTTCAGGAACGTCGCCATGCTGCTCTTCATCAGCTCGACGAACGGTTCACGGACGGGATACTTGGCGCTGCCGCAGAGGACAGAATGTTCCAGAATGTGGAATACGCCGGTCGAATCCTCCGGCAGGGTCTTAAACGCGACGCAGAACGTCTTGTTCACCTCGCCGTTATCCACCCAAACCAGCTGTGCGCCGGTCTTTTCGTGGTGCATTTCCACCATCTGTCCGTGCAGCTCTTCGCTTTCGCGCACGCGGTCAACGCAAAAGCCGTGACGCGCCGCAGTTTCGTTCAGATTCATCATGGGGAACTCCTTTCCCTGCGACCCGATCAGATAGGCGGGTCATTCATCTCCTTTATCATAGCACAACGGGCAGTTGAGTACAAGCGCGAATTGGCTGATATTTATTAAACGGTTATCGAATGCGCAGAAGTTCCGAAACATCCTTGCGCTTGGGGGCGGCAGGAGATTCCGCAGGCACGCCAATCGGAATCAGCGCCGACACGCTCTCCGTTTCCGGCAGATTCAGCACGGCCTTGACCTTCCCTTCGTCATAAATGCCGAGGATGACCGTGCCAAGCCCCGCATCATGCGCAGCGACGCAGAAGGCTTCCGCCGCCAGCCCTGCATCGAAGGACTGCCAGTGCGTCCCTTTGCTGGTGCTAAACGAGCCATCGCGTTCGTAGCCGCTGCGGCCGTTCACGGTCGTGAGGACAACCAGCGCGGGCGCGGCGTGCAGGGTATCGATGTTCTTTTGAAAGCCCATCGTGCATTCGTCCGCTACACGGTCAATTTCCTCGCGCTTGGTCAGCAGGGTGTAGCGGGTGGTCTGGGAGTTCTTCCAGCTGGGCGCATACGCGGCGACGGCGACGATAGCGCGGATGGTGTCGGGCGATACGGGCGTTGGCTGGAACTTGCGAATGGAACGGCGGGCGGTAAGAGCGTTGCTCATGAGGGGTGTCCTCCTTATCAGCACATAAATGGATTTTGTGGATTTCGAGACGTGATTCATCGGGTTTTGTGATGCTTCCATGCTGATTATACGATTTCCAGATAAGAATGCGCCAAGATGCGCCGCGAATTTTTCGCTCTGGCTAACGGGAGTGGAATGCAGCGTAGCAGCGCTACGCTAAATGGAACGACCGGACGACAGAACGGAAAAGGCGCAAGCAGATGGCGCAGGTGAATTTGGAAATAGTATTATACCACATCCGCCGCGCGCTGCATAGGATGGCGACAGGAAAAGAACAGCGGAACACATCCACCTATCAAAAACGCGCCTCCCGAAGTTTCCGGGAAGCGCGCTTTTGTCTGACAAGTTTTGAGAAAAATCAGTGGCAGCCCTTGCATTTTCCGCAGTCGCCGCCGCAGCTGCAAGCAGAATTGCCGCTTTTCTTGTCCTTGATCATCTTCCAAATGACTGCGCCAACAATCACCAGAAGTACACCGCCAACAATCCATGTTGCCATGATTCGTTCCTTTCTGCGCCTGTGCGGATGGAGGAAAACCGCTTTTGCGCGATAGAACATATGCCGGAGGGGAAGCGCGGATGATGCAGAACCCGCGCCAGCCCTCCGGCGTTCACAAGAGGGGTTTCAGAAAGCACCGGATGCAGCGGTGCTTTCCTCGGTTAAGCCCGATGGAAAATCAGGCGGAAACCTTCTGCGTGAGGTGGTTGTCGTTGTAAGGATTCTTACGAACGACCAGATACACCAGACCAGCCAACAGCAGGATGGCAATCGCCGTCGCAACGGTGAAGCCAGCGCCGCTGAAGAGCAGGCCAAGCTGATAGACAATCAGGGCGACGACGTAAGCGAACGCGCACTGATAGCCAACCGCAGCCAGCGTCCACTTGGCATTGTTGAACTCACGCTTCATCGCGCCGATGGCCGCGAAGCAGGGAGCGCACAGGAGGTTGAAAATCATGAAGGCATACGCCGCCAGACGGCCGTGACCGTTCGAGGACTCGTTGAACGCCGTCGCAATCGGGCTGAGGGCTTCCGCCTTCTCTTCCTCGGTCATGTCCTCGTCGTCAACAACGTCCGCCGCGTCATCCGCGCCATACAGCACGCCCAGAACGCCAACGACTTCTTCCTTCGCAACCAGACCCATGACCGTAGCGACCGTGGACGGCATATTGCCGAAGCCCAGCGGCTTGAACACCACGCTGACCGGGTTGCCGATCTTGCCAAGGATGGAGTTGTCCATATCCGCCACAGCGCCCCAAGAGCCAGCCGCGCGATCCATTTCGGGCGCAAGTTGCGGTTCTTCCTCGTCTTCTTCCAGCGTTCCAGCTTCCGCCTTCGCGTTGTAATCAGCCAGTTCCGTCTGGTAGGTCTGCTGCGCTTCGAGCTGCACGTCCGCCGCGGGCGCCCAGCCGTAGGTCTTCGCAAACCAAATCACGATAGAGGACAGGAGGATGACCGTGCCAGCGCGCTTGATGAAGCTCCAGCCGCGCTCCCACACGCTGTGGAACACGTTGCGGCCAGACGGGAAGTGATACGCCGGCAGCTCCATGACGAAGGGAGCCGGGTCGCCCGCGAACATCTTCGTCTTCTTCAGCATGATGCCGGAGATAACAATCGCCGCCACGCCGATGAAGTACGCAGAGGTCGCGACCCACGCGCTGCCGCCGAACACAGCCGCGGCAATCAGGCCGATAATCGGCATCTTCGCGCCGCAGGGGATGAAGGTCGTGGTCATGATGGTCATCTTGCGGTCACGGTCGCTCTCGATGGTACGAGAAGCCATGATACCGGGAACGCCGCAGCCAGAACCAATCAGCATCGGGATGAAGCTCTTGCCGGACAGACCGAACTTCCGGAAGATACGGTCCATGATGAAGGCGATACGAGCCATGTAGCCGACGTCTTCAAGGATAGCCAGCAGGAGGAACAGCACCAGCATCTGCGGCACGAAGCCCAGCACCGCGCCGCAGCCGCCGACGATACCATCAACAATCAGGCCGCTCAGCCAGCCCGCGCAGCCAACGCCATCCAGCCACGTCTGAAGGTTGCCCTGCACGATTTCCGCAACGAACACATCGTTCGTCCAGTCCGTCAGCAGGGTACCAATCGTCGTCACGGAAATGTAATACACGAGGAACATGATGAGCGCGAAAATCGGCAGCGCCAGCACGCGGTTGGTCACCACGCGGTCAATCTTGTCCGAAACGCTCAGGCTGCCCTTTGCCTTGCCCTTCTTCACCGCGTTCTGCATCAAGGTGTTGATGTAGGCGTAACGCTGGTTGGTGATGATGGACTCGGCGTCGTCATCCATTTCCTTTTCGCAGGAGGAGACGGCTTCCTCAATGCCCTTCTTGACATCTTCGGACAGCTTCAGTTCCGCAACGACCTTCTCGTCGCGCTCGAACAGTTTCACGGCGTACCAGCGCAGGAAGCGGGGTTCAACCTTGCCGCCGATGAGGTCTTCGATGTGCGCCAGCGCGTGTTCCACCGAGCCGGTGAAAACGTGCGGATGTTCGCCCGTCGTGCGGTTCTTGGCAGCAGCGGCAGCCTTTTCAGCTGCCTTCACGCTGCCTTCGCCCTTCAGCGCGGAAGTCTCGACGATTTCCACACCCAGCGCTGCGCTCAGCTTCTTCATGTCGATTTTGTCGCCGTTCTTGCGGGACACGTCGATCATGTTCATCGCGATGACCATCGGCGTGCCGAGTTCGAGCAGCTGCGTGGTCAGGTAAAGGTTGCGTTCGATGGAGGTGGAGTCCACAATGTTCAGGATGGCATCAGGCTTGTCGTTCACCAGGTAGTTACGGGCGACGACTTCCTCCAGCGTGTAGGGAGACAGGGAGTAAATGCCGGGCAAGTCCTGAATGACCACATCGTCATTGCCCTTGAGCTTGCCTTCCTTCTTTTCAACCGTAACACCCGGCCAGTTGCCGACGAACTGACGAGAACCCGTCAGCGCGTTGAACATAGTCGTTTTGCCGCAGTTCGGGTTGCCTGCGAGCGCAATCGTAATCGCCATTTTCGGCGCCTCCTTATGCGAATTTGTCTTAACTAA
>OMBL01000216.1_pt1 | contig 30118 bp, 29 predicted proteins | sample 1644871 | NCBI WGS metagenome assembly OMBL01 (sample SAMEA103958115, study PRJEB25191) | human gut metagenome | biome: human-associated habitat [ENVO:00009003]; feature: intestine environment [ENVO:2100002]; material: feces | place: Germany | collected 2013/2015
TAAATGAACTGGCTCATAACTAAGACACGGAAAAACGCCCCCGACACTGTGCCAGACGCACAGTGCCGGGGGCGTTCCCGTTTCCAGCGATTTATTTTTCCCTCGGCAATGGACTGTCCATAAGGTGACACTTTCCGTTTTGCGATGCCGCGAAAATTCGATGTGTTCCATGGAGATGTTCACTGGGCAGCATACGCCGTACACGTTTCCAATAATCACTGAGCAGTGCAATGGGTATTCGCTATCGGGAAATACTTCACGGTTTTCACAACGCTTGATTCAGAAGGGATTTTTTTGCCTTATTCCCGCGTGACATCAAGGGAAACCGGATTGATGACGATGATGGTCTTGCCCTTTTTGTGGGCATATCTCACGGTATTCCCGGTACCGCTGGGGCATCCATTCCATACTGCGAGAATATAATCGGCGTGATCGACCATGTACCGATTTCTCTTGTCCATGCAGTCCGGCGTGTACTCCCGTTGCAGCATGGTCTCCTTGTCACACTTTGCCGCGATATTATAATACCGTTCCCGTGAAGCCACAGACCATTTGATCGCTTGTGTCTCACAAGGGATTGCGCTTTCCAGAGTAATGCGAGGGTATTTTGATTTCAAATCGAGTACAATTTCCGCAGCGTACATATCGACGCCAAGAGCCATGCCGGTAATAAAATGCGTGACGCCCTCGTTCTCGATGAGTGCTACAATCTGATCCCGCATAACAGACTTCAAAGAAGTACAACGCTTATCGGATTCATCAAAGCCGAACGGAAGACTCTGTGGTCTATGACCGGTAAACGCACAAGTCTTGCCTTGAACGGATTGCTTTTCAGCTTTTTGAGCAGACTTTCTAAACTCAATAATGCGCGACATGACACCCCTTCTTTCACTCTTTTGGTAGGTAACTCCATTCTATCACCCTCATCACGGACAGTCAACGCAATGTCGTTAGTAAAATCAACGACGGTGTACCGTGGATAATGACACCGCCGTTAGGTACACTAAATGCAAAGGTGGTGAGGCTATGCGAGAGAAGAAGGACATCAATATTGAAATCGGCGGCAATATTCAAGTGGCAAGAGAACAGGCGGGATATACGCAGGACACGCTCTCAGAAATGCTTGGCATGACGCCGAATCACCTGAGTGCTATTGAGCGTGGTGCTTCCGGTATCTCTCTTGAAGCCTTGCAGCGTCTTTGCCGTTTGCTCGGCGTCAGCGCAGACCGAATTATTTTTGGGACTGACGCGCCAGAAGCGGAAGCCCTTGCGCTTGCCAGACGTATTTCGGATATTAAGCCGGAATACCGGCAACAGGTTCAAGAGCTGCTGTCCGCTATTTTGAATATGTCGTAAAAAAAGAGCCTCTGCCGACACCCAAAACGGGCATCGACAGAGGCTTTTGGTTCGTTTTCCGGGCATTCAAACAAGTGCCGAAATCGACACTTATTTCTGCGCTAAAGAAGAAATTGCGCAGGGAATACAATCACTTAGGTTGGTCAATTTGCGCCGCTCTGGGGCTTGCAATCACAGGCTTTTTCGCCCCCTAACTGTCTACACTGCGATGCCTTGCGGGAGAAGTGCGGACAGGCGATGAGATCGGCACGGAAACTCTGCTTGCAGCTATGGACGCAGCGGACGCAGAAGCGGTTATACTTCCGGCGTCCGCTGTCCCCGATGAAGAACGACCACTCCTGTCTCCATTTCTGACTTCTGCTCACAGCTCAATCTCTCCTTTGTGCTTTTTGGGAGGGCAGCATTCCTTCTGCTTTTCAGCCTTTGCAGACTTGAGCCTGTCCATGATGGAGGACTTTTCGCCCCTTTCGGGGGCTTTGACCTCTGCGGTCTTGTCCTCCTTCGGACCGTTGTTGATGATCCCGTCAATCATGCCGTAGTCATCCTCCATCGACATCTCCGCTGCCTTGAGGTAGTTTTCCTTCTCAAGTGCCGCCATCCAGCTTTCCTTGCTGATACCGAGCATTCCGCCCTTTGCCGCATGATCGGCAATCTCCTTGGCATCTACGCACAAGCCCTCGGTGTTATCGGAATAGAGACGGTAAACCTCGCAGCCCTTCTCCAAAGCCTTCTCAGCCGCCTCCTGACCAGCGGGAAGAACGCCAGCCCATGCGTAGCCGTAGTCCTTCATATCCTGAACGGAGAGCGCGGGATCGGGCATTTCCGGCACTTCCTTGACTTCAAGGTCAAGAAGGCGGAGTGTGTCATCGTCAAAGCCGTTGTAGACATCATCAAGGACGAGTTTGCCGCGCTCATCGACAATGACACAGGCAGCTTCATCGCCGTAGGTGTCATGCTCCATCAGATAAAAGCTGTGACCGCCGACTTCGTGCTGGTCAATGGTGTGCCACGTCCCGATGTGTCCGGCAACCGTCAGACCGGAGGTGTCGGCATTCATCTCAAAGTCCTTCTGCTCGGTAGCTTCCTGCTTCTGCTGCTCCTTCGAGATCATGGGGATCGCAACAATCTTATCGCCCAACTTAACAAACTGCTCCGGAACTTTGAAGAGGTCGGAGAACTTCTGCATCTGCTCTACGGTCAGAGAACCGAAGCTGTCATCCGTCAAACCGACTACCATAAATGTTCCGGCAACAACATCGTAGATGTCGCCGTCCTCATCGCGCAGAGCGCGGTTCAGGGGCAATCCTTCCAGCTTGCCTTCCTCGTTGCAGACTAAGGCAACCGGGTCTTCGTAGGGATAAATCGCCTCGATGTAGCCGCCGACCTCATGCTGCAAGGACTCCAGACCAGAGTCAATCTCCTTCACATAAGGTTCCTTCCCCGGCTCAACAACGAGAACTGCAATAGTGCTGTCACGCTCGGCGGCTTCTCCTGAGCCGGTGATCCGGTATTCGTCGGGAATATCATCAAGCTCCCCGTCAAACTGCCTGTCCCACCTCTCGCTTGCAACGCGGACATAGCCCTCATCGGTGAAACGTCCCTGCTCATCCATCGCAATGTCGCGCCCATAGCGTTCATAGTCGATGTAGTTTGCCAGAGGACCGAGATCCTTTTCGGAGTAGATACCGGCTTCGTGGGCGTAATAATAGCCGAGATCGGATTCGTCGTTGATACCGGGCATGATGTCGTAGCAGTCCAGATTGAACGTCAGGTTGATGAGATCGTCAATATCGCTGACCTCATCGCAGCCAGCCTCCATAACGGCAACGAGCTTTTCCTGATCGCTCAGGGAAAGCTCGTCAATCAAAGCGGCAAGGTAGTTGAGCTTATCAAGGCTCTCGTACTCGCCAAGCATCTTCTGAACGCCATAGATCGGGCATTCGTAGTCGGTGATAAACCACTCTTCATAGGGTTGACCGAACTCATCCTGCTTGCCGATCCCGATGCGCTCAAAGACCTTCTGCATCTCTTCCTCGGTGGTGGGCAGCTTCACCCACTCACCGACCAGCATACCCTCGTTGTATTTTCCAAGGTTCGTGACGAAGGCTTCAAAATTACCGTCCAATACGGGCATAGGCATCCTCCTTTCAATCATCCACCATGCCATCCGGCATGATATACAGTTTCTCAAACTCCGTGTCCGTCATGACTTCGAGCTTCCGGATGGTCTTATACATCAGTTCTGCGATCTCTCCGTCCATGTCGTTCAGGGTGACGCCCTTCATATCGTCGATCAGCCGCTTCCGGCTGGACGTATTGAAGCAGCACATCAGGTTGATTTCTTCCACGGTAAAGTTTTTCATATCAGAGTTCCATATCCTTTCCTTTGTTTTTCTGCGGCTTCGGTGTGTGGGGTGGCGGGGCTTTCTGCGCGGATTTCAGCTTGTCGCGGATGGATTCACGGGCAGCGGACTTCTTCGGAACGGTGTCATAGACGGCAATACCGGCATCCTCCACATACGAGCGGACATACTGGATGCTTTCCGAAAAGCGGATGGGGCGGTTCTTGTCCTCGATGTTGGTCAGCCGGACTTCATCAGCGGTAAAATCAACCGCGTCGATTCTGCACTTGATGCCATCCACATTCAGCGTCGCGCCGACAGGAATGTAATCTGCGGCTTTGAGTTCCTTGAAGATCTCGCCGTCCTTGCTGAGAAAGACATCCATGCCGGACTTCCAGAGCTTATGAGAACCGGCTACCCATGTGCTTTCACGGAAACCAGTAACCGGCACGGAAGGCTTGCCGCGCACCTTCTTTTCAAGGAGTTTTGTGCCGAGAAGCGGCGCGGCTTTCTCTGCGTCCTTGCCGTACAGCTCAAAATAGCCGTTCTGAGCAAAGCAGACCAGCGCGTCCGGATGAGCCTTTTTGACTGCCTCATATTTGCGGAGTTCTGCGACGGGGAGCGGCGAAAGCACCTCTGTCCTATCTGCCTCCGGCAGTCTGTCACGGCGGCTTTTCTGCTTAGACAGCACTTCCACCAGAGCATCCGCGTCCTTCGGGAGCGTCTGGTGGGTCTTGACGCCGCCATGCTCACCGATCAGAGCCATTGCTGCATCGAAGCTGCTGCGGCAGGGGGCATCCAGCACAAAGCCATCTGCGAAGGTCAGCCGGTCATGATCCGGCGCAACCGAGTTCTGCGCCACATTTGCCGCCTGTTCCCGGTAGTTGATCTCAAAGACGTCCCCGAACACCTTGCCGCGCTTGACGGTTTTCGGGACAATGACGCGGGCAATGCACTCGTCGTAGGTCTGTTCCGCGTAAAAGCAGAAGGTGTTGTGATCCCGCGTCCCCTGAACGAAAACCTGATTTTCGTTGAGGCAGTGCGTCCCATGCGGACGGCAGAACCACATCAGCGTTTTCTCTTCGGGATTCCGGCTTTCGGCAGCGCGTCGGATGATGCGCTTGTCGATGTCGAAGTCTTCCTTGTAGCTGTCTACATGACTGTCCACGAGCTTCTGCAGCTCCGCAACGATGTCAACGTCTGTGTATTTCTTCATGCTTCTCCTTTCTCACAACTCCATGTCGTGTGTTTTGGATTTGACCGGAGACTTCTTCTCCGGCTGCGGCTTTGCGGCAGTCCTGAGCTGATCGCGGATGGAGGGCTTTTCCTGCTTCTGCTCCTGCTTGACGTATTCCAGCGTCGGCAGCAGCTCACGATAGCAGCCCTGTGTTTTCCTCGCCGCATGACGGCGATGGATTTTGAACAGCGGCTCACCGTTCTGCGTGACCGTGTTGCCCTCAATCCTGACGCCGTTCCGTGCCAGCAGATTGAAGGAGTGGTTAGAGGCGCGGTAGGAAGCCCGCATTCCGTCGTTGTTATAGGCGATCTGCCCCTTGAGCGTGTCCATGACGGCGGCTTTGATCTCCTTCTCTTCGGCAGTCAGGCGGTGCGCTTTCGGTGCTTTTGCCGCTTCCTCCGGCAAGGGGGCAAAGGGAGACTTGACCTCCACGGTTTTTACCTCAATAGAGGTAATCTCATCATTCTCCCATGCAACGACCTCCGGGTCTCTTTCCTCTGTTTTCTCAGAAGTGGCTTCCTTCTGGGGTTCGGTCTGCTGGCGGAACGCATCGACGAAAAGTGCCGTCAGTCCGGGATTGGGTTTATCCACAAGGAAGCGGGAGGCGTTCTCCGGGCAGACATCAACGCTCTTCGCCCACTCCTTGAGGGGCTGCGGAATACGCCCGTCAAAGTCTTTCTGCTGAATGGTGTTTGCAAGGACATATCGGACGCGCTCCGGAGAGAACTGCTCAAGGACACTTTTCACGGCAGCATCCGCATCCAGCCGGTTATCACCGTAGTTGGAGCTGATCGCCGCTTCAATCGCCCTGCGGCATTCCACGTTTGCGGCGAGAGAGGCACGGTATGACTCCAGCTCACCGGCTTCATAGGCGTAATTCGCCGTCTCGCGGTAAATGGGGACTTCCGGCTTTTCCTCCGAAACAGCTTCCTTTACGGGAGCTTCGACTTCCATCTCTGCGGACTGTGCTTTCTCTGCCAGCAGCACCTTGAGCTTGGCGTCAATGCCCTCGATCATCTCAGCTGCCGTCTTGCGGATGGTGTCCAGAGAGCTTTTCAGTTCCTTGGTTTCCTTGCCGGATGACCAACCGGCGATGTAACCGAAGGAGTAGTCCGAGGTTTCAATGCCGTACCGTTGGCAGACGGTGTAGGCAACGCTTTCCGCTTCAACCTCCTTGGTGTGCCGATCCTTCTTATCTTCTGGCGCGGCTTTCTCATCCGGCTTGACGGCGTGGAGTTTTGCGTGGGCGATCTCGTGAATGGCGGTCTTGACCGTCTGGATTTCGCTCATGCCTTCCTGAATGGCAATGCGGCTTTCAACCGGCGAGAAGAATCCCTTTGCACCGCCCGGAATGTCCTCAAAGGAAATAGGGACGGGAGATTCCTGCCTGAGCGCATCGAAGAACGCCTCGTAGTTCTCGACGGTGCCTTTCAGCTCATCGACAATGATGTCCGGAAGCTCCTTGCCGTCCGTCTGGGAAACATCAAAGACACTCACCACCTTGAAGGCAGGGCGCAGGACCTCAACCGTTTCCGTGACAGCCTTCCCATCTGCGCCGATCACCGGCTTTTGGGTTACAGGGTCAATCTTCTCACGCTCTTCCTGCGCCTTGTACGGCGCGGGTGCGAGAATCTTGATGCCCTTTTCGCCCTTCATGACCTGACGGTCAAAGTTGCGCTGCCACGAGGTATAACCGGCAACATAGGTTGCCTCCGGCTTCTGCATCGCAATGAGCAGCGTGTTGTTGAAGGAATAGTTGTAGAACTTGGACATTGTGCGGAGGTATTCCTTGAACCGCTCGGATTCAAAAAGCTCCTTGATGCCCTGTTCCAGCTTGTCCGTGATTTCGCGGACTTGCTGTGCATTTTTGTTTTCAGCCATCTCAAGCCTCCATTTCTTTTTTGTTCTGGGCAGAAGAAAACCCCGTCTGGGATTTGCTCAGTAAACGAGCCTTTACCTCAGACGGGGTTTCTCTGCGCGTCATCCGACGATGGAATATGTTATCCTCGTTCTCCCATTCAATCAGCCGGTCAAACATATCCGGGTGCTTTGTGACCATGTGCAGCAGCTCCGAGTCACTGGCGTTGGGACAGAACCAGCAGCCGTTTCTCCGGCAGTGAGCGTAGATTGGGGAAAGCAAACCGTGTTCCTGACAGAGCTTGTAGGCATCCGCCTCGGTCATGCCGTACTTGGCAAGCAGACTGACCTTCTTCACACCGTCCAGACGCGCAAGGCGTTTGGGTTCGTCTTCTGCTATGCCGACATAGCTCACGGTGTCCGGCGAGAGTGCGGCATTGTACTTGCAGACTGGCGGGATTTTGCAATCCCGGTTGACCGCGCACATTCCAGCCCACGCGAAGCCGCGAACCTCGCCCTTATGAGGTCCGCGGGTGATGACATGATGGAACACCTCATCGTAGGTCTTGTCCGCGTGGAGAATGGTGAACTTGATGCCCAGCTCCTTTTCGCAGAAGGGCTTGAGCCGGTCATAGATGAAGTCCCGGTGTTCCGGGACTTCACCGCTTGTGTCCTGATCAAACATGACTTCGCTGAAAACTGCCTCGTCCAGCGGCTCATTGTGCTGTGCAGCCAGCAGGAGCGTCGCTACGCTGTCTTTGCCTCCGCTGCATGAAGCAACATACTTTGGGCGGGTCATCGGTCAAACTCCATCTTGAAGCTGACGTATTTGCCGCCGCTGTCATCCAGACGGATCACCGCATCATAGAGTTGAGGCTTCTTCGGTGTGTAAAGCCCGGTCACTCGACAGCAGCCCTTGTCCAGCAGTTCCTTTGCAATCCTCTTGGTCAGCTTCTTTTTCTTGCTGGAAAAGAACTTGTTGTCTTCCCACAGGCAGAAGGAGCAGTCCTTGTTCGAGCAGTAGAAGTTGCCCTTGCCGACATAGACCGGAGAGCCGCAGCGGGGGCACTTGCCGATTTCCTCCTTGCCCGTGCCGAAACGCTGGGCTTCGGCATCGGAGAGGAAGGGATAGGCTTTCACGAGATCGCCGGTCATCCGGACAATGCCGCTTAGGAAAGCGTCTGCATCCGCATTGCCGCGCTCAATCTCCATAAGCGTGTTTTCCCATTCCGCCGTCATCGCGGGAGACGTGATCTGTTCCGGCAGGACGCAGACGAGGTTGCAGCCGTCCTTTGTGGGAATGAGGGATTTGCCTTTGCGCTCTGCAAAGCCGGACTTTACCAGCTTTTCAATGATACCGGCGCGGGTTGCGGGAGTGCCGAGACCTTTCTTCTCGGTGTCATCGTCGAACTGATCGTTTCCGGCAGTCTCCATCGCAGACAGGAGCGTGTCTTCCGTGTACTGCTTCGGGGGTGTCGTAAAGTGTTCGGTGACACTGGCGGACACACCATCCAGAACATCGCCCTCATGGACTTCGGGCAGGGACTTCATGGGATCGTCCTTTTCCTTCGTCTTGAGGGAGGACTTGAACAGCTCTTCGATGGCTTTCCATCCGTTTTGAACGACGGTCTTCCCCTTGGTTTTGAACTCGTAGCCCTCGCAGGAGAGCGAGATCTGCGTTTCTGCGTAGGTGTGCTTCTCGCCGGTCGCACACAGAAGGCGCATCCCGATGAGATTGAGGATTTTCTGCTCCGACTGAGGAAGCGCCGAAACATCCTGCTTTTCAAGCTGGACGGTCGGGAGAATGGCATGGTGATCTGTGACCTTGCTGTTGTCGGTTACGCGGGAAATGTCCGGAGTGACCGAAACGCCGGAGAAAAGCGGAAGCTGGCGGCAGACAATAGAAATGACCTGACGGGCGGTGTCCTCCATATCGTCCGTGATGAACTGGCTGTCCGTGCGCGGATAGGTCAGGAGCTTCTTTTCGTAGAGCGTCTGAACGAGATCGAGCGTCTGCTGGGCGGTGAAGCCGTAGTATCGGTTTGCCTCGCGCTGCAAGGTGGTCAGATCATAGAGCTTCGGAGGATTGACGGTTTTCGTCTCCCGCTTGAGAGAAGAAACGACGGCTTGCTTTTTCTCGCAAGCCGCCGCAATTCTTTTTGCTTCCTCTTCGGTTTTAACCTTTTCCAGATCGACGGTCAGATCGCCCTTGCCGACGTGGACGTTGAAATACTTCTCCTTCTGGAATGTGGAGATTTTCCCGTCGCGCTCCACCAGCATTGCAAGGGTCGGCGTCTGAACGCGCCCGACCACCAGCTTCTTGTGGTAGAGCGTGGTGAAAAGGCGGGTGCCGTTGATGCCGACAATCCAGTCCGCCTTCGAGCGGCTGAGTGCCGCTTCATAGAGGCGGTCATATTCCTTGCTGTCCCGGAGATGCTGGAAGCCTTCGTGGATGGCGGAGTCCTCCAACGAGCTGATCCACAGACGCTTGAAGGGCTTGACGCATCCGGCTTTGTTGTAGACCAGCCGGAAGATCAGCTCACCCTCGCGTCCTGCATCGGTTGCGCAGACCAGCTCGGTGACGCGCTTGTCCTTCATGAGAGAGGACAGCACTTTGAACTGCTGGGCTTTGTCCTTCGTGACCTCGAACATCCATTTTTCCGGAACAATGGGCAGATCGTCGTACCGCCACTTGGCATACCGCTCATCGTAGGAGCTGGCGTCTGCCAGCTCCACCAGATGACCGAAGCACCACGAAACGATGTAATTGCCGCCCTCCATGTAGCCGTCCTTGCGGGACGTCGCGCCCAGCACCTTTGCGATGGACTGGGCAACGCTGGGCTTTTCAGCAATGACTAAGATCAATCTTCATCACCTTCCGTTTCGGCATCCTCCGCAATCTGCGGCTCATCATCCTCGTTGATGTACGGCTCTTCCTCGTAGCCTTCATCGTCGAAGAAGTCCATATCTTCATCCTTGGGCTTTCTGCCCTTAACGAACTTGATGTAGTAATAAGCTGCACCCGCAGTACCGGCAAGAACGAAGATGACAAGGATCATGCCGATGTTGGATTTCTTTTCGGGTTTAGGGGCGGGGACATCGGTTTCCGCATCCTTGTCCGGCTCAGGTGTAACGGGGGCTGTGCCGGTGCATTCGCTCATGTTGGTCTTGCAGACCGGGCAGTCGGTATTGACTTGACCGGCAACGCATTTTTCCTTGCAGTTACAGGTGGTCAGAGCAGCCGCAGTGTCATCATCCAGCAGCGCAAGCAGGTCGCTCTCATCGACCATGTTCAGGAAGTACGTCTGATACTGTTCCTCGTCCTCATTGATGGGTGCATCGTAGTCGATGACAACGAAAAAGGTATTGCCGTTCTTCGTCTGGACTGTGATGAACTGCTTGTTGGTTGCCTTGTCATAGAGCAAGTCGCGGGTGTAGGCGTTGCCCTCATCGTCAATCGGCTCACCCTTCGGCTTTTCCGGCGCGGGAGTGGTTTCAGGCTGCTGTTCCGGCTGGGTTGCCTCAGTGACCGGAAGGTTCTGCTCGGTATCATCGGCGTAGGCAAACGCCGTGACAGAGAAGCAGGACAGAACCATGACGCAGACCGCAAGGACGGTCAGAAAACGAAACTTCTTACGCATTGTCGATTACCTCCGTATTTTCGGCGGGCTTGTTGCTGCCCTTCATGGAAGACAGGAACGCCATGATCTGATCCTTGTCCATCACCATAGAGCGCACGGTATTGATGATTTCAAGGTTTTCCAGCTCCGTCTTCTTGTCGTACAGCTCCTTGAGCTGACCTTCGATTTCGGACTTCTTCTTTTCAGCCTTCTCAATGTCGGAGAGGACTTTCTGATACTTGGGATTCATGCAAAACTCCTTTCTTTTAATAGGCGGGTCTTCCGAAGGCGTAGAAATGCTGCTGCCAATAGGAAGAGTTGATAGATGTGTACTGAATGGGATCGCCGCAGTGGATCATGACCCCATCACCAACGTAGATGCCGACGTGAGACACGCCGGGGGTGTCATACGTCCCGACGAAAAAGATAAGATCACCGGGCTGTGCATTCGCCTTTGAGACCGGCGCACAGACATTGTAAAGCCCCTGTGCGCCAAGCCGTCCGGTGTTCACAAGACCGCTGTTCGTGAGAACATAGCTGACAAAGCCGGAGCAGTCGAAGGACGTGTCGGGATTGGAGCCGCCCCACACATACGGATAGCCGAGATACTTTTCCGCCTCGGTGATCAGTGTCGCAAACTTCTCGTCGTTCAGGTATTCCGGGTTGACGTCGTAGTCGGCAGGAGGATTTGTGATGTACTTGTCCACATAGGGGGAGTTACCGAACAGATCCTCACGGTTGCCCAGCACCGACATATACGTTGCGTACATGGAAAGCTGTTCCTGAGACATGATGTAGACTGGGACATGGGAGAGATTGAAGTTTTCGAGCTTCACGTTGCAGATGTAGTAGTCATACGGGACGCGATAGGTTTCCGTGTGCGTGTTGCCGTCTGCGTCCGTCCATGTGTCGGTTTCCGTGCGGTATCTGATTTCGACGATAACCTCTTCGGTGAGGATGTACTGCTTTTCAAACAGCATTTGGAGCGTACCCTGCACCTCATCCAGCGTGAACTCGCCCTCATGGAGAGCCGAGAGAATGGAGATCAGCACATAGGGGTCATGCTCAATATCATCCAGATCGAAGTGATATTCGTCATAGTCATGAGTGCCTTCATAGTTATCCAGATAGCTTTGCAGCTCTTGCTCCATCCGGCAATACTGCGCTTCCGCGCCCAGCATCGCGTCATCCTCGCTGAGATAAGAGGAAGCGATAACCGACGAGCCGGTAGAGGTGAGCATCGAACACGAGCTGATTCCGGCACCGAGCAAAACGAGAAGGGCAATTCCGACTCCGATCCAGATGAAGACCTTCTTGTTCTTCTCAAAGAACTCCTTGATCTTGTCGGACACCTTTTCACCGAGCTTCTTGCCGGTATTCTTTGTGGCAGTCCCAGCGGTCTGAGACCCGGCATTTCGAGCGGCGGCATATTCCTTCTTGATGCTCTGCTTCTGATAATGCTTGTTCATGTTCTGCTTCTTCATCTCAGGATGCTCCTGCTGATTTCTCTCATATTGGAGATTGGCGTCAGCTACATCCGCCTTGTGTTCCAGCTTGGAAACCTTCTCATAAGGCTTGTTGACGCTGTTTTCCCGATGATGGCTGAAATGCCGAGCGGCAGTCTCGGCAGCGATCTCCGTTTTATGCGCCGCCTCAACCGCCGTGTTTTCCTGTTCGACCTCATGGATTTTGCCGTGAATGCCGGAAGCGAGGGTGTCACCGACCTTGCGGACGGTTTTATCTGCTTCAAATTGCAGCTTGCCTTTGCCCTTGGGCTTTTTCAGCTCATCCTCAAAATGAAGACGGGTTTTGCCCTTGCCGGTCTCTTCATCGAAGACGCGCTCCTTCTTGAGAACCTTGTGCGTGGGTAGCTTCTCGCGGGCAGCGTCCAGTCGCTCATGCGCCTTTTCGGACTTCCTTTCGAGCTTCTGCATCCGCTTCGTGGTCGAGACGGCATCGTCGATGATCGGCTTTGCGGAGGAAGTCTCCGCCGCTTGGGAGAGAACAGCATCCGCATCAACGGCTTCAACCGCAGAGGTCTTACGCAGCTTGTGCGTGACAACTGTTTCGGCAATCACCGTGCCGGTATGAGAAGAAACACCGTGCTGCTCTAAGGTTGGAGGCTTGAACGGCGTTTCCGATGAGGGCAGCGGTTCGGGTATATTCTGGGGTGGATTTGCTGCCCTTTTCTCTTCTGTGACGGACGTTTCCGAGGGCAGCTGTGTGTCATTATCCTCGGCGTGTTCCGCCTGAAACTGACGCTGCTGACGGCGCATCTGCACCTTTTTCTGTTCCTCTGGGGAAAGAGCTTCGGAAGACTCGACTGTCTCACCGAGCTTCACCAGCTCCGCATCTTCCAGCCTCTTTGACACACGCTGCTCGGTGCCAGCCGTCAGGTTTTCCTCAACCGCGCCTTCCCGCGTCATCCGCACGACCACCTTGTCACGGGCTTTGAGTTCCGGTTCCTTGGACATCAGATTTCACCTCCAATCCGCTTGTAGGCAAGCTCGGTGTATTCAGGGTTCAGCTCGATGCCGATGAAATGACGCCCCATCTGTGAGGCAACCTTGCCGGTTGTGCCGCTTCCCATGAACGGGTCAAGCACAATGCCGCCTTCGGGACAACCGGCGAGAAGACAGGTTTCAACCAGCTTCGGAGGGTAGGCGGCGTAATGACCGCCCTTGAAGGGAACGGTGTTGATCTTCCAGACATCGCGCTTATTGCGGAGCGGATTGATGTCTGCGTCCTTGATCTCACCATGCTCACGCGGGCGGTTGATGGACTGCGGCTGATGCTGACCGGGAACAGGCTTGCCGTACTTGTTGCCGCCCTTCATGCCGCGCTTGAGGCGTTCTGCCGTTGCGGGGGCAATCGGCTCTGAGATCGCCTTGTAGTCAAAGAAATACTTCTTCGACTTGGAGAACAGGAAAATATGCTCATAGCAGCGGGCGCAGCGGTCTTTGACGCTCTCCGGCATGGGGTTATCCTTCATCCAGATGATGTCGTTGCGCAGATACCAGCCGGTATCACGGAGGGCAAAAGCCAGCATCCACGGAATGCCGATCATGTCCTTCGGCTTGCAGCCCTCAACCTTGTTGTTGAGAGCCACAGCCTGACCGTTTCTGCCGTTGGGGTTCTTCGGGTCAATGAAATCCCCCTGATTGCCCTTTCCAGCGTAGGTGTCCGAGATGTTCAGCCAGAGCGTTCCATCCGGACGCAAAACGCGCCTGACTTCGGTAAACACTTCCGTCAGGCGCGAGATATATTCCTTCGGCGTTGTCTCTCTGCCGATCTGAGCCTCCATGCCGTAATCGCGGAGCGCGTAATACGGAGGGGACGTCACACAGCAATGAACGCTGTCATCGGGCAGAGTTTTCAGGATTTCAAGGCAATCGCCGGTATGAATGATGTCAAGTTGTATGGTGGTGTACCTCCTGTTCTGTTGGATTTGTGTTTCCATTGAAATGTTGGCTGTAAAACCCGACAACATTTCAATGGGCATCAGTCGGAGTAATACTCGTCCGGCTCGTAATCCTCATCTTCCGTGAAGTCCTCGTCGAGATCGTCAATCTCGTCCGCCCAACGGTCGAAGATTTCCTCGGCTTCCTTAGCCGCCTCACGATAGAGGCTCAGGCGGTTCTTCTCAAAGGCGGCAAAGGCGGGGACAAACTTGCCGAACTCGCGGATTGCCTTCACATCCTGCGTGCGCATATCTGCGACGCACTGAATGATTTCGGACATCGTGAGCAGATCGTCGATCATGGTCTCGTAGTCTTTCTTTGCGATGGTGACGGTTTCGGCATCGTCTTCAGCCGCTTCCTGCTTACGGACACGGAAAGTCTCATGGACATCCTTCATCAGCCCAATTACGCAGTCAGTAGTCTCGTCGAAAATCTCCTGCATACGCGCTGCCATCTCATCGGCGCAGTCCTCCAGTTCCTCATGAACGTGGAGATAGGCGCGATGATGCTTTTTCAGCTCGGTTTCCTCGTGGATGAGGGCGATGAGATCGGCGCTCATGTCGATAACCTCAAGCAGAAGGTCAATCGGCTTGGTGATGCTGCCGAACGTGGTATTTACGGGAACACCGCTGGCTTCTGCGATGATGCTCTTGGCGTTCTCAAGGTTAAAGTTCTTATCCATATTCAAAATCCTCCTTAGTTCTGTACGGTTTCTTCGGGCTTGGTGGTCATGATGCGATAGAGCTGCGTATTCTTGGGAAAATCGTCCTTGAAAGGCACGATGGTGGAGCCGTAGAAGATCAGCCCCTCACCGGCATTGGAATTGGTGATGTAGTTCTGCTGGCTGGGCGAGATGTTCAGCGCCTTCGAGAGAATCTGCCGGTCGCCGGACGCCTGATTCAGAAGGTAGACAAAATCCGAGTTTTCAAAGATGTTTTCCACCTCACGGGACGCAAGCAGATCCTTGACGTTCTGCGTGATTCCGGTCGGAATGCCGCCCCATTTTCTGAAACGCTTCCAGATTTCCACGCTGTACGCGGCGGTCTGTTCTTCCTTCAAGAGCAGATGGAACTCGTCCATGTAATAGCGCGTAGCCTTGTGCTGGGCGCGGTTGATGGTAACTCTGTTCCAAACCTGATCCTGCACGATCAGCATACCGAGCTTCTTGAGCTGCTTGCCGAGTTCGCGGATGTCATAGCAGACAAAGCGGTTGTTGACATCCACATTCGTTCTGTGATTGAAGACGTTCAGAGAGCCGTGAACATAGATTTCGAGGGCGGTTGCGATGCGCTGTGCCTCCGGCTCCTTCTGATTTCTCAGAATGTTGTAGAGGTCTTCGAGGATCGGCATTTTCTCCGGCTTGGGGTCTGCAAGAAACTCCTGATAGACCATGCGAACACTGCGGTCAATGATGGTCTTCTCAACCGGCTGCAAGCCGTCCTTGCCGCCGACAATCAGCTCGCACATGGAGAGGATGAAGTCGGATTTCAGCGTCAGCGGGTTTTCCTCTTCGGAGTAGTTCGTGTTGATGTCCAGCGGATTGATGTAATCCGTGCTGACCGGCGAAATGCGGATGACCTGACCACCGAGCTTCTGCACGAGGGGAAAATACTCGGCTTCGGGGTCGCAGACAATGATGTCATCTTCTGTGATGAGGAAGGCGTTCGTCATTTCACGCTTGGCGGAGAAGGACTTACCGGAACCGGGGGTACCCAAGATCAGCCCGTTGGGGTTCTTGAGCTGCTTGCGGTCAACCATGATCATGTTGTTGGACAGCGCATTCAGCCCGTAGTAAAGAGCCTCACCGTCCTGAAAAAGCTCCTGTGTGGTGAACGGCACGAAAACCGCTGTGCTGGAAGTGGTCAGTCCTCGTTCGATTTCCACCTGATTGACGCCGATAGGCAAAGAGGACATCAGCCCTTCCTCCTGCTGGAAGTCAAGACGCTTGAGCGCACAGTTATACTTTTGGGCAATGGCGGCGGTCTGGAACACCGCGTTTTCGAGCTTCTGGCGGTTGGTTGCCGTATTCATGATGAGGATGGTCACGAGGAACAGTCTCTCGTTGCGGGTCTGGAGATCCTGCAACAGACGCTTTGCCTCACCGCCGAAGGTGGCGAGATCGGACGGGATGATGTCCATATCGTAGCCGGAGCGGACTGCCTTTTTCTGTTCCTCAATCTTCATTTTGTCGAGATCGGTGATCTTCGACTTGATGCTCTTGATTGCCTTCGCCTGGTCAATCGTCCGGATATGAAAATTGACCGTGATGTTGCTGTCCATCTCAAGGAAGTCGGCAAGCATACGGTCATTGAGTTCCGGCGCGAGGATTTGCAGGAAGCTCACCGCACCGATGGTTCTGCCCATCTTGAAGCACTTGCCTTCACGGAAGTCAAAGGAAGTGGGCGCGATGAAGTCCTTGCTGGAAAGCCCTGTCCGGGCAACCATATCGAAGGAAAAGCGGAACGGCTCATTGGTGTCCATATTGAACACATCATGAAGCACTTTCAGCCGTTCGTAGCCGGACAGCGGCTCGGTTTTCACGCCGAGAGTTTTGAAGTTGTTGAGGATGTCGGTTTCAATGCGTTCGAGCTTCGGCTTTGCCGTGCGGAGGGAGTCCGCCTCAATGCCGAAGGTGATGTACTTCTTCTTGATCAGCCCGTTGTTGCCCTTGGTGAGCTGGTTTTGCAGCATACCGGAATACTCGGAGCGGATGTCGTTGAAGGCGTCCTCCTGTGCCGGAATGTTGATGCGCTTGCGAAACTCATTGAGGCTTGCCTTCTGATTGATGAAGGAGAGCTGGACGAAGATCGAGCTGTCGAAGTAGTTCAGAAAGTCGCACCAGTTCTCAAAGATGGCAGTTTTGTCCTCGTTCTGCGCAAGCTGGTAGTTGATGTCCTCAAAGGCGATGGACTTCGTGTAGAGGCGGCTGTTCACCTTACAGATACCGTCACGGCACATCTCCACATAGGGGATGGTCTGCTGGGCGGACTTGCGGACTTTCTTTGCCTTCCTGTCCTTTTTCTTCTGCATGACGATCCGCTTCTTTTCCTGAGCGGAAAGGGCATCGCCGTAAACGACGCCGTTTTTGACCGTCATCTTAGGCTTTGCCTTTGCTGTGCTGTTGTTCAAGCTGCAATTCCTCCTGTTCTTTGATTTTCTGCTGAATCTCAGCGTAGAGATTGTTCGTGCGATAGGGACGCACCTTGTCCCGGATGAACATGGACTGTACGATGTGGTACAGATACTTTTCGGCGGGCTGACCGTCCTTCTCGTAAAGCGCGAAGAAGATGAACGGAAGCATGATCACCACCATCAGCATTGCCGCCGTAGACAAGTCGAGATGCGCCTTTGCCAGAAAGAAGATCGGGACACCGACTGCCGCAGCGATGGAAAAGCAAATAAGCTGCCGCTTGGTCAGGTTGAACATGACCTTCGTTTTGACGCGATTAAGATCCTTCGGGACCGGAACAAATGCCATTGACTGTTTCCTCCTTTCTAAGCTGCTTTTCGTAGCGCAGCTTCATTTGTGCGGGATACTGTTCCTCCTTCGGCTGACGCTTGCCCGTCCAGCGAAGTCCACCCGCTTTGCCTTGACAGATCCAGCCGGAAGCACGAAGGCTTGCACCGTTTTCACTTTCCAGCGTGTAGGTGATGATGCGCTTATAGCCCATAGCCGCAGCAGCTCTTGCCGCCGCGCCGTAGAGAAAGCTGCAAGCGTTCTTCGCCCCGTTGGTGCATAGCCTTGTAACCTCCAATGTGAAGCCGTCATCCAGATACCGGCTGACAGGACGCCCGGCGATGATTACACCGACCAGCTTACCGTCTGCCTCACAGCCGATGGAAAACTTGTGACCGGCAGCCGGCTTGTGATGCCGGTGATGCTGCCGGACATACTCGTTGGCGTCTCGAAGAGAGATGGGTCTTAGCCGCAGCATGGTGTTTCCTCCATAGGAAGATGAGCCGTGCATTCGACCTCGTTGCCCCAAACATCCCATCCTTCGGGAGACTGACGGGCAAAAAGCTCCACGCGGGGAAGGTCTCCCATGAGCCGAACAATGCGTTCCCTCGCTTCATCCGGCTTTTTGGAATGCTCTTCGATGTGGCTGAGGATGACCTGACGCACACCGGCGTCAACACGCTTCGGATGTCCCTTCGTAGCAAGGATGCAGATTTCGGCGTTTGCCCTTGTCCAATACCCCATGCCGGTGAAGAGATCATCGTTCTTGCGGTTTTGCTTCACCCATACAAAAGCCACGGTCTTATAAGAAAAGCCCCATGCCGTCAGCACTTCGAGTGCTTCACAGAGGCATGGAAACGTGATCCAGAGGAACAGAGCGCAGTCCTTCGCAGCCAGTTCGCCAACCGGAAGTGCCTTGATGTCCTCAATGCACATCGTCGGATAATGGCTTTCTGCCGACCGCCCCTGTCCCTTCTTGGAGTAAGTCCGATACGCCCAAGGGGGATCGGCATAGATGATGCTGTACTTCTTCATGCTGCCGACCTCCTTAGTGCGCATGGAAAATGGATTTTGCGAGGCTTCCGGTCTTGAACAGCGAGAAGCACAGAATGACCGTATACGCTGCCACAGAGAACAGAGCCGAGTGAATGTTGTCTGCGATAATCATGCCGTTGATCAGCACTGCATAGATGCCGACGCAGACCATGATGAGAAAGCCCTGAAATGCCAGAGCGAACAAGCCTTTCAGATAGTTCGTGCCGATGCTGCCCCATTCGCGGTTGCTCATGGTTGCGATGGGAATAGGAGCGATGCTCACGGTGCAGTAAATCTCAATCATGCGTCCGTAGAGAATAACCGTAATGAGGATTGCCATGATTTTGAGGCACAGGCTGATCAGAAGCGTTTCTATTGACAGACCGAGCAGTTCTCCGACGCCCATGTTCTCCATGCCGGTACGCATCTGCGCAATCGTCGCGTCAATGTCAATGCTGGTGTTGCCGTGGATGACTCCGGCTGCACCGGAAACCACGTTCTGCCCGATGTCGAATACTGCCATCACGATGTCAAACGTATGCGTCACGAGGTAGATCGCCACAGCCGCCTTGAAAAACCACTTGAAGAACATCCAAGTGTCCATGTCGTGAAGGTTGTTTTTCTCGGTGATCATGGAAATCAGCTCGTAGCACAAAACGAAGGTGATGATGATACCAGCGATGGGGACTATCACGTTTTCGGATAGTCCCCGGATCATCTGGTACACGCCGCCGTTCCAGCCGGACGGTGTTTGCCCAACTTCGGCGGCAATCGTTCCTACCTTCTCGTTGACATCGGTGAACATATTGGTCAGGTTGCTCTCGATCCATCCGATCAGCATATCCTTGAGAGCCTGTTCGATCTTTTCTAAAATGCTGCCCAATATTTCACCACCCTTCGGTTAAGCTGGGCTTGCCGTGGATTAGCCGAACAAACCGGAGAGCAGAGGGATGAGGGTCGTGCCGATCAGCACCACACCGCCGCCAGCCATGAGCTGCTTGATGCCCTGAGACTTAGCGCCGGGGTTGTCGTTGCCGTAGCCTTCCATGAGGTTGACAACACCCCACACCGCAAGACCTGCGCCGAGGGCGATAACAAGCGTCTGGAGAACCGTAACTGCCTGATTGATAAATGCCATACTTGAATTTCCTCCTTAAATCGTTGGTGAATTGTGAAGGGCGAGTGCCTTTTCCAGCACCCGCCCCGATGGTTACTTCTGCGCGGCTGCCGGATTAACCGAACAGACCGGAGAGCAGAGGGATGAGGGTCGTGCCGATCAGCACCACACCACCGCCAGCCATGAGCTGCTTGATGCCCTGAGACTTGGCGCCGGGGTTGTCGTTGCCGTAGCCCTCCATGAGATTGACAACACCCCACACTGCGAGACCTGCGCCGAGGGCGATAACGAGCGTCTGAAGAACCGTGACAGCCTGATTGATGAAAGCCATAGATTTTCCTCCTTGATTTGAAAAAGATTGGTTGTGTATTTTTGAAAATGGGCATAAAAAAAGAAGCCCCGTCGCTGTTCTGCTTTGGGAGCCATCAGGCTGTACCCACTGCGCAGTGCAGCGACGGGGCTTTAATCCGCTTCGACCTCGCCCATATCATAGAGGTCGAATGTGTCATCGGGCTTGACTACCAGCTTGTGCTGCCGGTACTTCTCGATGTCAAAGGCGTTCCGCTTATCATAGTCGGAGAGCTGCCGGTACTTTGGATGCTTTGTAATGTCGTATTTGTTACTGAGAAAAGGTCTCACGCCTCGAAGCTGTAAAATACACTTGGCTCCGTCCATGACGGCGATCTCGTCCTGAGACATCAGTTCCTTGCCGGTCTTCTGATAGTTCAAGCCATAGGAGTTGTTGTTGGAACGGGTTTCTGAGGTGTTGTAAAGGTCGATTGTCTCCTTGCCCAGCACCTCGCTGATTTCCTTGAGCGTGGATTTCTCCTTGCCGCCAAGAAAAAGTGTGCAGTCGCAGTTGCCTGTGATGGTGTCTGCCGCATCCTTGTAGATGGTCTTGAGCTGAGACTGGGACTGCAAGATGATTGACGCCGAGATTTCCCGGCTTCGGATGGTTGCGATGAGCTTATCAAACTTCGGGATTTGACCGATGTTCGCAAACTCATCGAGCAGACAGCGCACATGGACGGGAAGCCGTCCGTTGTAAACGTCATCTGCCTTGTCGCAGAGAAGGTTGAAGAGCTGGGAATACATGATTGCCACTACGAAATTGAAGGTGTCATCGGTATCGGAAATAATGACGAACAGCGCCGTCTTCCGGTCTCCGATGGTGTCCAGTTCCATCTCATCGTAGCTCATCAGCTCCCGCAGCTCTGCAATGTCGAAGGGCGCAAGTCTTGCACCGCAGGAAATCAGGATCGACTTCGCAGTTTTTCCCGCCGCCAGCTTGTATTTGCGGTATTGCTTGACCGCAAAGTGGTCAGGGTCGCGGGCTTCCAGCTCATCGAACATGACATCCACGGGGTTCTTGAAGGTCTCATCGTCCTCTCTGGCTTCCGAGGCATTGATCATTTCGAGCAGAGTAGTAAAGTTTTTCTCGTGGTCGGGTGCCTCGTACCAGATGTAGCCGATGAGAGCTGTGTAGTAGAGCTTTTCCGCCTTGACCCAGAAATCTTCGCCGGACTTATCGCCGTCTCCCTTCGTATTGACGATGATCGTATTGACCAGCTTGAGGATGTCCTTCTCACTGCGGATGTAGCTGAAAGGGTTGTAGTGCATGGATTTCCGGAAATTGATGGTGTTCAGCGACTTGATGACATAGCCGCCCTTTTCGAGCATCTTGCCGCACTCCACCAGCACCGTACCCTTCGGGTCGGTGACAACGTATGAACTGTGCATCTGCATCAGATTTGGTTTTACAAAAAAGCGCGTCTTGCCTGAGCCGGAACCGCCGATGACAAGGATGTTCTTGTTGCGGGCGTATTTCGGCTGCTTTGGACGGCTGTTCATGGTCAGGAACTCCGTCTGCGTCAGAATGACATTGTTGGAGAACTCCGGGTCCATGTACGGCTTGATGTCCTCCGGCTTACCCCATCGTGCAGATCCGTATTCTTCGCCCTGCCGGAACTTCTTGCGGTTCTTGCCCTTGACATAGACCGCCAGCTTGAGCAGCGCACCGGCAACCAGACCGACGAGCAGATCAACGGGATGAAAGCTGGGAAGCGGATTTGCAAAGGCAGTGCCGAACACGGCAAAGCCGTTTGTCAGCTTGTCGATGAACTCTGTGCCGGGAGCGAGACGAAATACGGCGGCAATCTTATCCGCAAAGTAGAAGGCGAAGACATACGGAAGGTTCAGAAGAATGAGCTTCTTCATATCGGGTTTGTTCACAGCTCCACACCCCGATCCTTGGTCTTGACCTTGACTTTCTCTTTGTGCTGTGCCTTGCTCTGGGCTTTCTCCTGATCCAGCTTGTGCCGGATGGACGGCTGTTCCTTCTGCTTGACGGTTTTTGCGGAGAACTCCTTGAACGCGGCGGTCATAACATCAACATCTCGTCCCTTGAAGAAGACAAGATAGCTGGGCGGCTCAACGGAAACGTCCTTCTTGAGCGCAAAGTCCAGACCGTATTTACTGGCTGTTCGCTCAAAGGACTTGATGTTGCCGTCCGTCACTTCGATGTTGGAGATGGCGGCGTTCTGGCTCATCAGATGCTTGATGGACTGCTTGCCGCGATAGGTTTTTGGCTGCTGCATCTGCTTCTGCGCCTTCTCAATCTCCTGCACGAACTTGTCCAGTGCCTTTTTCAGCACCTCGGCTGAGATTTTGCCGCCCTTGATCATGATTGCAACAACTTTGGTGTTGACTTCATCCTGCATTGCAGTGATACCTCCTTTCCTTGAAATGATTGAGGGAATGCTGCCTCAGCTAAGGCGGCACAATCCGGCGACAGATGATTTTCATTTACACTGTCCTCCTTTCCGAGCATTGCTCACGATGGTATTCATTAAAGAGTGTCTTCGCAAAGGCTATAATCGTAGGTCTTCGGCTTCTTTGACTCTGCCGATCTGTCCTGCCCGTAGAAATCATGATTGACGAGCGCGGAGTAGTAATTGTCTATCGTCAGAGAGGCGTTATACAGAGCGGTCAACAGGTACGCCCGGATATTACGGATGTCTGACGGGTTCTTGTTCATTGCTTCCAGAACGTACTCTATGTGGCTGCTATTCAGCTTGAGAAAGCGGGACTTAACCACTTGCTGCGGCATATCCTCGCCATTGATACGGATGGTCGGAGCGGTAGAGCAGACGGCATCCAGCATGATGTCCATGATCTCCCGGAAGCGGTCTTTATCGAACTTCGGATCCTGACAGAGAATGTTGTAGTCAAGATTCTCTTTGATAATCTCTTCATACTCGCTTCGCTCATCCATCCTGTCCATCACATCAAGATTGATGGATTGATAGTTCTTTGAGAGAGTATTTCTTTCTTGTGTAATTACTTGGATAGTATTTCTTTGTGCGGGATTTTCCCTATGGGGATTCTCCACGTCTGGATTCTCCACATCGGGATTTTCCCTGTGTGGATTATCCCTGTGTGGCAAACCGGCTTGCGGCATCTCATAGATGTCGAACTCCGTGCTGACCATTCTGCCCTTATCATCTCTGCCACGGTGACGGACAAGGTAGCCGTTTTCCTCAAGCTCCTTGAGTGCCGAAAGTATGGCGTCGGGACCTTCCTTGCAGAGTGCTGCAAGACCACGGGTGGAGAACTGCCAGCCGTCGTTGAAGGACAGCATCTTTGAGAGAAGACCGACTGCTTTGAGGGAGAGGTTCTTATCTCTCAGGTGGGTATTGCCCATGACCGTGAAGTCACGGGTTTTATTGACGCGATAGACTGACACATGATCACCCTGCCATTTCCGTAGATACTTCAACGCCGCAGATTCCAAAGTAGCGGATGCGGATGACGTTCTTGCCCTTCGGGGTGAAGTAGGTCTGAGAGCCGGTATAGCGGAAGGTCACGAAATCCCGGACGATGAAGAGTCCTTCGTTGCTCTTCTTGTTGTAGGGAAGAAGCTGACCGGAGGGAGAGCGGAACAGATACCCTTCGTTAAGCAGGAATTTGACGAACTTGCGCTCCGGGATTTTCAGTTCCTTCGCCGTGGTGCGAATGTTGGTGCAGTCATCTGGATTGACGAAGACGTCAAAGTAATCGGCTTTCGGTCTTGCGATGCCCAGCTCCGCTTCAAGGGCATTGGCGCGATTCGTTTCCTTGAGCAAGGTCTGCGCAAGATCTATGATGACCGCCGGTTCCTTCTGAATGCGGTCCAGCAGGGATTCCGTCATGTAGCAGCCGGTCTTGCGGATCATGGGAACAACCTCATCGAACAGCCAGTGTTCAAATCTTTCCGCCGAGGGGAGTTTGCTATGGACAATTAGCCTGTAAACATCACCCTCCGTAATGTAGGAAAGGGACTGCGTACCGCCGCTCGTAAGGGTGTCCCGTTTTAGGACACCCTTGCAATGGTCAATAATTGCCTTGCCGGGTCTGGCATATCCCAATGCTCTTGCAACATCTGAGCCGCAGAACAGAAGTGTTTCTCCGTCGAGGATCGTCCTCACCTCACCGAACTGTTCATTCTTGAAGACTTCGATTTTGTTATCCATGACAGGTTTCCTTTCCGGCATCAGATGTGCCACTTTGATTTTTGAGTGTAGAAACGGGATTGCAGCAGTAGGGACACTCTGCAAACACGCAGGACTGATATTTCCAGTGAGGACGGTGAAAGCGGCAGCTTCGGCACTCAGGGAGAATGCCATCCGCGCCGCTGTCAAAATGCTCAAAGCCGGGTATGGTCTGCATCAGCAATTCCAGTGCTTGCAGATCACCGGCTGTCATGCGTTTCATGCTTAAAAACTCCTTTCCTTCGCCGCATCGCCAGCAAATATTCCGGCTTTTGGGCAACAAAAAAAGAGGGTTTGCTTCTTACTCCAAATTGGAGAAGAAACAAACCCTCTTCGTTTACGATGTAGTTCAGATGATTTCTCGGATGGTATGAATGACACCGAGCAGCAGCCCGATGAAGAAGGCAAGTCCTCCGATAAGACCGCCTATGATTAAGTTCAATGCGAAGATGCCGACTGAGCCGGAGATACCGTAGCCGCTGGGAACGAGCCAGAGGCACATCCTCCGGATGCCAAATGGCAAGCCGACGCAGATCCACATAAGGAAGTAGTCACATACGCCGTCAGGCATATAGATCGGCTTGAGAAATGACGCGAGGCAGAACGCAAGCGCGATTGGAAGCAGAACCTCCTTCAAGAAGACTTTGATAGCACCCACTATATCCTCCTTCTGCCGGAAGTGTGCAGCGGCACACTCCGGCTTGCTTGATTATTGTGAAAGTCCTTTGTTTTCGGTCAAAAAAAGAAGGGACTAAGCCAGAATGCCTTGGTTTTCAAGGTCTTTCTGATTTAGTCCTATTATCGCACAATAATCCTTTACCAGCACACAGCGGATGTGCCCGTTCCCTATGTCCCGCAGCATCCGTTGAAAGGCAGGGCGCTGGAAATTCGTGCCGGTATAGCCGTCGTCGGCATAGCATTCCGCCGTTACCAACTCAGGATGATTTTCGATATACGCCTCCAGCAGCTTCCGCTGGTTTCCGATGGAGTCGCTCTCCATCCGGTCTCCGTCCTCCCGGGACAGGCGGCAGTAAAGCGCGGTGGGTGTCTTCTGTTCCATGCTACTCCCCCTTTTATCTGTGGTCGAACGGTGTTACGCCGCCTGTGTGTGGGCGCGGATCAGTTCCAGAAGCAGTGTTTCTGCCGTCTGCTGGCCAAGGAAGTTGCGGGTAACGGTGATCGTCGGGGTAGGTGCTTGTTCGATGTTCGGCATAAACAGACCTCCTATTTGGGGATGGTCCATCGTATGCGCGTTACGGAAACCGTATGTTTGTCGGTTAGACATAAGAGCTGCCTCCTATTCAAATTGATAGGAAAACAAAACACCGTGCAGGATATAAATTTCCTACACGGTGTCAAAAACATCATGACAAATCAAACGGGTTCACATGTCCGCTTGCAAAAGAGCAGTCGACTGGGTATAATATCCTCATGCGGTGCGGAGTGATTCGTTGTGTCGGTGCGTTATCACCTGCGCAGGCTTTGAGGAGTTGGCCCTCTTCAAAGCTGCCGCTATTTTGTTTTCTAGTGTTAGTATACCACCGAAAATTCTATTTGTCAATAAATAATATCTAATATTTAGAGTTGCTGCTCGCTTGAAACATTCAAAAAACATCCACCCAGAGCATGGACTTCGATAACATCCTCCGGCTGTACATTGGTCAGAACCAGTGTAATTAGCGCATCGCCTTGACGACTGCTACCACTGACCGGCGGGATACGAATCTCCTGCCGCCCATCAGGAAGTAAGACAATAGATGTACGGGTATTCTCCTTTTCGGGCGTCGGGCAGCCGTGACGATCCCGGCGGAGCTTCGAGTAGAGGTATTGCTGACCGGTTGTGTCGGTGAAGCTACGATAACTGTCGGACTGCACCTGACCGGTCATCGATTGATGCATGAGAAACGCCAACGCACCGGGATCGTCCCGCAGACCGCAGTCTTCGATAAGGTGGTTTCTTCGGGTGTTGCGAAAAAGCTGTACGCCCAGGGCAGAAGCCATCCCCTCCAGCTTGATGCGGCCTGCATAGCCGATGGTGTAGGCACTGACCGTCGTACGAATGTAGGTAATCAGTTCACCTGAAGCAAATGCTTTCTGCCCCAATTCATCCTGCGATACAATATAGGCGCTATCTGCAAGCCTCTCCGCAGGACACTTCTTTTCGAGATATGCTCGCCATGCGTTAACATATAAAGCGCCATAAGGTGAAAGTGGGAACGTATAGTTATGGGTGTAGCTGGCCAAATCATCCCGGCGGTAACGCACAAAAACACGCTCATGATCGGCATCATCCAATAATAAATCTCCCCACTGTAATGCGCATACCTCCTTTGCTGACAGACCACTCTCCTTTAGCAGGACACTCAGCGCTTCCATGGGCTGTCCCAGTTCCCGCCAGCAGCGGTCATCCAATGCTGCTTCGTATTCTGCAGGTAAAACATCTGTGGTGGCGGCTTCCCGCTGTAGACAGCGGTTAGTCGCGTCAGTATCGCGTTCCTGCCGACGAATATATCCCTCCAATTTCTTCTTGGCAGGGCACTCAACACCTTCCCGTTGGGAAACGGTCATTAAAAAGTGACACAATCTTTTAATGTACTCCAGCCCGTTTTTTCGCTGGTGTGCATCACAAAAATCTTTGAAATCTTTTGATGTAAGATCTTTCAGTTTTTTGCTTTCAAAGAAAATAGCCAATTTCCGAAGTTGGTTGTAATACGTCTTTCGAATCTCAGCACTGCTGCTTTGGTCATTTACATAGTCGGCTGCGTATAACTCTACCGCGGTGCTCAAACTTATCTCGTCCAACGATTTTCCCTCACGAAAACTCGTATTCAACACATGGCGATACCTCTTGAGCAGATCCTCCGTGCGCTTCATTACGGTGCGGTGGATAATCTGTTCCTGCGTTTCTCCGGGGCGGGGATAGGGAACATACAATTCCAATGTAGCAGCGTCAGAAAACCTGCGTTCCTTACTGTTGGTGTGGGTTTGCAGCAAATGGCCTGTCTGCGGATCCAGCAGCCCAATAGTGCCGCGGGCTAAGTATCCCGCAGAGGTTGTCGGATTCAGCGTAAATCGGATTTTGATACTGGGACGGTAATCGAACACAAACGACTGCTTACCTGATTGAGGTGTGATCTTGATTCCGCTAAACGGGTCGTTTTTTCTTTTCATACATATTCTTAACCTTTCCGTGGATTTTTTTGGTGTCTTTCTTTAACATGTCATAGTATTCTTTTGCAACTAACTCCTGAATGTCCGGTATACACGACTGCTGCCGTGATAGAGTCGTGCGGGATTTCCCGTTTTCCCTGGCGAGTTGGATGTGCTTCGGCAGGCGTACATCTACTCGATCACAATCATGGCACCGCACAGTTATGGTGATAGTACTGCCCGGCAGAGCACTTTGAGGCACGACATAGCTTTGTGTCACGTGACACACCTGAGGTGATACGATGGGCAAAGCAGATGCGAACGCAGGGTGGGCACTGTGATCCGGATCAAGGATGATCCCTTCCAGCACCTGTGCAATGACCGGCCAATTATCTTCACGTTTGATCCAATCTGCCCACCATGCGTCCTCATTGCGGAGACGGTGCCCCATTAGCGCGTCTACCAGGCCATGTGGCATGACGCTCCGCCCATCCGGCAGCGGAACTGATGCACAATTGCACAAGTAAGTGCAACCACTGCAGCGCAGCAAGTAGGCGGTTACATCGGTCAAAGCATTGCCACCGTCATCCATATCGGGCTCGACTTGCACGACCATCTCCATGCCGAGCCAATAATCGCTATTGTAACCTAGCAACTCCAATTTATTTTTAACATAGCGGCTGATGTCCTGTGGGTCAGCAGGACGATGGATGTCCTGACGGTGGTGGATAACATAAGCGTCATTAATCTCATCGTCACTATATCCCTGCCTACACAATACTTCGCGGCTATCACGAACAATGTCCATGACATATTTAGGTAAGATTACCTGACGATATGCGTTGCGGGTTTTCATGGCAGAAACGCGTTCCCCGTTGGAAATGTTATGCACTGCCGCATATACACCAAAGTTGTCGCAATCAACAATCTCGCCATACTTTGGGCATACTTCAGCAGGGCGCAGCAGACAGCACAACATCAGAGCGGCACCGGCGGCCAAGGGTGTTTTTGAGGAATCCAACCGGATCAATTCCGCCAACCGTACCAAATCGTCACGAGGGAGGGCTTTGGCCTGCTCCGGAGGAACGATGCTCTCTGTTGTAAATAAAGGAATCTCAATGGGGGGCAAATCATATTGTGACAACAAATAACGTGACGCCTCATATAGCAGATTCGCTTCAGTAATGTGTTTGTTTGCGGTTGCGAGGGCATTTGCCTCACCACGATCTGTGTTCTTGCGAGCCAGTGCCAAATATGCCTGCTGCGCTTCTTCCAACGTACTAGGGTCATCAATACGATCCAATATCCTCTGGAGGATGGGGATACTGCGGCGTTCATAGTAGGTCAATGCTGCCCTGCGTGTGTTTTCGGCGCGCCATTGTGCAGGGCATAGCTGATGCTTCACATCACCCGGCAAGTAACCATACGCTTGCGCATAGTCTATATGCTTCCGCTGCGGACGGCAGGCTGTCTCATACTTTGCAACCGTGCGGGCAATAACGTTTTTGACGGATTCCTCCAGCGTCCGGCCACGGCCGGGACGATAGGTCATTTGGGCAGAAATACCTGGTACAAATTTGGATTTATTGGAAAGCAGAACAGTCGATAATGTTTGCTTATCGGTATCCGCCTTTAAATACACAGCCACAGTCACCCGACCAACGGAAGAAAAAATATTTTCGCGGGCAATTTCTTGTTTTTTCATAGAATTTTTTCTCCTCTCCGTCAAGGTGGCATACGGTCCTACGAACCGATCAGCTTTTGCTATTGAGAATATCGAATACGCCTAAAAAGGGTTGGATTTTATAATTATCCGCATCTCTTAATTCCACAGTACCATAATCGAAAATGTTGTCAATATGTCCGGGGCCACAAATTTCTCACGGAACTGAATATGCAACCCGTTGCATAAAAGAGCCAGAAACAGCTTTTAGCTGTTTCTGGCTCTTCAGCCTGTCAAAGAACGCCAGTTCTCGTTATGCGAGAGCTGGCGTTCTTTGACAGGCTGAAAAGGGAAGCGCCCGCCGGGCGCTTCCCTTTTTGCATCTGCACTGCTTTTTTGAATATCTCGCAAATATTCTTGTCAATATTTGCCGACAATCCGTGGAAAATGCTGGATTTTCGGTATTTTATGTGTTATACTGTATGTATCATTTAACCGCGCTTCGCGCTTTTCCATATCGGCGACCCACTCTTTTCAGAAAGGCAACAGTGATATGATAGATGCAACGTCTCCCGTTACAAAATACTACCAGTTAAAGGACATTCTTGTCAAAAATATTCAGGACGGCAAATGGCCGCCCCAGAGCCGCATGAGCAGCGAGAACGAGCTTTGCGAAGCATACAACGTCAGCCGCGTGACGGTGCGGAAGGCCATTGATCTGCTGGTGCAGGAGGGCTATGTCTACACCATCAAGGGAAAAGGCACCTATGTCAAGGGAAAGTATATCGAACAGCCTCTGACCCATTTTTACAGCTTTCGGGAGGATCTTCGCAGCCGGGGCGTCAGCACATACAGCACTATGCGCCACTTCGACATCGTTCCCGCCGACGCCAAGCTGGCCGCGGATCTGAATATCCGGCAGGACGACAATGTGTTCTGTATCGAGCGGATCTTCTTTGCCGGTGAGCAGCCCTATGCACGGGAGTTTTCCTATATTCCCTGCGCCATCTGTCCGGAGCTGCATGCCCAGCAGGTGCAGTCTTTGGGGCTGTATAACTCCTTAAAGAAGTACAATATCATCCCCACCCGCGCCAACGAAAAGCTGAAGGCGATCCTGCTGGATCAGGAAACGGCGGGAATGCTGGATCAGCGGCAAAACGACGCCGCCATCTATCTGACCCGCATCACCTATCATAACAATGTTGTGATCGAAAAAAACATCAGCTATGTCCGGGGCGACATGTTCGTCTATTCTGTGGAACTCTCCGTTCGTTGACCATATCCGGCAAAAAGA